>Ga0307376_10001260_pt1 | contig 28089 bp, 27 predicted proteins | sample TR2MG_FD_202536 | JGI IMG/M metagenome (GOLD analysis project Ga0307376, IMG submission 202536) | Soil microbial communities from Risofladan, Vaasa, Finland - TR-2 | ecosystem: Environmental > Terrestrial > Soil > Coastal area > Acid sulfate soil | place: Finland: Risofladan, Vaasa | collected...
CGATACAATCCAACGTACGCGTCGTGAGTTCCTTTGTTCATCGCTTCGTAAAGATATTCACCAAAAATTGTAGAAATAAAGCAGATCGCCAGTCCAGGTAGGAGAGGAATCATAGGATCTGGACCTATTACAATAAAATGAACAATAATAACCACCAAATTACCATCTTCAATACCTGGGATAAAGAGAAGATCTCTTATGAAATTTGAAGAGAAAACGATGATAATTCCTAAAATAGCCCTAGAAAGCTTTGTCAATCTTAATGCGTAATAAGAAAAGATCTGCGAAAAGCCTATGAACATTAGAATATTCCACCCCCATAGGTTTAGAGGAAAAGGAAGACCATAGGCTCCTAAGCTAAGAGAAGTAACATTGTAAATTGTAGCGATAAAGATGATAATAATGCCTCTAGAAAATATCCTCATACGGATCACTACAGATGGCAATATGTTTTGCTTGTTTCGAATACTGAAAATCACGCTTAAAGAGGAAAGAAAAACAAACAAGGACGGCCCAAGAAAATCTAGTAATGCAAATAACATTCCATAGAGATAGTAATTTTCACTGTTTAACCAAATGGCAGCTGAATGTGCTAACATAATAAAAACTATTGCAAAACCTTTTACAAAATCAATGCTTCCGATACGCTTTGGAGAAGCAAAATCTCGGATATCTTCTAAAGGAATTAGTTCTTGCAAATAGTTAAAGAGAGGAGGGGATTCGGTTGCTGTTTTAAATTCATTTTCAATTGACATTTTTCGCTCATCGATATGTTGATAATTTGAATTTTATTTGTAAATCAATAACTACAAAATTATAAGGTATTCTCATCATATGAAAATTTAAACTTTATTATATAAGTTAAAAAAAAAGGTATGAACTTGAAATTTCTAAATAATTTTGTTTAGAAATCGAAATTTAAATTGAGATTTATTTCTTTGACCTTTCTTCATGGTCTTTTTTTATTTTTTGAACCGTTCCTTTTATTTCTTCTTCGATTTGAAGTATCTCTTTCTTAACCGTTTTTCCAGTTTTTTGTCCGATTCGTCCAACTTGAACCATGATCCATTCGGGACTTCCTACACCATTGTAGAACTCGTTCCATACATACATTGTGAAGCCCCAAAAGCCAAGATAACCGAATAATAAAATGAAATAAAGGGTGATATCTAAAGCATTCAAAAAGAGAGTTATAAAAACAAAATGTAACAAAAACAAGCTTAATGATACTTTTCCATAATAATTTATCATTGATATAAAATTATTCATTTTCCTTTTAATATCTAAGATGTAGAAACATACTGCAATGAGCATAAGAGCAGCACCCAGATTATATATCATGTTGGGAGCTCTTCCCCTTATTAAAAATTCCCACATAGCTGGATACGTAATGTCAGGTATAATCATTTGCGTTCTCATGTCATATAAAAGAAGTATGTGAGGGTATTCACTTGAAGGTAGCGTACCAATCGTAAAATCCGTAGCAACAATAAACTCATCCCCTGGTATATATGAATTTCTTCCTAGAAATATACCTGCGAGGACGAAAAATAAACCCCAGTATAAAAATGTTCGAAACAATTTTTTATAATCTTTTTTCGTTCCACTAATCATTGCTTCGTATAAATATTCGCCAAAAATTGAAGATAGGAAACAGATCGAAATCCAAGGTAATAACGGAGTCATAGGAGAAGGTGAAGTGATAATATAATGTAATATAGAGCTTAAGATGTCTCCTGCTTCCTTACCTTGAAAGAGATATTGCCGAATTGCGTCAGATGTAAAGATAATAAACATACCAATAATAGCGCGAGCAATTTTACTAAGTTTCAATGCATAATAAGAAAATACTTGCGATAAACCTATAAACATCAATATGTTCCAACCCCATAAGGTTGCGGGAAAAGAGTAACCTTCGATAGTAAATTCTATAGAGATTAAATTAAAAATAACCGCTATAACTATAATCATCATACCCCGAGAAAAAATTCTATTCCTTATAATCTTCTCTTTTATTTCTCCCTTTTTGCGGCGGATACTGAAAACAACGCTTAAGGCGGATAGAAAGACGAATAGAGAGGGGCCAAATATGTCCAGAAAGGCAAAACCAATCCCGTAAAAAAACTTCCAGGAAGGAACAAGCCACGCCGCAGCTGTATGCGCCCCTATTATAAAAACTATTGCTACTCCCTTGACGAAATCTATGCTTCCTATGCGTCTTGAGGAAGAGAAATCCCTAAGTTCTTCAACGGGTATCGCTTTTTTCAAATAGTCAAACAAAGGAATTGAATCTAGATCATCTTCAAAAACTTCTTCAATCGGCATATCAATCGGTAAAAAGTTTGTATATTTAAAAGTCGTGTTTTAAGACTTAAATTAATATTACTATTTTAGTTTATACTATTTGAATGTTTATATAAATAAAAAATTCTTGTGTCTGAAAAATAATGAATTTCAAAAAATATTTAGATTTTAGGTTACTAGGATTAGTTGGTTCGATATTATTGATAATTTCCCAATTTCTGTCTTGGTTTTCAGGACAATCTTTACTAACTATATATATATTGACCACAAGTGTAGCAATTGAAGATTCTTTTTTATATTTATTTCCTTTAATTTGTGGGATAATTTGTTTAGTTGGAACTTTGGTAATCATTTATAATATGGAGTATAAAATTAATTCTGTGATAATTAATTTCATAGGACTTGGATTTTTTATGATATTTATTCTTGAGATCATTCCCAGAGAACTCCTTTATATCCCCTATGCAGAAATCGGATTTTACTTCTCAATTGTTGGTTCGATTCTAATATTTTTCGAAATTTTAAACATACTCTTAACCAAACATGAATAATTAGGAAGGGAACTAAAAATTAAAGAAAAAGAAGGAATAGAAAAAAAAAATGATTCTTCTGACGCCGAAGCTGATTTTTACTATGCTTTAAGTCACGAAATAAGGAGAAAGATAATCAAAATAATAGGGGAAAATAAAATTTCTTCATTTACATATCTTAAAAATGAGTTAAATGTGAGCACAGGTACTATTTATCACCATCTAGATACTTTGTCTAGTCTAATTGAACAGCAAGATGATAAAAAGTATTATTTGACGGAATTAGGACTCCACGCTTATACTTCGCTGATTGATAATAAAGATACCATCATCACACCTGAGTTCAGCAAAAAAGAATTCAAATCCCCCATTTTAAAAGGATTAATGTTCCTTACTCCAAAAACGTACTTAAACTACGAGAACAAGAGAACATACAGTGTAATGATATTTTCAATTCTGATTGCTTTAATTGGTTCCATTTTTTGCGGTTTGAACGGTTTATTCCCCTTTTTCCTATTTTTCGCTGAATCCCTGATGATATTTACTACTGCTGAAGCAATTATTCAATTTCTACTTGCTTTTTTGTTTATAGGAAACATCCTTCTTTATTTTCTAATAAATGAGGGGTTATCTCGAGTTATTTATAGGAAAAGAGAGAATACACTGAAGTTTTTAGCGTCGTTTGCAATAATCTTTTTTCCTTTAGATATTTATTTAGTGTTGCGGTTTATTTTAAGCTCAACTGGAGCTCTAGATTTTTCATATATTAGAGTGTTAGACAACGTACTTATGATTTTATTTCAAGTGTGGTCTCTGTGGTTATTAACTTATAATTTAAGTATTAATAAAAAATTGAAAATTGAAAATTCGCTTATAGTTTCATTACTAATACATTATGGTGGATTCTCAATTATCCTCTTAATTTCTATTTAGCTATTCTAAAATCAAACTTGCTAAAAATCTGATTAATCTGAGAAATACGATACTTCGACGATTGGATGTCATTTGATTTTGTAGCGATAAAACAAGAATAAAAAGCTTCTTGATTCTTATTTACTCCTTCTATAATAATTGGTGGAGTTATTATTTCTGGAACCATATTTATCAATTTAGGCAATACTAAATTATTAATCTCTCCCGATGTATACTCTCCATCATATTTCAATTTCATTAGAGTAAATTCTGAAAACTTATGAGGAATGAATTCGTAATTCTTAAGTAACTTTTTTTTTTGATTAAGAAGTAACTCCATAAGATTGAATTCTAATACATTCCTAATTCCTACATAGGATGTAGTTAATCTTGGATTAATCTCGATAAAAGATAGAGAATTGTCAGCCTTTTTCACAAAATCTATTCCAAAATAGCCTTTGAAAGCTGATAAATCTACACAATTTAATATATCCTTTATTTGAGCTTTTAACTGTTCAAACTGTTCTACGGGTGTAGAACCTCCAAGATACACAGAATCCATAGTGGGGTCCGTTATTTGTAAATTCTGAGCGTTGATGCTTAGAATTTTATAATTATTTTTGACAGTTTTTTCAAGAGTTTGATCATTGATGATTGAAACACTCATAGGATCGCCTTCAATATATTTTTGAAGTAAGTATTTTCTATTTGTATCTAATATTTTGTTAGAACTTTCAAAAAAACGTAAAATATCATCTTTTTTCTCGAAATAAAAAATTAATTCTGATCCTACTCCATCATCAGGTTTAATTACGATGGAACTATTTAGGTGATCAAATTTTTGAAGGATAAAATCTAAATCCAAAACCCTTCCTTTAAATGGGATACTGTATGATTTTGGAGTATTCATTTCATTTGCTATAAAGAACTTATAAGTTTCTATCTTAGATGCTCCAAGCTTTACACCATTTAAATCTATACTTAATAATATCTTCTTATTCTTTTTAACAATTTTTGTAAGATTATAGAGAATACTTGAAAATTCGGGTGCTATTACAAAACAATAATTAGAATCTTTAACGCAATCGGTATATTTTTTCAAATAATCTTCTTCCATCTTAACAGATTTTATTACATCTGCTTTTACATAATGCGATAGAAAATCTATCCGGGAATCCAACAGAGTAGTAATATGAAAACCTAAATTCTTAAAATCCGCTATAATTGTCCTCAACATGGCATAACCTTCGCAGATTAAAGAAGAAGGGATTTCCGCTTGATTAAATCCTCCTCCCGAGACGAATTCAAAAATAAAGATATCTTGATGGAACATTTTTAATATGAAGTACTAATTTTCATAATTTTAAAATGGTTTTAAAATGAGATTGAATTAATACATTTAACTGAAATTTAAACAAAAAACTGTAAGTGTGAATTGTGACTTTTTTTACGGAAGAAGTAATGCAAAGAATTCGATATCTGCATTATAAAATTAAAAAAATTGAAGAAGCGTTAGATAAAGAAGAAGAAACCTTTAATTTAGACGACTTAAATCTTGTCTTAGAATACACTAAAACCTTAAATATTAACTATCAAAATGAAGATCAAATTAAACTCTTAAAAGATTTAGATATTACTCCAACTTTCTTAGAACCACTAGAGAACAACAGAGAAATCCAGATAAAAGACATAATGTTTGAATGCGCCCGAAATTTATGGGTTATGGCACGAGCTTACTCTCATATCTCAGAAAATTTTGAAGCGGATGAAGAATGGGAAGATGCTATAATAGCTATGGTTGAATGTAGCAAAATTTTTAAAACGGGCGCGTATTTTAGTGCAGCATCTATTAATCAACACGATTTAGGGATAACTCTTTCATCTGAGAACCTAGAATTAAACTCTGAAGAAGCGCGAATACTTGCGCAGAGTATCGCAGCTTTAAAGGAAGAAAATTCTAATAACACATACTTTGCCTCTAAACTCTACGCGGGGTTAAGTTCGCTATCAAAAAGGTTATTCTATTTAAAGAAACATGAGGAGAAAAAAAAGCAACAATTAAGAGCTCAATTTCATTTCGATATGGGTAAAGCATGCCAATTAAAAGCTCAAGCCTCGTTAGAATCTTCTATCACTAATATCAATAAAGATAAAGTTACGAAACTCCAACAGAAAGCATACTTTTACTTTTTAAAATCGGAAGAAATATGGAGTGAAATGATCAGTAGTCTGTCTGAATTATCTAATGAGGAAAGAAGTAGTATTGAGCAAAATCTATCCATTGTTAAAGATATATTGAAAGATAAGAACTTAGATCTATTAGATTATGAGGAGATCAAAAGAATTCAAGACCCGGAGCCAATTATTATTATTCCAGAAAATTTAGCCCCATTTGTCCCAAAAAGCACTGTATACTTAACAAAGTTCGTGCCAAAGGATTTGAATATTAAGAGATTTAAATCGTTTCAAAAGAAAAAATTGGAGCAAAAAATCCCATATAGCAAACGAGAAAGATTAATTGATAAGAAAGCGGGGATCGTAAGAACTATTAATGAATTGAAATTACTAAAAGAGAACAAAGAAATCGACATTGATAAATTCGCAGAACTACTAGAAAAATACTCAACTAAGCTTAAAATGATAGATACTGCTATAGAGAAATTAGCTCATATAACCAAGTAATAAATAAAGATTTCAAAAATGCATTATCTTAATTTACTTTTTTTCAAAATATAATTTTCGATTTTGTTCCAGTTCAAATTTTCTTTCAGTCTCCTCCTTAAAGAGAATATCGTAAATTTCTTTAAAGACAATTCCAAGTAAAAGTGTTTCTATAATTAGATTTAAGATTACCATCATCAGTTGAAGATCATGCAAATCTATAAACAATAATGATATAAATACAAATAGATGAGGTGTATATAATAATGATATTACTCCAATCCTCTTTCCAAATTTGAAAATGTGTTTTTCTTCTAGGCTAAATACGCTTTCCAACTTTAGAGCTTCTATTAAATAGTAAAAGCTAAAAACAAGATTTACTAAGGCTAAGAGAATTATAAAATCTCTTTCATCTGGCTCCAAGGCAATATAAGGCTTTAAAATTATAGACCCAAGTAATAAAGTTAATGAAAAGACAAATTGAACAACTGATAATGATAGCAACCCATCATGAAAGTATTTATAATCCATTTTTCAACTATTTTTTATATTGTATAAAAAGATGTCGGTCTAATTTTAAAATTGAACTTTTATTAAAGATAAAAACAAAAAATGTATTATTGATTATTAAATAATTGCGTGCTTTCAATGACAAATTTAACCGACGAAGAAATTGAGAATTTAAAATTAATACATCCCAAAAAACGATATCTACGCTATTTTTTTTTAGCAATTGGTATACTAATTATTTTTTTAGGGTGTCTTTTTACACTTTTAGGCTATGATTTTGGAATAACTCTTAACGGATCTAATCTCTCACTAATCGTAAACATCTTAATTATTATATTCGGAGGTATAATTACTTCGAAATATTATATAACGCCCTACTATATACGGGAAAATTCTTTAACTTTTAAAAAAATGCGAGATTTAAGAGAACCGGTTGAATATTATGTGAAATTCAACTCGTTTGCTATTTCGAGACTTATAGCCTCTATACTCTTAATATTAAATGGTCTTATCTCGTATACTATATTTGGAGATGATGTTGGTTACGAGGTAGAATTTGGGAGTGCGATAATTTTTGGTGGTCCCTCCTGGTTTTATGTTACTGGCTTTCCCATGCTAATGGCTGGTCTTGGCTTATTAGTTTATTTTATTCTGAGTCCATTTCGAGGCATTTTTTCCAAATCGAAGAACTTTCTTTTCTTTTCCGAAATTAGACCTGGGTTTGCATGGTTAACCGAAATTCCGAAAAAGGATACTGAATTCATTCGATTCCAAAATAATAACATCGGACCAAAATTGGCTTGGATTATTCTAATGATACCTTTTATTGTCCTACAACTCATGACGGCGATTCCCTTACTTGCCGCAGAAAGAGCAGGGCCCGATTTTGTATTATCATGGACATTTATCGTATTATCTATTATTGACATCATAGCCTTAGTCGTTTTAGTGATATTTCAACAAAATTACTTCGAAATTGCTACGAAAGAAAAATTATACGAAATGTGGTTTTCGCCGATAAAATTGAAGAACCAATCCGATTTTAAAGAAAATTTTGCCAACTTCTTAGAATGTAATCCAAATCTACGAGATGCAGAAACGAACGGCGATGATAAAGTATTCTCCAGTGTTAACTCAACTAATTTTCAATTATTTAAGCTTATCTTTGGATTATTTTTAATAACAATTGCTCTTATCATGCTCACACAAATGGTATTATTTGGCCCTCAGGTATGGTGGTTCGCTTTAATGTATGGTTTAATGTTGTTGGTAAAAGCTGTGTTTTACGATTTTAGTAAGAAGAATGGAGATGTATTTAAATTTAACGAAGAATCAAAAGAATTTAAGTTCAAGCGAGAATTCCTGCATAAGTTCCACTATATTGCTGCTAAAAAGGTAGAATCACTAAGCGTAAAAAAATGGTATAGAAAAATAGATTTTTTTGATGTTTTTGGAACATGTGGACTTTTAGTATTCCTCACGCTTCAACAATTGGAAGGATGGATAGCAGCAGATACTTTAACACTAAGAATAGATAATTTGATTAGTACTTTGTTGTGGATATTGGTAATCGCATTCATTATATTTTATTTATGCTTTCCGATAGATTTCATTGAAATTAAATCGCAATCTATAACCTATAGAATTCAAATCACTCAAAATTTAAAGGAAACCAGCAGGATTAATCAATGCATAAAGAATCTGAAAAATTTTCCAAAGGAAATTATGAAGCTTGAGATGAAAAACACTTTTCTAATAAGAATGGGGATTATTTTGGCTCTAATTTTCGGGAGCTTAATCTATATGGCAGCTTATTTTGTATTTTTCTTTTAAATATTCTCCTATGAAACTTAAATAATAATGAATTAATTTCTAGAGATCTTTTATTGCATATGTCTGCTGACCAAATAAAATTAGTATTATACATGAAAGATATGTTTTCGGATCTACTTTATATAAATAGCGTAATTGCAACTGAATTAGTTAAAATTACGGAAAATTTATCCGCTTTAAGGCATGGAGAAGATTTTTTAAAGGAGAGCACTTGTCTACAAGAACATAACGATTTGAATAAAGATATAATTAACATATTAAATAAATATGGCAAGCTTAGCGACGAAATTGACAGAAAAATTCGATTAGAAAAACACGTGCTTAGACATCTGGAGGATTCTAAATAAGATGCCAAAAGATGAGGAAGACTTTGACAAATTTGTTGAAAAACTTCAAAATGAAATCATTGATAATGAAATGCACGATTTTAACGAACATATTGTAAATTTGTTTCATAATCCTAAAAATTGGGGAAAACCGGCTAATTTCACATTATCTCATTCTTGCAAAGGAGAGAAAAATGATACGATGGAATTTTATTTAACGATCCAGGACGATATTATTAAAAGCGCTAATTTCTTTACTGATGGCTGTGGAGCAACTGTAGCAACTGGAAGTCAAACAACTATATTAATTGAAGGGAAATCTTTAGAGTATGCTGAAAGCCTAAAAACCGAGGATATAAACCTTGCTTTAAATGGATTACCTGACGATCATAAACATAGTTTAGAACTAGCAGTAAATACTTTAAGGAATCTTATTACGAAATACAAAAGTAAAAGGAATTAATTATTTATAAAATGAATAGCCTAGAGATTGAAAATATAGATATTCCGATCAAAGATGAAGATTTATTTCTAAAAGGAACAATTTATTCTAGTTCTAATACACCTAAGAAAGCACCTTTTATAATTAATTTAGCGGGATTATTGGATCATCGCGAGAGTTATTTTGTTAAGTATTATACAGAAAAATTCGCTGACGCTGGATATAATGTGTTATCTTACGATTACCGTGCGCATGGAGAAACTAAAAAACAGACGGGATCTAGGTGGGATAGGATGGTTGTTCAAATATTTTCCGACATCCAAATTGTAATTGATTGGGTGTTAACCCATCAGTCTTATAGACTCTTGGAAGAAAAAATAATTCTATTTGGAAGGAGTATAGGGGGTGCAATTATATTAACACAAGGTTTCCTTAACAAAAAAGTAAAGACTTTAATTGCTCTGTGTGCGAGATACGATTATCATTCGACCACTATAAAGTTTCAAGAGGAAATTGTTCAGAAAATCAGCCCTAAATATTTTTTAAAAGACGAACCATTAAACAATAAAAGAATTCTGATAGCCCATTGTAAAGATGACAATAGAATCCCATTCTCTAATCTCTCGCAGATACAAAACCAACTCGGTCTAAATGTGGAGAATGTGCTTCAATTTGAAGCGGGAGGTCATTCTTTTAAAGGGCATAGGGAAGATATTTTTAATGCTGCTCTTAAGTTTATAAAAAAAATATAAGAAATGGAACAATATGTTAAAATATAAAAAGTAACTATAAAAAAGTGATGCTGTTTGAAAAAGATCTTAATTGTGGGTCCAGCAAGCCAAATGCTTGGGATAAGAATTGCTAAGGATTTAGACATCAATTACTATAATACTGAAACAAAAATCTTTCCTGATGGAGAAAACTACCTTAGAATAAACGTTGAGGATGATTCCTTAATAGAAGGAAATGAAGTTATAATCGTCCAATCAACAGGACCGAGCTCAAGCGAAAACCAAAATGGAAGATTATTCGAGCTTTTAATGATGATCGAAGCTGTTAAAAGAATGGGTGCCGTTAAAATTGTTGTTGTTATTCCTTATCTAGCATATGCTCGTCAAGATAGTGTTTTTAGACCAGGAGAGTGTAAATTTGCTCAATTAGTTCTAAGACTTTTAGATTCTATGAGAATTGATGAGCTCTATGTTGTTGATATCCACTCTCAAAAAACATTAGAAGAAATCCAATGTAAATGTGTGAATATAGATTCTATGAAAATTTTAGCGGATTATATTAAATCTTTAAACATTAAAAATATTGTAGTTGTCGCTCCTGACAAAGGTGCCGTAGAAAGATCTAGAGCATTTGCGAAACATTTTGGAGACAATGTACCAGTAGATTATTTTGAAAAAGTACGAGATGTTAAATCGGGAGAAATAACAATGTCGGGAAAATTAAGCTTAAAAAATAGAGATGTCATCATTTCAGACGATATTATTGCAACGGGTGGAACGATGGCTAAAGCCATAAAAATTTTAAAGGAAGAGGGGGCTAATAGAGTATTTGCTGTAGCAACCCACGCCCTTTTATTACAAAATGCAAGATATAGAATACTTAAAGCAGGAGCAGATGATATAATCGGTACTGATTCTATTGATAATGAAGTGAGTAAAGTCTCATTATCGAAAGCTATTGTAGATTATTTGAAATAAATGTTTAATAATTTTCTATAATTTTAAAAATCAAAGCGCGTGTTTCTTGCTGAACTTCTACTTCTAATAAATTATTATTTATTTTATAATTCGCGTTTTCTATAACTTCATTTAAGCCGAATCTAATTTCTCGTTGATCTCTTTCCTGTATCTCACTTAAAGAATTTGGATCATCAGGTCTTTTTCTGTTAGAAAGTCTTTCATACCTAATATTTTCATCTACTATAGTTGCAATTAATGGAAATTTCCAGTATTTTCTAAAAACTTTAACTTCTGCCATAGATCTCAACCCATCTATGAAACACACTTCACTTTCTAACTTTTTAATTAAAATTACGCATTTCTCAGCAATAATCTCTTGTCCATAATTTTTTCGTAATTCTAGGGCTATTTTCCCCAAATTCTCATCACTAGGGGAGATATTTCTATGTTTTGCTTCGTTTCTTATAACATCCCCCATCGTTATAATAATCCCTAAATCCTTTATAGCTTTCAAGACTGTTGATTTACCGGAACCTGCTAATCCACAAAATCCTATAACTTTCATGAAGGTTACTTAATCGAAGTAATAAATTAAATGTGTTAACTTTCTAATTTGTTAAAAAGATTGATAAATTTAAAAGTTTTAAATTTATCCAATAGATAGTTATAACTATTAAGAGATTAGAAAATTATACGGATTCATTACAGGCTCACTAAGCAGAGTTAGTCGATTTAAAACTATAAATTAGGTTTAGAGCATTGAAACTTCAAAAAGAGAAGGAAGAAAATTTTTTATCCGATACTAATGAAATGATCGAGATATCGAAGAGAGATTACTACATTCAGAAGTACGGTATTGATCCGGCAATCACGCCAGTATTTTTGTCATATAATGCTTATAAGCGCATTGTTGGTTATGCTATGAGATACGGAAACAACGATCTTCCTCAAAAAACCTGGCGTGAAGTTTATGGTATATTGGTTGGGACGATTAAGGAAAATAAAGAAGTGGTCGTTAAGGATGCAATCCCCGTTATGGTAGGCGATAGAGCGTATGTTGAGTATAAGAGCAAGCACTATGTTGATACAGCTCAGTTTAATACCGCAATATATGAAAGAGCAATTCAAGACAATAAGAAAGATTTCTTTGTAGGTTGGTGGCACACTCATCCTGGAATTGGGTTTATTTTTTCACCAAGAGATATTGAAACACAACTCTTTTACCAAGGTGTTAACCCATTTGCTATTGCTCTTGTTTTTGATCATTGCCAAAAAGAATCTAAATCATATTATCTAGGAATAGCTGGAATAAGGTTGAAAAATCCTGATCGCGGTATGTTCGCTACATATTCAAACTCAATAGAATTAAAGTTTGAACATACTATGGAGAAAATGGTTAAGACTGTTGATAAAGTAGTAAAAGAAATCAATAAAAATATGAAGGATGTCCTGAGTGAAATTAAATATATAGACGAAATTTTACGAAAAAGATATCTTGCTCAACTTCAAAGGAATTTCGGTCTTATTATGGTTTTAAAAAGACCCATTAAAATAACCGACGATGAAATAGAAGCTGAAAATGAGGATTACTATTTATATGAATGGGATCCTGATATCGACAAAAAAATCTACAGAATCCCGAAGTTTAGAGAAAAAATTGAAAAAGAATTAAAAAAATATGAAGCAAACCTTTCTGACCTCAACGCTGAGAAGAATGATCCTGAGTTCAAGAAAAAGAAGGCTAGATACAAAAAAAAGCTAAATGAAATGCTGGCTAAGCCGAACGACTGGTATACAAAAATCATGAATGATTTTAGCAAAAGGATTGAAAGAATTTCACCCTTTTTCGATTATCTAGATACAGATGAACGAAAGATAATTGAACATTTTGAGGAAAGGATTTCTGAATATAGTAAAGTATTAGATGATTTGAAGAGTCGTTCTGAGTTCAATTTATAAATTTTACAATTATATAATGATGATGCGACCTTATTTTTGTAGCAAAGTGAAAATATAATTTATTTGTTTTATTTAAGAGAAAATTCACATAATTGCTTGTAAAGTATTGCTTTTAGTAGATAATTTAAATAAATTTTATATTACTAGATGTATAATTAATATTTAGACTGCTTTTATTTTAGAATTAATAAATAATTAGTAATGAGGTTTTTTCATGCCTAATGACACAACCCTTATAATAAGAAATCGAACTGATCGGGAGAAAACAATAAAGGATGCAATTTTTGCATTTTCAGGGGGAACAAAATCGCTATTAATAAAAGGGGAAGGAGAAGAAATTTCAACTGCGGTTGAAGTTGTTGAAATTTTAAAAAAGCGTATGTATCCCGGAGTAGAAATAGCCAATATCTCGTTAGGGAGCCGTCCCTTCTTTGAAAATAGGCAAAGGAATAACTATCGAAAAAACAACAGCAACAATTATAATAGCAAAAATAAAAAGGATTTAATTTCTAAAATCGAAATAACCCTCTCAAAATCATCCTATTAGATTTGATTTATGACTTTTGATAACTTAGGGCCCTTATTAGAAGAGGCTCGAACCCCAGCTTTATGTAACATTTGTAATAATTACATTTACAAGAGAGTTTATCACGATGAAAATTCGAAAAACAAACGAAAAGTTGTGTTCGTTTGTAAAAACTGCTTAAAGAATAATGAAAAGTAATTTTCATATTGGTTTCTTTATACTGATTCGGGTAATCTTTTTTCGCTTCTCTTTGTTAAATACTTGTCCCAATTAAATGATAGTATGAATTGCATTATAGCAAGTGTGATTAATAACATAATGGATTCTGTTATGACACTTGAAATATCACTTACTTCTATTCCTGTTGCTGTAAATCCGAGTAAAATCAAAATTGGAAATAAAACATAAAAGATCGTAGTTAAATTTTTACCTGCCCAAGCCCATAATATGCAGATTGGGAAATTTATTTTCTTTCCGGACATTCCTAGAGCTATCCAAAGTGGATCGTCAGGAATAGGAAGAGCTGCCGCAATAAATATATATAAATGCATAGATTTTGGATGATCTAATACCAATCTGCCAAATCCTTGTACGTTTTCAAGAGTCTTAGATTGGGTTCGTTTAACAACTTTCTTTGCACCAATCCCAATCAAGAATCCAACAAGTTCACCAACTGCACTCCCCAATCCTCCTATTACTGCTATAATTAGTATTTCAAACCAAAAAGGTCCGTTCAAAAGAATTTCACCTAATGTTAATCCAAGATTTGAATATCTGATGTAAATTGAATTAGAAAGCGAAAACAATATAAACGGGTAAGGTATTGGAAAACCAACGCTCGCATTTCCTATAAGACAGATGAAAAATGAGATAAAAAGTGCCAATAAATAATTAGATCCCTCTGTAAGTCCCGTAATCTCATGTCGTGATTGTACTATGGCGTTTTGAATATCTGGAACTGTGAGAAATAAGGTTAAATATAAAAGAACTCCTAAATAAAAAAAAATAAACACTACAATTAATCTGTTCGAAATTGCCATTCTATACTCCTGAAAAGTCTGATGTTACGATTTCATCTTAGATATTTTGGTATTCAAACCATTCTTCGCTTGCAGAAAGAATTCGAGATTTTCAGTAACCTTTCCGATTTTATTTACTTTAGTTTGTAATTCTGTATTTTCTAAAATAAATATTAATTCATCAGATTTAGGGTTATAAATGATATCTCCTTTCTCTACATTTTTATTAGATTTTGGATTAATTCCTTTATAAATTTCAATCCCCGGGAGAGTCCAATAGACTTTTGATCCAAAACTAAACCTTCCTCTTAGTACTATTGGCAACTTATTAATTATTGCATCAGCTGATAAGGGTGCGTAATACCGTATCATTTCACCGTTGATTGTTCCTATTCCAAAAAGATCAATTTTTATTTTCATAGACATTTTCATGTAAGCCTTTTTTTTTTGTCGGTATCTTATTTCTGAGAGAGAATTTTAGATTAAATTAATATTTCTGTAATTAAAATGGGATGTTTATATTATTTAGGTTAATAGTTAAATTTAAATATTCATTTTCCCATCTAATTATTTGGACAATAGTTTAAATCATTGGTTTTTGATGCGTAAGTGCAATTTAAACAACGGAGTAGTTGTTGCAAATTGATTCTTAGGTTCTGGATTTTTTTTCAACCAGAGTTATTGCTTATACATTGATTTTTAAATGGTTTTATTTAATAATTTTTTCATACTGCTGAATACTCAATAATCGTTTGTTATTAATTTTGGACGCTTTCAATTATTCTCACGCTGGAGCTATTACTTAGTAGAGAAAAGCAATTAAGTTCTTCTTAATCTATGGTAATTTGAAGCTGTTTTGCCTGATCTCTTGTAGAATAAATAAATTTTCTATTTGCTACACGTGACATTAAAACATGAAAACCCTAGTTTAAAATTAGTTTTACAGTCAATAGGGCTTTGATCCAGACACGATTCATTGGAACAAAGAAGAGGATCCATTGAAACAAGTTTTCTGTGATAATCGGAGCTACTATTGTCCACTTTTTTTATAATGCTCGTTCACAAACGTTAAGTCGAGGGCAGTATCAATATCGTAAAAATTCTGATCTGATTTAACCATGCATGCTAAAAATTCCATATCGTTTTTGATTGATGAGTTTACAGCATCAATAATTTTATTCAATTTTATCTTGCTAGCAAGATTCTCAAAATTTTTCACATAATCATAAGTAATAATGAAAATCGGGATAATCTGATTGAATTCTTCTTCATCTGATAATGTATTTATGTTTCTCTGATATATTTCTTTGACGTATAGTTTTGAACCTTTTTCCTTCGTTCTTACACAAGATAGCATTTTATTACACATTGGTCCAAATTCTTCTGTCTCTTTATTTAACGCTAATTTGTTAGTTCTTCGGTAAAAAATAATGGAATTCTGATTAACTTTAGAATAATTATCTTTAAGCAAATTTAAAATTTCTTCCATAAGTTTGTAGTCAAAAATAGTATCTCCCGGAATAACAAGAAAAAGTTCATTGGTTTTAAAAACCCGTTTATTTCTTGTAATACTTAGAAAAGAATGCAAAGGACCTAACCTATATCGATTTCCAGCTTTGTTGATTATTATCGTCTCGCTCTTGTATAGGTTTTTTGCTTGAGATGCAATAATGTCTTTCTCAATTTGCTCACCTAAATATCCAGTTACTATTATAATTGGTTTAATACCAAATCTATATAAATGTGATATTAGAATTGTAAGAATAGATTGATTATTTAATGATTCAACTTTTATTAATGGCTTCGGTATTTCATCCGCAATTCCTTTAGCGCGCTTCCCTTCACCGGCACAAAGAATAACACTTGTGAGATTTTCCATAAATTTTGTATTAGGTGGTGACAATTGGATTTCCATCTAGATCTATTAGTATTGTATGCTCTTGTTGAGCAACTGGAGCTCCAGTCTTTTCTATTAAAAGAGGATAATGATCTAATATACTTTTTCTTATAAAAACATCAATTATTTTTTGGATTTTGTCTTTTGGGATAATTTTATGTTTTTCGATTAAACGTGGCGAGAATGGTAGGTAGTTAGTAAGTTTTTCTATTTTCTTCATGTAGTTTAATTCATCATACGGAAGGTTTTTTTTGACTCTCTTAGCAAATCGATAAATATAAGATTTCTGACCGTTGACTACTATTCCTACACCAGAAGTAGCGAAAGGTTCACAGGCGTAAACTTCACCAGGTTCTATAACCTTTTTGTGATTTAAATCTTTAAAGTTAGGAACGAATGGACCTGCGTGCAGATTATACCGTTTCAACTCGTGACCGCCAAGATTGGTGATTGGTCTCAACCCGCGGTTAAATATTTTTTCAGCAATCGCTTCTCCAATTTCATATAGTATTGTTCCAGGCTTAAAAAGTTTAATTGCAGCATCAAGTGCTTCTTTAGCCGCATCAATATAGTTTTGCAGTTCAGGATCATTATTTATATTAATAGTGATTGCAGAATCAGCAATATATCCATCATTATGAGACCCTAAATCTATTTTTAACAATCCTCTTTCAGGTACAACTGTTGGATCGTCAATTGTTGGGCTATAATGGGCAGCATGATTATCAAGAGACATATTTATTGGAAATGATAATTCACAACCTTGATTGATAATTTCTTCTTCACATTTGTTCGCAATTTCTAAAAAAGTCACTCCAGGTTTAATTAGGTTTTTGACTAAATCTTTAGCAGCCTTCACTGCTTTACCTGCTTTTATATAAGATTCGATACAATTATCGTCCATGATTCTGTAAAATTAATTATTATTAATATTCAATATATTCAATTAAATTAAGGAGTCAATCTTTCAGGAGTTCTAGGGTACATAACCGCCTCTCTAATATCATCCAATCCACATAAAACTGTTAGCCATCTTGCGATTCCTAAGCCAAAACCAGCATGAGGAGGCATTCCATAATCAAAAGCGCTAAGATGGGATTCAAAAGCAAGCGGATTAAGTCCTTTATTTTCCAATGCATTTACTAATTGTTCTTTGTTATGGACTCTTGTACCTCCAGAAGTCAATTCTAACCAACCTTTTTGCAAATCAAATGATTCGCTAAATTTAGGATTTTTAGATGGCATAATGTAAAATGGTTTTATTGCCATCGGCCAGTGAGTTATATAGTAATAACCGGGTATTTCTTGTCCGAGTTTTCTATTAGCCTCCGTCGATAAATCTTCTCCCCACTCAATCTTTAGGTTTAGTTTATTACTTAATAAATCAAGTAATTCTTCATAAGTATATCTTGGAAACGGAACTTCAGGGACAATCGTCTTCTCTTCCATACCTAATAGCTTTAAAGCAGACATCTGCTTATCTCGAATGCCGATAATAACATTTTGAACTAATTCTTCTAATAGTTCTAGAACATCATTCATATCAGCGAATGCTATTTCCACATCCAACTGCACTATTTCACATAAGTGGCGTTTTGTATGACTTTTCTCAGCTCTAAAGCTTGGACCTATCTCAAATACTCTCTCATACACACCGCTCAATTGTTCTTTATATAATTGAGCTGATTGAGTAAGAAAAGCTTCTCTATCATAATACATTATTGGAAATAATTCTGTTCCACCCTCAGTAGCTGAACCTATAATTTTAGGCGTGTATATCTCATTAAAATCGTGATCTAGCAAAAAATTTCTCGCCGAATTTAGAATTTCTCTCCTAATTGCAAAAATCGCCTGGTTCCGTACTGATCTGAGATCTAGTGCTCTATTATTTAACCTTAAATCTAATTCAGTTGTGGTTTCTCCCGTCATATCAATTGGCAATTTATCAGGAGTTTTATTTAGAATCTTTATTTCGATAGGGATAATTTCAATTCCACCAGGTGCTTTTTCAAAACTTTTAACCGTTCCTTTTACCATAAGGCAATATTGATATCCTACTTTAGCTTTTTCGAAAATCTCATCAGATACTGTACCTTTTTTCAAGGTGATTTGACGCTCTCCGTAGACATCTTGAAGGTTTATAAACCTCAAACCACCTAAATCACGATAGTTTCTAACCCAACCACCTAAAATTACTTCTTTCTCAACTAAATCCAAAGTAATATCTTTGGTATAATGAGTTTTTCTCCATCCGTCCATCTCTTCAGTTGACATGGTTTCGTGTTTGACAATTAATTACTTAAAATTATATTTGAAAAGGAAAATAAGAATAAATTTTTTGCCATCTTATTGACGATTAATAATGCCAAAACTAGATTGGAAAAAAAAGGATGAAAAATATGCTCAAAAATCAAATTATTCTCAAAATATATACGAATTCCAAGTCTTGGAATTAATAGAAAATCCTATAATAGGCAGTGTTATTTTTGATAAAGATGTATCAAAAAACAAGCGATCATTGAACCAGCAACATGAAAAAAGTTCTAACAGTTGGAAAAATTTATTAATTTGGGGCGAAAATAAAAGTATCATGGGATCGCTGAATCCTAAGTTTTCAAATAAGATTAATCTTATATATATCGATCCACCATATGCAACAGGGGGTAATTTTGAGTCAAAAACATTTATTGGAGAGGGTAACACATTCGAGAATAAAAAAGCTTACTCAGATATATGGGATGGGGGAATTGACGAGTATATTGAATTTCTTTACGATAGATTATTGCTAATGAAGAATCTTCTTTCTAAAAATGGAAGTATATATGTTCATTTAGATTGGCACGTTTCGCATTATATTAAAGTAATATTGGATGAGATTTTTGGAAAAGAAAATTTTAGAAACGAGATTATCTGGGCTTATCCCGCCGCATCAGCGAAAACAAGAAAATTTTTTATCCGATCGTTTGACTCAATACTATTTTATACTAAATCAAATGAATATACTTTCAACGACGATCCGGGAATCTATATGGAATATTCTGATCGAGTTAAGTTTGCATTAAAAGAAGACGATAAAGGTATGTTCTATTATCGAGGTGGAAGCCATAATGGTAAAAGACTTTCGCAAAAAGTTTATGTCACAAATAAAGGTATCTTTCCTCGTGATGTTTGGACAGATATTCCTTACATTAGAGCAAATACATTGGAATATCAAGCATTTTCTACCCAAAAACCTGAACGGCTTTTGAGGAGAATTATACTCGCATCCTCAAATAAAGACGATATTGTAGCTGATTTTTTCTGTGGTACTGGAACATCTTTAGCTGTTGCGGAAAAACTTGGTAGGCGGTGGATTGGTTCAGACATCGCAAAACAGGCCATAAACATTAGCCGCAAGAGAATATTTGACGTGTGGAATAGTAATGATTTGATAGATTGGAATAAAAAATATGAAAGACGATCTCAGCCCTTTAAAATCGTGAAAAATAATGATTATACGCAAGCAATAAATACGTACAAAGATTTTCTCGTTGAGAATATACAAAAGAGGGATATTAGTTCTTTAATCCAAGATACCAAATTCGTTGTTAATATATCAGAAAATGATTCTAAGATAACGGTTGATTTAGTAGACTACTTCACTCCAAATTTAAAATTAATTAAAGATAACATTAAAAATAGAATTAAAAATTTCTCAGATTGGATTGATAGCTGGTCTATTGATTTTAACCATCATGAACATAGTTTTACCACGGCTTGGATTTCATATCGAACGTTAAAAAATCGCAAACTGGACTTAACCTCCGTTCCATATAACTACGAGGAGAAAGGGAAACACAAAATTTCTATAAAGGTGAACGATATTCTTGGTATTGAAACCATTCAAGATTACGAGGTAGTTATCACCTAATGTTTTATTTTACTATTTCACGTAGAAATAATGTAGCATAAGAGCCTTTCTGAAGAGAAAATTCAATTTTCATCTTGTATCTATTTGGGAAAAGATCGTCATTAGAGTATTCGAGTATTTTTAAGCCTACCGGTTTTGCTATTATTGGCCTAAAAGAACCCTTGAATTCATACATTTCTAACAGTTTATTTCTGAATAGATTTAAAGAGATACGATCGTTCTTAATTATCTCTAAAAATAAGGTTTTCATGTAAGGAAATTCGTTAAGATCTGTATTATATCCTACTAGAGGGACTATTATTTTTGCCCGATTCAGTCTTCTCGCCTCTTGTAGATACTCATCGTAGAATCCACCATATGTATGTTTTATTTGCGTGATATTCCCATTTTCTTCGTCTAGTATACTAAAGACATCACCCTTTACGGGATTATGTAAAGAATTCCCTTGATAAACACGTAACGACACCATTTTATTGAATAAGTAAGATTGAAACGAACTAATCAGTAATTTGATAAGGTATTTGGGTAGATGGTAAATAGCACCCTCATAATCCCCAGGATTATCTAATAAGTATTTGATCATAGTTCTCTCATAACCAAGGCTTGTAGGAAAAGAGTTAAGTGCTTTATTTAGATCACCCGTTTTTGCTAATTCTGCCCTTAATTTTTGAGATTGAGGTAATTCTGTGGAATAATCTTTTATAACAAACTCCTCAAAAGCCTTCTTAAACTGGCTTTCTAAAATGTATCTCCCGATTATATGAGAATTCGGTCTAAAAGTACCAAATCGCTGAAGCCCGTAATAGTTTGGAAAACCATGATTACGGAGATTACTAAATAAATCTTCTATTTTTTTCATTTGATCAGGTATGTGTTTGATGTTCCTTAAAGTTATAACAAACTGGTTCCCCCAGTTATATCCCAATTTAACAGAATTCTTTGAAGGAGATATGTTTCTAATAAAAATATCCTCCAATTTTAAGTTCTTCAATTTTTCAACATAATTACCTCGAATAGAAGCCATTTGAACACTTATAGATCGTTTATCTTTTAGTCCGGCATACCCTATCGATTTTGGTGGAATACCTAAGGCTTTGCTAATTAATCTTATTGCTTCAAATGTGTCCTTATTAATTTTTATTAAATTGAAAAGTGTATAGCTATCTTTATTATCTTCAGAAAAATAAATTGGGCCATAATTCTCTTTTATTTCAAGAACTCTTCCCGAATGGGTTATCTCCCTGACAATAAAATCCTTATAACGTTTTTTAATTATAGCCTGAATACCCTCATATCCAGAAGAAGAAAAAACTTCGATTCCAACAATTTTTTCTGTCTCTCTCTTGCTGAGGTTTTTAGATCCTATGGAAGTAAAATTTTCTTCATCCAATTCATCCAGCCTAGAAATAATAAATTAAAGTAGCTTTAATTCCCCAGTGATTTTATCTAAGGTAGTTGATATTGCAGGTCCAATTCCTAACGCTGTCATTGTCCCAGGGGTTAACTGCGTCAATCCCGCGTCTTTAACTAAAAAGTAGGGGATTTTGGCTTTTTCTAATTTTTGAACAATTTCATTTAAATCTTCAATGCTAGAAACTCGTAGTACCACTTTCTTCTGCCCAGCGTTTTTCCATTTCTTCCAGGCATCTTTATTTTGTACTCTAACTATATCCGATGAGGAAATTGAAGCGTGACACGATTGCGCACATTTTTTACCGGTACCCATCTTCAAATCGGTCCTTATTAAAATAACTTGTTTATATTCATCCACAATTCATTAAACCTGTTTAAATAAAAAATTAAGATATAATGCTCTAAAAACTATTGAAATTCAATGCGAATTGTATTACCTGTGAGTTCAAGAATTAATTCTTCAAGCTCTTCTTTAGTAAATAAGATCGTGTCTTGGTCCGTCTTATTCAATACTCCTTTAAATTCAATATCTCCTGTCGCTAAAAATATCTCGTTTAAAGTAATTAATTTACTCGGTGCTATCAAACTTTCTAACGCAGCTCTAGGATTTTTAGTCTGCTCGATTATAATTAATTCGTCCACTTCGTACGTTTCTTTTAACCAGTTAATAAGTTTCTGAGTTATTTTGAGCTTATCTTTTTTACCGATTACAAAAATTACTACATCTTCGAAATCAATTGCTTTATAGAAAGAAATATTTTTTAAAAAATTAAACAATTCTTCCTCCTCCAAAACAAGCAAATCCTTAGCTAAATCTAACTCAAATTGAGTAAGAACTCCTGTATCTAGTTTTTCTTGGCAACTAGAACATAAAAATCCGGAACTTACACATGTTTTACACGCAGGAAGATATTTCATTTATTTAATACCATTAAATCAATTAATCGCCATTTATAACTCGATTATTTCACAACTTAATCCTCTTACTAACCTATCAGCAGTTGTAGGATCAGTTTTATACGTGTAAAGACGCTTCTTTGTCCTTAGTTTCAACTTTACAACATCTTTAACTCTCTTAACGCGACAATGGACCGCAAACTCTGCTAATTCTATGAATTTCTCTTCGTCAAATATCTCTTTCGGCATATTCTTTCAATTAACTATGAATTTTTACTTACTCTAAGTTAAATCCTAAAATTATTTATAAAATTTTAATTTTTACTTTATTTCTATATTTCTATCCTCTATCAAAAAATTTTTTAGCTTTCAATTGTTTTTCAAATTATTCTTAAGTTGCAACTTGGAATACTACTAAAATAAATTCAAAAAGAAAAGCACTTTAAGAACTAAAAAACACGCAATAACGATTGGTAACAAAGGAGATTATATTATGCCCATTGATGACCCCTACAAAAGAAAAATAGCTAGACACCACTTGTTAATGAAAACAGTATGCCGAAAGTGTGGAGCGTTGAACCCACTCAAAGCTAAAAAATGTCGTAGATGCAGATCTAAAGATTTAAGACTCAAGAAAAGAGAACTTCAAAAATAAAGAAAAAAGGCATCAACTTCTTACAAGAATCAATTCCTACCCCTAATATTTTATTAGCTTACTCCTTCACAGTTCAAAAATTATAATTTCCGTAAACTTTTTTAATTTTATGACTTAGAGATCATTATATAATTAATAATTAATTTAAAAAAACAAAAGAGTGTGAATTTAAAATGGCACAATTAGGCGGTCAACCTATCCTTATTATGAGGGAAGGGACCGAAAGAACTCGTGGAAAAGACGCGATGGAAAATAATATTGCTGCTGCGAAAGTTATCGCTGAAGCGGTGCGAACATCACTTGGACCTCGTGGAATGGATAAAATGCTCGTTGATCAATTCGGCGACGTTGTTATTACTAACGATGGGGCAACAATTCTAAAAGAAATTGATGTTCAACATCCTGCAGCTAAAATGATGGTCGAAGTTGCTAAAACTCAAGATTCCGAAGTGGGTGATGGCACAACTACTTCTGTAATCCTTGCTGGTGAACTATTAAAGCGCGCAGAAAAGCTACTACAACAAAAAATTCACCCAACAGTTATTACTGAGGGATTCAGAAAAGCGGCTGAGAAAGCGGTTGAAATCCTAGAAAAAATGTCAATAAAAAGCGGAATTGACGATAGAGCAGGATTAAAAAATGCTGCAATGACTTGTATGTCCTCAAAACTCGTTTCTGAATCAAGAGATATGCTAGCCGAAATTTCTATCGATGCAATAAAAGCAATAGCCGAAAAAGGCGAAGACGGTAAATGGGTCGCTGATATCGAAAAAGTTCAAATCCAAAAAAAAGAGGGAGATTCAATCGACGAAACTTCCCTCATTAAAGGAATTATCTTGGATAAAGAAGTTGTCAGCCCCGGAATGCCTAAGATCGTTAAAGATGCTAAGGTACTCTTATTACAGAGCGCTATAGAAATTGAAAAAACTGAGTTTGACGCTAAGCTCCAAATAACGAGCCCAGATCAAATTCAACAATTCTTAGACGAAGAAGAACGCATGCTTAGAACCATGGTCGACAAAATCGTAAAATCTGGAGCAAATGTAGTAGTTTGCCAGAAGGGAATCGACGATATGGCACAACACTTTCTTACTAAAGCGGGAATTATGGCTATTAGACGAGTCAAAAAATCTGATATAGAAAAACTTTCTAAAGCTACTGGGGGAATGATCTTCACCAATCTCGACGATATTACCCAAAATAAGCTAGGATTTGCTGGATTAGTCGAAGAACGCAAAATTATGAACGATAGCTGGATTTTCATCGAAGAATGTAAAGATCCTAAATCAGTCGTAATTTTAATTCGAGGCGGAACTGAACTTGTCATAGATGAAGTCGAAAGAGCTATTCACGACGCTTTATGCGTAGTCAGAAATGTTGTCGAAGATGAAAAAATTGTCGGCGGCGGAGGAGCTCCAGAAATCGAAGCTGCTATCCAATTAAGAAAATACGCACAAACTCTAGGAGGACGCGAACAACTAGCAGTCGAAGTTTTTGCCGATGCCCTAGATATCATCCCTAAAACACTCGCAGAAAACGCCGGATTAGACCAGATTGACGTGTTAATGAAATTAAGAGCCGCACATCAAACAGGAAATAAGTTTGCGGGAACCGACTTAGAAACTGGCGACGTTATCCTCAACATGATGTCAGTTGGCGTAGTTGAACCAACCGTAGTGAAAATTCAAGCGATTAAAAGCTCTACCGAAGCAGCTTCATTGATTTTACGAATCGACGATGTTATCGCAGGTGCGAAATCAGCTGGCCCTCCAGGTGGAATGCCTCCGGGTGGTATGGGTGGTCCAGGAATGGGCGGTATGCCGGGAATGGGAGGCATGGGTGGCATGCCTGGAATGGATTACTAACCGAACTTAATTTTTTTATTTATTTTTTCTTTTTATTTTTCTTTTAATTTTTTACTAATGTTTTGAGAGAGTCCACACCCGACTATATCAATTCCGTTGATTGCCCAATTAAGTTCTTCCTTTATGTATTCGATGTCAATAGATTTACATAGTTATTTAATTTAAAAATTAAATAAAAACAATTACCGGAATTGGATTAGAGAATTTTTATTACACATTTTTTCTATGGAAGCCCGGCTCCAGGGATTTCAACTCTAACTATTTCAATTCGTCCTTCTATTCGGTCTGTTTGGTCAAAGGCTGTAGATGTGGCTATAAAGAGAGAACATCGGTCGCTACCGCCTAACATGCATGCATAAGCCTGACTTGAAACCTTAATTTCATGAGTCACTTTACCACCTTCAAGAACTCGAAAAACTTTACCGCTACCTGGTGACGCAATCCATATTCCTCCTTCTGCATCAAGACAAATCCCATCAGGCTTCATGGACTTTAAATTTGCCCAGATTCGTCGTTCTTCCAGTAATCCACCTTCCAAAATATCAAAAGCAGTCAATTTACTTCCAAAAGTTTCTGCGACTATAAGAGTTTTATCATCTGGAGTAATAATTGTGCCATTTGGATGGGCTAAGTTGTCAGCAACAATTTGAGCATTTCCCTCTGGGGTTACTAGGATAATTTCAGCGGGTTTAAACTGCTCAGTTTGAAAGTTAAACCCACAGTTTCCAACATACGCCCTTCCTTTCTTGTCTACAACCATGTCATTGCATCTAAAAGTAGCTAATGAGTTTAAATCTGCAACCTCTTTTAAGCCATCAGGATCGAGTCGCACTAATCTTTCATCATTCATAGAGACTATTAACAATGTACCATCGGGAAGCCAACCTAAGCCAGAAGGGGAATCATCCATTTTAATGATAGTTTCGGCATTCTTTTGTAGATCTACTGTCATTACTTTTCTCGCAAACATATCGGAAAACCACAATTTTTCGTCATGCCAGCGCAGACCTTCGGGAAATTTTAAACCTTCTAGAAAGACTTCTGTCTCTAAAAATTTGGGATTGCTCATATCTAATAAAAATGACTTACTAATTGATAAAAGTTCTTATAAAAAAATCCACCATTGACTCATATAATTAAAAATACATCTATTAAGGGGAAGAGTTCTTTTTGTTATTTAAGAAGTAGATTTTTAAATTTCTACTTCTAAATTTATTCAAATTATTGGTAATTTTAAGATTTCACCCCTCTTTTCAATGTAAACTTTAATATACTTTTAAATTAAATCCTGAGTTTTTTATGAAATTATTTTATCCAGTAATGAAGTCCTGGAATTCAAAGTCATTTAGGAGTATAAAAGAGGAACTTTTTGAGATTTTAAGGAATGAAGGAGCAAATATTAATTAACTTCTTCATTAAAACCTTTACTTTTGGTAAAGGGATTAGGAGCGCACATGATTAAATTTATTTTTTCTTTCTCTTTTTCTTTTAATTTTTTCTTAATATTTTGAGAGAGTCCACAGCCGGCTATATTTTGATATTGATAAAAATTTTAATCTGGCATATTCCCTTATTAGCTGAAATGTATAAAAAGGAAATTGCCCTAAATATTAACTAGTTAGAAATAATTTTTTTAAATAACGGCGAAAAGTAAGTGAAATCAAGAGCAAAATCGAGAATAATCGTTTTAATCACCTTAGTAATGGTATTTAGTTTATCATTACTTATCTTCAATAATACCACTTTAAATGATAGACGTACCAACACGAGCTCGGAAAATAGTAATTTAAATAATAAAAATCTAAAAAACTCGGTAGTTTCAGAAAAAATTCAGATAATCAATAATTCTGGATGGGTTGATTTTAGAAATTCTGGAAATTGCACTGGTGAAGGCACTTATTCCGATCCTTACGTTATAGAGGATTTAGAAATCGATGGTGGAGGTTCGGGAAGTTGTATCTTAATTGAAAATTCCAGTGTATACTTTAAGATCGAAAATTGTACATTATATAATACTGGTTATAATTCCGATTATGCAGGAATCCGATTATCCAATGCAAATAATTCTCGTATAATTATGAATAATTGCTCATCGAATTATAATGGGATATACTTAACATATAGTAGTAATGTAACAATTTCGGGAAACACCGCAAATAATAGTAATAGTTCTGGGATAAAGATATATTACAGTAATAACAATAGCATTTTGGGATCCAGCACAAATTACAATTTAATTGGGATAATTATATCTTATAGTGATTATAACACCATTTCGGGAAATATCGCAAATATTAGCTATAATTCTGCAATAATTGTAGAGCATAGTAATTTTAGCACCATTTCGGGAAACACCGCAAATAACGCTTTTGTTGGGATTCTTATAGGGTACAGTAATTTTAACAACATTTCTGGAAACACCGCAAATTACAACGATAGGGGGATTTATTTAGCTACTAGTAATTATAACACCATTTCAGGAAATATTTTGATTGGTAATCTTGCTTGCATCTTTGAAAAGGATTGCGAAGGAAACAAGTTTAGTGATAATGGTTCTTGTACTTATGGTCAGGCAGGTGATATAATTTCTGGATATAACCTATTCTTTCTACTTGGCATTCTATCCGTCATAGGAATCATTCTTAGTAAAAAAGTAAAGAGAATTTAAATTTATTTTTTCTTTCTATTTTTCTTTTAATTTTTTACTAATATTTTGAGAGAGTCCACACCCGACTATAT
>Ga0307376_10001262_pt1 | contig 28079 bp, 35 predicted proteins | sample TR2MG_FD_202536 | JGI IMG/M metagenome (GOLD analysis project Ga0307376, IMG submission 202536) | Soil microbial communities from Risofladan, Vaasa, Finland - TR-2 | ecosystem: Environmental > Terrestrial > Soil > Coastal area > Acid sulfate soil | place: Finland: Risofladan, Vaasa | collected...
ATAATAACTATCAGCACCCATCAAATGATAAGGTTCACCTTTTAAAGTAAAATTCTTTCCATCCACACCTATAAATTCAGTAATTGCAAAAGTATTATCTGCACTCACACTATTAAAAGTAAAAGACCCTGGTGGTGGAAAAGGATAAGTTTCATTTAAAGCAATATAAGTAGTATAAAATTCATCTTTTTGTGCGGGTGTCATTGCATAATCCCACATAATAATTTCATCAACAATTCCATTAGGATTAGTTCCTCTAAATCCTCCTTGTTGTAGTATCTTAAAAGTTTCAGCTCCACTACCTAAAGCTCCAGTTCCAAAAGGAGATGATGACCTAAGTCTATTAGCCTCAAACGCTCCTCCATTAATAGAAATATTTACATCTGCACTTTCCCTTCTAATAAGAACATGATTCCAAGCATTAAGAGTTAATGCTGTAGACGAAGAATCCCATGCATTACCACAACTAGCTCCACAATTTTTATAAACAGTTATTGTATCAGCCGGAGCCCCCCAAGTTGTAGTATCAAAAGAAATTGCAAGTGAAGTATCGTGTGCTAAAATATGACCTGTAGATGAATCATCTGGATGAAACCAAAATGAAATAGTAAAATCATTAATATCATTCATAGGGCCTATATCAATATCATCTCTCCATAAAAACCAATAATCGGTTTCTCTTGCTTTATCATTAACACCATCAACACTTCTAACCGTTCCAGTAACAGTTCCATCATTAGCGCCTACACTATCTAATATAGTGCTTCCTGTTTCATTCAAACTCCAAACGTGTGTAACACCAGTATTAAAATCTGTAGCACTAGCTACTGAAATTAAACTAAATAGAAATATAAAAAATAAAAAAAACTTTACGTATTGCATACGTTTACCTCTCCAGAACCATCTGGACTTCTCAATAGTAAACAGGTTGAGTTATCAGTTATAGTAGCTCCATTATTAAATGTAAGCGTTCCTGTAATAGTCATAGCAGGTGTTCCTATAAAAGTTGTAGCCGCTATATTAGTTGCATTACTAATATCGTAACCCATCATATCAATGTTTTCCACTATCACTAGTGAACCACAAACTGAATGTGTTCCGTTATACTCAATTACATAACTTCCCGATGGACAAGCCGCAGGTGTGTTCTGAACAAAACTTGAATTAATATATCCTTTAAACTCAGCCGCTGTAATATCATATCCTGTACCGTCTAAATCACTTTCTAAATTATCAGCTTCCAAATTAGTAGTGTCAATTAAAGTAGACGCAACCTCATTAATAGCTGTAATGTTATATCCAGTAGCATCCAAATTACCTTCTAAATTTGTAGCGGCTAAATTAGTAATTGTTGCAGTAGTAATCGTTGCAGACGCAATAGTAGCCGTATCCGAAACGGTTATGTTAACAAATGTTGTGCCAACTGAAAAATTACCATCACTTACGTAATCAAGCTTACCAGTAAAAGGATTATAAACTGTATTATATCCTGCACTCGCTATACCTACACATAAAAGGAAAGCAATTATTAAAGACATAACAATTGTGTTTTTGTTTTTTATCATAATAATTCCTCCTTAACCATAATTATAACTTGCATGGGTAGTTGAAACTGCTCCAACTCCACTCCAAATATGATTAAATGCTAATGAGCTACTCGCCCATAATATATCAGTAACGCTAGTACCACTATATACTAACTTCTTAATTTGCCAACACGCAGAACCAATAGATTCTCCTGGATTTGCTTTTCCAGTATATTCTACTAACCCACTACCATTAAAAGCAAACTTCTCTTTATAAGCATCAACCGCTAATGTTTTTCTAGCAGTATTACTAAAATCATTAACTGTTTCATCTTGTCTTGCCATTTTATCCCTCCATTAATTTTATACGTGGAATGGTATTCCCACAATTAAATATGTTCTAATATTTTTTTAACTCTATCATCTTCAAACTTAAGCTTTTTAATTTCTGATTTGTCAATACCAAGTTCTTCTAATAGAGAAACTTGTTCTTTCTTAGTCATATCATAAATTTCATCTTCAGTAAGTGTTACTTCAGTATTTTCTACATCGTCTTCCACATCGTCATCAACAACAGGAATATTTTCTACAACAGGAGCAACTTCTACCTTTGGCGCGTCCTCAACTGTAGGAACTTGTTCTTCATAAAAACTTTTATGATTTATATTATATCTCATATTAGTATACCTCCTTAAGAATGGTTTGCGTTATTTGCACCAATCATTCCTGCTGACTTACCTTTTCCTTTTAAACTATCAACTGGCTTTGTGCTTGACATTCCATCTCCCACTGCACTATCTACTTTAACCTTTGCATTTGCAATTTTTTCAATACCTGTTTTCATATCTTTACTTGTCATAGTCATAACATCTGGTGTTATACCATCTACTGGTTTACTAAGTTCTTTTACTGGTGTTGAACCAACAACTCCTTCATTATTAAATCCTTTTGTTACGTATGTTTTTATAGTTTGTTCTGCCATTTTACTACACCTCATTAAATATTAATCGCTGGTGAACCCTCTTCGAGAGCCCTCAGATACTTCTCTTTTGAATTGTCATAACTGACACACTCAACTTTCTCTCTTGCATAATCAATTACTTTCTTTCTAAACTCTTTATCTTCCAATACTCTTTTTGTAAGTAGTCTCATTTCTTTTATATTATATGGGTCGCACATTGTGTACGGGAAACAAGTCCTAACTGACTCATTTCTGTTTGACCCAACTAAAGGAACTCCCAAAGCTGCACAATCCCAACCAGTTCTACTCTGGCTTGTTAATGTGAATGGGTCAACAACAACTTTACTTTCCATTAAATGGTCACAAAAATCCATATAATTTGTTCCAGGTAATACATAATTGTAATGACACGTTGTTAAAAATCTTTTTTTATCAACATTAGGGTCATATCCTATTAATCTTGTATCATATCCTAAATTATTAACAGCTATACTTGGTGGTATTGAATAATTATCATACCTATGCCACACAACTGAAATAACTTCTTTCTCGTCTTTTGGTGTAAGTGTTTTTAATCTTTTAACAAAACACGGATGCACAATTTGGTGAACCTTTCGTTTTGTCAACACTTCCAACGCGCCTACCTGATTTGGTTCTGTTCCAAAAATCATGTCTGCCCCTTTCATTTCTCTTCTAAGCGTAGACAAGTAATCATAAGACCCTTGCCACAACTCAACTGTATAATCATTATTAACAACGAGTTTAGTTTTTGAATTTTCACCAAGCGCTTCTCTTATATCCCCTATAATATGGATATCTTGCCCTGACATATTCACATGAACTATATCATAGTTCTTGAATTCTGACGGTTTCATCGCTTGAAATTGTCTAACATCGCCGTCCCAAACTGCTACCCAACTATAAAGTCCGGTTCTTAACAGTTCTTCGCCTTCAATCAATGGTTTATGAATATAATTTGTTGCCATACACCATTTAACATCTTTCGCTTTCTTATTAAATAACTTCATACATATTTTATCTTGTTCTTCTTCATTCATCTTTTCTCACCCTCGCTTTAAAATAATAATAATGGGGTTACCCCCAATAAAAAATACTTTTACTTAACTGACGGTCTCTGGAACTTAGATAGATAAACTAATCCAAGTGTTGAACCGATTATAGCGCTTTTTGAAGCTGCTACGTTTAGCGTTTGATATGTCTTGTCAAATAACGATGCTGAACTAACCATTCTGGTTGAACCTGCCATTGCTTTTGAAGTTCCAATCATAACTTGCAGTAAATCAGTAACGTCTTCACAATATTCTGTGAGACCAACCTTATCACCAAGTCTTAATGCAACTGACCCATAAGTACCATATCCTTTTGTAGCTACTGCTGGTATAACTGATGCCAAATATGCAAACGCATTATTTGTGGTAGAATATCCTGCTGCTGCTGAAGACAATGTAAGACTCTCATCTACATATTCTCCTTGTGCATTATATCCTTTACACCTGACTACCATCCTTCTTTCAGCTGCTCCTGCCATATTATTCTTAAACACTAAATTTCTTGGGCACGAAAAAGTTGTGCTTCCAAAATCTTTTACTGCAGTTGCTGCAAGCCATCCGTATGATGACGCAACTCTTGTAGTTAGTGTGCTTGCGTAATATGGATATATGTCATATTGTACTTTTTTCTGTTCTAGTTTTAATGACTTAACATTAAACGCTCCATCTCTAAATCCTATGTTTCCCATTTTTGTAATCCTCCGTAGGTTACTTTACCTACGACACCTTAAGGTGCCGGAGGGATTTATGCGTCGGTAAAATACCCAATGCATATTGCCTGTTCATTAATCAAGGTCATTTTATACCAAGCGTCAAGCAAAATTTTGTGTACTCTCTCGTCGTCTTCTGTAACAACCTTAACCTTTGCCTTTTCTTTCCAGACAATTCCAGCTGCTGCGCTTGGGTCAATCATAAATGAATAATGACCTGAAGTTGCAGACCCTGCTCCCCATGTGGTAGCTGCTGTTATTAGTGTTGATACTTCGATTTTAATTCCGACATACTCTTCAATAACTCCTCTTGAAACTACACTGTTTCCACCATACTCTGCAGCATTAGTGAACTGTGAGCTCTTCAATAGAGGCTTATACTGTGTTGGGTGTATGAACAAAACTGCATCTCCAGGCTTTTTACCGAAGTTTTTCTTTTGCAATTCAATCTTCATATCAATTACTTTATCAACAGTTATAATGTCTCCTGCTTCAAGAGTAGCTGTAGTTGTAGCATCTCCGCCAAATACTGCACTTGCAGCAGATGAACTAACAGTTGCACCGTATAATATTGCGTTTGCATCTGTTTCAATTGTTTCAAGATACTGTCTAACTAGCTGTTTGTGTGCCATTTCAATTATGCTAACTCTTGTAGCTGATGCAGTTTCGAATGAAATTCCTGCTCCGCCTAGTTTAACATCTGATGAATTAAGGCTCACTGTTATGTTGTCAGCGCTATCGAATGCTGTCATAACCCTTGACTCTCCTTCATTTCCAGCTGCGGTTCTTCCGCCCATCAAATCAACATCTCCTATTTTTGGAATAACGATTGTAACATCATTGTTACCCATAAGGTCTGTAAATTCAAGGAAATATTTTGACAATACTCTGTCTGGTTGTGCGTCAAAAACAATCTTCTGACTCCATGTACTTCCCATAACGGAACCAATTCCGCCTGTCTGTCCGCCCCAGGATGCGCTTCCTATCTTGGTTGTTGAACCAACATCAAGCTGCTCTGGTGTTTTTAATATATCACTCATTTTTAATCCTCCGATTATAAATTTATTATTCTTTTACCTTTGCTTCCATCCACTTCCTGTTGGCCTTGTAGAACGGTACAAATTCCTTTTAACATATCTTTTGTACTCAAATGTTCTGTGCTTTTTGGTGCAACTGGCTCTACTGCTTTTTCTCCAATTGCTTGTGAAGGAATAACTTTACTATCTAACTGTTCTGCCCCTTTATTTTCTAATGCAATTTTTGTTATCATTTCAAACTCATCAAGAACTAATTTATCCATCTTGCTAAGTTGTTCTACTGTTTTTTCTTGACCGAGTGCTTTAAAATCTGCGGATAGCTGTTCTAATCTCTTAGCGTGTGCTGTCTTTTCAATAGTTGCTTCCTTGGTTTTATATGCCTCTAGTTCTTTGCTTAAACTTTCTACAGTCTTTTTTGAAATGTTATGTTCTTTCATAAGTTTTTCATTAGTGGCTTTCAATTCTTTATTTTCTTTATATGCCTGTACTAATTCTCCTCTTACTTCTTTAATAACTGAAAGCTGTTCTTTAAGTTCTTCAGTGGAATCTTCTTTATTTGATTCCTCTGTTTCTTTTTCAACAGGAACTTCTTCAGTTGCTTCTTCAACAACAGGTTCTACTGCTGGTACATCTTCAGCTGGTTTTGCTTCCTCTACAGGAGCTTCTACAACTGGTACTGCTTCTTCGAGCTGTTCGCCTTCTTTAACTTCCTTAACAGGCTCTTCTGCTTTAACTTCTGGAACTTTTGCTTCCTTAACTTCTTCTACAGGGTCAACCTGTTTTTCCTCTGGTTTAATTTCATCTGCCATCATCATTTCACCTTGTTTATATTTTTAAGCTCTTGAGAATATAAAGATACTCTCTGGCAATTTTGATTTATTTAAAAACCTGCTGGATATAATCCTTTAGTGATTTTTTTATTTGTCTTTTCATTATCAGTTGCTGGATTCATACCTGATTCAATAACTGTTATTTCACTAACTGGTTTTAAAACTTTAGCTGTTCCTTTATCACTAATCTTAATTGTTTTTGTATTATCGTCTGTATTTTTTACCATTATTATTCACCCCTCAAGGTTGCCCAAAAAATTATCAGTTAAATGCATAAAATATCCATCGTAACCATAATGACTTGGACCAAACTTTTCCATATTCTTTTTTAAAACTGAATTTGCAGCCATAAACGCTCTTTTCTCACTGCTTGTTTTTTTGTATGTTGAATTCCATACAGCGAGCCACATTCTTTGAACTCTAGCAGGATATTTCTTAATATGCTGCGGTAAATCTTTTACACTCGCATAAGGCATTTACAGCACCGGTTTAATAGTGTTATTATCATACGCGCCTTCATGCACTAATGACAATTCTGAAAAATCCAAATCAAAACCTACAACTCCTAAAATAGGGTCATAATCTTTCATTGAATAAATTGTTGCACTAACATCTTTAACAACGCCGTCTAAAATATTTAATGCCATCGTCTCACTATTAATGTGACCATCATAACCGATAGCTTCTTCCGATTCAATCCAAAACAGTCTATCAACAACACCAACTGTTGAACCTACTTCTTTATCTCTATGGTCAAGTTTTATAGGAAATTTCTTTCCATTATATTTTTTAACCGCTTTCATCAGTTCAATTTTTGTGTAATATCTTTCTTTATGTCTTCCAACACCAAGCATTTTTCCTCTAACTTTTAAAGGAATACCTTTTGTTAGTTTTGAAAGTTGTTCTGCTGTTTTTATCTGACAACTTAATTTTTCAGATGTTCTTGTATCGTTCTTGTTTAGTATAGCGTCTATTTTAGCAAGTGTTTCCTTTTGTTTAATACACTCTCTAACTGTTATCTGCGCCTCAATAAGTTTTTCTTCTTGTTTTATATAATCAATCATTTTTTATTTTTCGTCTAATTTATCAAACTTCTCGTGTGAACTTAATTGTTCAACTGTCTTTTTATGTAATTTTTCTATTGAAGCAGGAGTTAATTCCCTACCTCCATGTCCTGAATAAAACATGTGGAGCATACAATGCACTAATGCAAGTTGCTCCTTTCCTATACTTTCAATTTTAGTATCTTCTGTGATAATAAGCCCAACGGGACTTTTTAGTCCCCGCTGAGCCAAGGAACTTGGGTGAGAACCTTTATAAATTTGAGATTCTATATTGTCTAACTTCTGCATTAATTGTTCAAATGTTTTTTTATTCATTTTACTGAAGGTACATCCGGATTAATCTTTTGAGCTTTCTTTACACCTTTCTGACTACCTTCTGGTGAACCAGGTTTTGCAGGATGAAATGCTTTCTTTTCATCAACATCAACTTTTGGTTTTGTTGGAGTCTCTGTAACAGCTTTTGCTTCAAGCTTTTTAATTACACTATCTGGAGTATCTAACCCAATCATGCCTCTTGCTTCTTCAAGAGTTATTATGCCAGACTCATATAATTCTTTTGCTCTCTGACCATTAACATCAGCGTCTTCAGCAATATCATTAAAGACTAATTTTGGTGCTTTAAATCCTGCTCTAGTAGCGTAATCGATAAAGATGTTTTCATTAAATAATTGTTCTATATATCGTTGATTAGCTCTAATAACGCTGTAAAAATGTCTTGCTTGAACTGTTACTGTACTTCTGTTTCCACTAGATGAACCAGCAGACCCAGTTAAAATTGATTTAGGAACTCCTAATGCCGCAACAACTGCGTCAAGGAAATAATCTGAATAAGCACTGAAATTTTGATACCCAGGAGAAATCATAGAAAGTTTAACTCCTTGTGGTAAAAATATTTGTTCTTTAGCTGAAATTCTTCCCATCATCTGAGACCATTTTAAAAGCTCTTGAGGAGATTTAGTTTCAGTCATACCTACAATTATTGGGTTTGCAGTTTTAACAGCCGCTTCAGCAGCTGCTTGCTCCATATTCATAAGTCTAACAGTTGTGTTGTATACGGGTTGTATACTAGAAATACCATTAAATTCGTCTGCATATGTGTTGTATTTTAAATGTGCAACTCGTGATATTGGAATTTCGTTATATAACTCTTTACCTTCTGCATCATAAACTTTTTGTTCATATGACTTAGGAGTTTTTTTATCATTAATAATTATTTTTTGTGTTGTTTTATCTGTGGTAAAGCCGAAATTAAGCGGGTTTATATGTCTAAGAATCATTAATTTATTTCCTTTAGTATTAGGAACTTTTTCAAGATATCCGTCACCAGCTACGTCAGTATTAATTGACATTTGCCAGAATAAGTTTTCACCACCACTGTTTTTTACAAGCATTTCACACGCTTCAACTCCTACCTCATCCTCGCCTACAATTTTGTAACCACGAGTTATAAGTTCATCTGCACGAACATTAACCCCTCTAAAAATAAATTGGTTGTTGATATAAAGATGTTGTAAACTTTTAACAGCAACTCTTTTAGTAACCATGCCGGGTACATCGTCTGTAACCTTTTGTTCCATTGCTTGTTCGCTAGGAAATGATTTTGGCACAGACTCGCTATCGCTATTATCAAGAATAAGCTTTTGAGTAGCTACTTCATTCTGTAACTGCTCAATTTCCTTTTCTGTTGGAAGGTTTAAGGCCTTGCCAACTAACTCTCGGAAACCCATAATTTTGGCTTTCGTCTTATTAAATTAAACAACAAACAATTATTTTTTTATCTATACCTTCCTTATGGTGACTTCTACTATATAAATGTTTCGTTTTTTCGTTTGTCACAAAAGGTACATAGTAATACCTTATCAGTACAAGTATACTGACAGTTGTACCAATAACTATCAGTACGGCCTATACCACGTATTAACATGGTTTAAACCATGTTTCCCCTGGTATGTTAATATATTGAATACATGTAATACCTTCCCTATACCTGGTATAACACTTATAAGGCCGTATGGTTAAATTTTAAGTGGTAGAAGCGAAAGATTTAAATAGTTAAAGTCATATTACATATGATAGATAAAAGTAATTTATGCTTTTACATATAACAGGTGAGTGAAAAAAATGAAAGGATGTCAAATCGATTATGAATTAAAAAAAGGAATGTCAAGCAGGTTCAATCAAAAAATGTTTGGGAGAATAAGCTCTAGAAAAATAGAATATTCTCTTTATTCATACTATATCCCAGGAGTGTTGGATGCAGTCCCATATTTTAGAATCTTTGAAGGGAGAATATTTTTGGGAACAACAGAAAAAGTTGATTTTGACCCAATAATGGGATTCTGTGAAAAATTTAACTTATCTTCTTCAGAAAAAAGCGATGAAGATATTTTTGTGAGAACAGGAAGAGACCGATGGAAATTTCACGCTAAAGAGAGAGGAATAGACGTTGAAGGACTTTAAAACAGGAAAGGGAGGAGCACAGCAACTAGCAGTTGATAAATTAAAACTAGCTGATGTTATTTTAAAATTAATTAAAGATGGGGTACCTATAAAAACAATGCCATCCATCATAGAAGCTGAGAATAATATTAAAATAAGTTCAGCGTCAGTTGGAAAATGGATAAGACGACAAAAAAATGTAGGGAAACAAAATACGATAACAGCGATAGCGAATAAACAAAAATTTGAAGTTATGGTTATGGACTATCAATCAGAAATTACAGCGATACTCGATGAAGTCAAGGAAATGAAAGACATTGCTAAAAACGAAAAAAAGTTAGACACTTATGCAAAACTTGTAGACAGATTGTATAAAGGTATAGAACTTATAGCAAAGTTGATGGGTGATATAAAAACAGGGAACAGCGTGGACATAAATTTTATTATAAACGAAATAAATAAAGAATCGTTTACTGAAAATAAACACGTTCGTGCTGAATTATTTGAAAAAGAAGTATTTGATGTAAATGCAGAAATAATGGGTGATGAAGAATGAAAGAGGTGTTACTACTTGGATGTGGTGAAGTTGGAAGCGCAATTAAACGATTGGAAGAAGAAACTAAAAATAACGTTTCGGTGATAGACCCCAAAGTGTCACCAGAAAGCGATACAGCGTTTGTGGGAAGACTTTTTGATGTTACCCATGTATGCATACCTTTTTCAGAAAAGTTTGTTGGAGCTGTCACGGATTGCGTTAAAACGCATCCTACAGGGTTAGTTATAATTCATTCCACAACCACCGTAGGAACAACTACAAAAATTAAAGAAGCGTTACCAGGAACTCCAGTAGTTCACAGTTTCGTAAGAGGAGTTCATCCAAAACTTTATGAAGGACTTAAAACTTTTGAAAAACCAATTGGTGGAGATAAAATGCATGCATTAAAAGCGTGTGAGCATTTAGAAAGTATTGGTATGCCTCCTTATTGGTGTGGAAAAGCAGAAGCATCAGAATTAGGTAAAATATTGAGCACATCATATTATGGATGGTGTATTTTATTTGCTAAACAAGCATTTAAACTATGTAAAAAATATGATTTAGATTTTGATGAAGTTTACAAATATCCAAATGAAATTTACAATGTTGGTTATGAAAAACTTGGTATGAATCACGTAAAAAGACCAGTGTTATATTCCCCAAAAGGAATAATACAAGGACATTGTGTAACACAAAACTTTGAACTTTTACCAAATTCGAAATTAAAAAGATATTGTAAAAATATGAATGAAAGTGAGGAATTATAAATGAATCAAAAAGTAGAACAAACTGGAAATAATCAATATGGAAATAATTTTTTATCTGACCTAACTGAAAGGCTAAGAAAAAAATATAAAATATCAGATAAGTTTCCGTATGCAGAATATAATTCTGAGTATACAAAAATTAATAATTTTGCAAAAGCTAGAATGGATAAAAAAGAATTAACCATTCAAATTATAGAAGAGGAAGACGAAGATACTAATAATGTAACATTCTTTTACGACGGTAAAGATTATAAAATCGCTACAGAAATGATAGTTGGAAGTGATGGTGATGAAAAACTTATAGCAATAATTTTTAAGAAAATAATAGATTGTAAAACGTTTAAAACCGAATTTCATGGAGAAGAAAATAAAAGAATTAAATTACTTTCACCAGCAGTTTATAAAATTGTTAAACGTCCTATGGTGGGATATGTAGCACAAAAAATACCAATTGAAAATGTTGATGCTCCTTTCCTAAATGAAGATATGGAGAAAAAAGTTTTTAATGATATGAATAAGTTTTTTGAAAACAAAGAATTTTATTTAAAAAACAATTTACCATTCAGAAGAGGAATTCTTTTACACGGACCTCCAGGAAATGGTAAGACCATGTTTATAAAATATGTTCTTAAAAAACTTGTTGAAATGAAACACGCAGGAGTTTTAATGAATTGTGGAGAACAAGACTTATATTCAGATATGGCTGAAATTCTTAAATATTCATTTGGAGAAAACCCAGTTGTTTTAGTAATTGAAGATATTGATGGAATTGATTCATATTATCGTTCAGATTTTTTAAACTTTATTGATGGAGTTAAACCATTACATAACGTTTTCATTATAGCTACAACAAACTATCCTGAAAAAGTTGATGCCGCACTTATAAACCGTCCAAGCAGGTTTGATAGGATTTATAATTTTAAAATGCCAAACAAAAACGCAAGGAAAAAACTTTTGAAATTTTATTTCCCAGCATTAAAAAACGGAACACTTGATGACTATGCAACCGAAACAAAAAGTTTTAGTGGAGCGTATTTTAAAGAATTGTTTATTGTTAAAAATATTCAAGACGTTCCTCTTAAAGAAGCTATAAGCAATATAAAAGAACAGATTAAGTTTTTAAAAGAAACAGGAAATACTGATGGCGATAGGAGTTATGTAGGATAAAATGATAAACAAACTATGGTTAGAAGTATTAGAAAAATATAGTTTTATAGATAGAGCAGAACAAAAAGGAGTTTATGTTTTTCTATACTATACATTAAAAGGAAAACAAAAATTCAAAAAGTTTTCAATAAGAGCTACAAGCAAGCAAGTATTACAAATAATAAATAATATAAGAGAAGATATGGGACTTTCCAAATACGGAAAAGGGCATTTTTCAGATATTTTTATTACAGGAGTTGATTAAATATGGAAGAAGCAAAAGAAAAAACAGGATGTAAAATAATTCACGTACAAATCGTTGACGGAACACAAGCAGATATTTATGAAATTGGAAATGCACTTAAAAAATTTAAGGAAACACTTCCATTCAGACTTGAAGCAATCGTCACAAATGATAAAGTTACGTTGTATGATGTTAATGATTTAGTTAAAGAATTATGGAAGCTTAAAAAACAATTAGATAAAGAAAAAGAGTTTAAACAAAATGGAAACTGATTTCGAAATAAAATATTGTCCAGTATGTGACTGCAAAGAATATACCGACTTTATAGTTGATTTAAGATACTGCACACGATGTGGGCATATGTACAAAAAATTTCATGTATCATCAAAATATTATGAAAACTATGTAAGTTCGGCAGCTCGAGGAATAAGAACTGCTTCATCTATAAGAACTGCTATAATGAGATGCAAAGTATTAACAGCATTTAAACAAAGCGGTAAACTTTTAGAAATAGGTTGTGGGCACCAAAACTTTTTAGATGTAGCTACAGAAAACGGGTTTGAATGTGAAGGAACCGAACTTAGTGTAGCATTACAAAAACTTTTAGACTACAAAATACACGTTGGTAACCCAACTGAACTAAAAAGTAAGTTAGGAACATATGATGTTATATGTGCGTTTCACGTGCTAGAACATTTAAATAATCCATTAGAAGAAGTAAGAACGTTAGTAGAAATGCTTAATGATGATGGAGTTATGATTTTAGAATTTCCAGGAATGTTTTTCTATGATTTAGAACTTCACCCAACTGACTTTTATGAAGGATTACACACACAATATTTCAATCAAACAAGCTTGATGATATTTTTGAAAAGATGTGGTCTTAAGATTATTTATCAAAATAATTTTTGGGACGGCACAATTAGTAGTGCGTTATTATGTGCAGTGAAAGAATCTGCAGATATAAAAACAAGAAACTTTCAAGCAATTAATTTTATGAGCGGGGTGGAAATGAATGAGTAAAGAAAAAATAATTGGATTCGTAGGTAATTGGTGGGGGACTCCAAAAGGTCATTCATATGTTACAAGAGATTTATTAAGAATATTAGACGATGAAGGATATGAAATACATATGTTTAGATGTGGAAATAATCCAATTCCTGAAGAATTTCCTATGCCTCATAATGGAACAATAGAAGGGTATAATGACCGTATAATTCCAAAAGAAGCTTTTGAAAAATGGTTAGACGAAAAGAAACCAGATTATTGTATTTTTAATGAGTATACACAATGGTGGAATGAAGACCACGATAAAATAAATATTTGTAAAGAAAAAGGAATTAAAACAATTGGTTATCTTGTTTGGGAAAAACTTGATTGGGATAAAAGAGACCATTATAATTCATATTGGAAAATTATAGCTCCTTCAGAATTCCAAACAAAACTAATGAGAAGTAAAGGAGTTTATAATGTTGTTCATATTCCGTGGGGAGTTGATATTGATGAAATGAACGCAGTCCCTATGAGAGATAGAACAGAAGATAGACTAATAAGATTTTTTCACTGTGCAGGCAGTGGTGGCGTTGGAGACAGGAAGAACACAGATGAAGTTATTAAAGCATATGGATTAATTAAAGATGAAAGAACAGAACTTGTAATAACTCATTTAGGAAGTAAAGTGTTTTCAAGAAAAGAAATAATTTCATTTATGAAAAGTAGTGATGTTCTTATTAACGCAACAAAATGGGAAACTATTGGGTTAAATACAATTGAAGCTAATGCTTGTGGTATACCAGCAATAGTAAGTAATACCCCACCAATGAATGAACTTATCACAAATAACGTAAATGGATTATTAGTTAATGGTAAAGAAGTTAGGTCAGAACAAGTATCTTGTCCAGCATTTCATATAGATGTTGAAGACCTTGCGAAAAAAATGGAAATGTGTAAGAACAAACTTATTTTAGACACTCTTAAAAATAGTGCAAGAGTTACAGCTGAAAGAAAATTTAATTGGAAATACAACAAAAAACCATTTTTAAAATTATTTGAGGACGATAAAAAATGATGCGAATATTGTTAATAGGATTAGGAAAAATGGGTCAAAACCATTTAAGAGTTTTAAAAAAACTACTTAGAAATATAGAACACGAATTTAAAACCTGTGATTATGACAGTGATAGAAAAGCAGATTATTTAAATGCTAACCACGCTATAGATGATTTTAAACCTACACACGTTATTATAGCAGTAACAACACAAAATCATAGAACAGTTATTGATAAATGTATTGCAAACAAAGTACCACATGTATTAGTTGAAAAACCATTAGTAGACACAGGAGATACAGGTATGTATTTAGATGGAAATTTAAAAACAAAAATAATGGTTGGGCATACAGAAAGATATAATCCAATGGTTTTAAAACTACAACAACTTTTAGGAAATAAAAAGATTGATACAATAATTTGCACTAGGTCTGGTTTTCTTTCAGAAAAAGAAGATTACAATGTTGATAAAGACCTATGTATACATGATGCAGATGTTTGTCAATTATTAACAAGAAAAATGGCTGACCAAGTTGGGTTTACACTTAAAAAAATAGGTAGAACCGTAAAAGCAAATGAAGCAAATATATTTGTAGAAATAAATGGCACTGACTGTTTCTTTCACGCAGATAAAAAAAGCCCTTACAAAAAAAGAGATATTAAAATAATGGGTCCTGGATATTTTATTGAAGGAGATTATATTGGGCAAAAACTTTGGGTTAATGGAACAGAAGAACACGTTACAAAAACCGAACCACTTGTAGGCGAATTACTTGCGTTTATACACGGAAAACACGAACTTACAGATTTAAGAGAAGCCATTAATAATTTAGAAATACTAAAAGAATGAAACTAATTATTTGGGATTTGGACGAAACTCTCTGGGAAGGCACCATATATTATGGTGAAGATGTTAGTCTTAAACCCGAAGCTAAAGAAATACTTAAACAATTAGATAAGTTAGGAATTAAACAAGCTGTATGCACACATAATAAATTCATACCAGCAGTTAAGAAAATAGGTGAACTAGGTCTCACTAAATATTTCAAAGTTGTTAAAGCAAGTACTGGTATGGAAAAAGATGAGATGATAAAACAAATATTAAAAGAACAAAACATTTTACCAGAAGAAACATTGTTTATAGATGACACAGTTTTTAATAGAGAGTTAGTAAGAGAAGTAGTTGGTTGTCACGTGGACTATGAAACAGACCTTTATCAAATAATGAAGTATTTCGATACTGAAAGATTAGTGTTAATGAACCAACAACGAAATAGAAATAATTCAGAACAAAACTGGTCTGGAACCAAAACAGAATTTTTAAAAACTATTAACAACGAAATAAGTATTAAAGTAGGAGAAGAATCTGAAATACCACGATTAACAATATTAACAAATAGAACTAACGAACTAAACGCTACACAAAATCGATATACTGAAGCAGAAATAGAAAAGTTTATTAAGGACAAGTCCTATATAGTATATGTAGCGTACTTAAGAGATAAGTTTGGTTCATATGGGCTCATAGGTGAAGTTATTATAGAAAAACAAGATAATATGTGGTTTTTAAAAGATGTATGTGTATCGTGTAGAACAATGGGAAGAGGCATTGGGTCAGCTCTTTTTAGACACATTAAACAAGAAGCAGAAAAAAACTGTGTAGAAATACTTAAAGGAGTAGTTATACCAAACGAAGACAACTTTAGAATGACACACTTATTTGAAAAATTTGGATTTAATAAAACAAAGGAGGAAGATAGGAAAATCTATTATGAACTAAAATGTTGCATCACATAGGAATAATTATAGATGATATGGATAAGTATGTAGAGATATTTACCAAACTAGGAGGAATAGTTAAGAGCGATAGTATAGCAAAAGAGTTTGCGGCACGATGTGTATTCATTGATTTTTATAATACCTTCATTGAATTAATACAAAGCACTGAACCAAACACACACTTAACAAAATTCATAAAAAAATACGGAGTAGGACTACATCATCTAGCTTTATTAAGCCAGAATGACGGCAGTTTCAAAGACGGAGCTATAGAAGGTATGAAAGTTAAGTTTAATAAACCAGGAAAAGATTGTAGAATCTTAATTGAAGAGGTAGACTTTAAATGAACACCCGCTATATTAAACCAGCCACTAAAGCATATACTGTAGACATATTTGGAGTAGTGTTTAATATGGATTACACATTTACAAAAGACGAAATATTTGTAGCGCCAAACATACGAATAAGAGCTGGAGCAAAATTTGGAGAAGGAACTCTTATTAGAGCTAACGCAATAATAAATCAAAACGTTAATATAGGAAAAGATGTAATGATTGGTAACTACACTCTTATACGAGAAAACGTTACTATTGGAAATAACACTAAAATAGGTTCGTTTGTTGTTGTTGAATGGGGAGCTACAATAGGAATGAACACAAATATTCAAGGTCATAACACAATTGGAGAAAAAAGTAAAGTGGGTGATGAAGTATTTATAGCTCCATTTGTTGTGAACATGGGTGAAAATGAAATGGGGAGGCAAGAGGGGGAATATAAACCCTACCCCGCCACAATAAAGTCAAAAAGTAGAATTGGAGCAGGTAGCAAATTACTTCCAGGAATAACAATTGGTGAGAACACATTAATTGGAGCTGGAAGCATTGTTACCAAAAACACAAAAAATAATGAAATTTGGTTTGGTGAAGCTGCCAAACTAAGAGGTACACAAAAGTGATATGGACAGCAAAACCAAAAATCGGATATGAAGAAATAAGAGAAGTTATGGATGTAATACGTTCAGGAATGTTAGCACAAGGTAAAAAAGTTGAAGAATTTGAAAATGCTTTCGCTAAAAAAATGAAAGTACCATACGCTATAGCGTGCTCATCAGGAACAGCCGCATTACATATGGCATATCTTGCATTAGATATTGGTCCAGGCGATGAAGTTATCACAACACCATTTACGTTTGTTGCAACTATCAATATGATAAAAGCAGTTGGTGCAACACCCGTATTTGTAGATATTAAAAATGATTTCAACATTGATGAAACTCTTATAGAATCGGCTATTACAGAAAAAACTAAAGCAATCGTACCAGTACATATGTTTGGTAATCCATGTAATATGGAAGTAATTGAAAGTATAGCTAAAAAACATAAATTAAGCATAATAGAAGATTGTGCACAAGCGTGTGGAGCTACATTTAATGGGCATCGTGTAGGACAAGGAAGAATTAATGATATTAGTTGTTTTAGTTTTTATCCAACTAAAATAATAACAACAGGCGAAGGTGGAATGTGTACTACATCTAATAAACGATTAGCAGAAAAATTAAGACTTTTAAGAAATCATGGAATGGAAGGTAATTCATATGATTATGAATCAATGGGATATAATTATAGAATGACAGATATTGCTGCAACAATTGGTCTTTTACAATTACAAAAATTAGATAGTTTTATAATGACAAGGCGTGATATTGCACGTAGTTACAATTATTTTTTAGACGAAATAATTGATTGCCCAGGAGAAGAAAAGGGCGCAATGCACGTTTATAACAATTACACTTTTAGAGTTAAGAATAGAGAACTCTTTATGTTAAATATGAAAGAAAATGGGGTTGACTGCAGAATATATTATCCAAAAGCATTCGCAGATTTACCCAAAGTTTCCGAAATTTGTAAAGAAGTGGTAAGTATACCCATCAGACCAAATCTTACTGATGATGAAGTAAACCACATAGTTTATAATGTGAGGGAAACAATAAAAAATGCGAACAAACATTCTTCTTAAATGGGGAATAATTTTATCAATAGTGCCAACATACATAGCGAATATATACTTGAATAATATGTATTTAACAATATATTTTATGGTATCAGTGATTTTTTTGATAGCAATATTACTTGCAGCAGAAAATGAACATCAACCATTAGAAATTAAAGTTTACAGATAAGAGGTGAAAAAAGTTGAGAGATAAGTACCAAAATACAGGGTTTAATAAAGTATTAAATAAGTTAAGAGCAGAAAGAATATTAAGTAATTCAAAAGGAAAGGTATGTTTAGAAGCAGGTTGTGGCGAAGGACAGATAACTAAATATTTGGCACAAAGATTTGAGCAAGTAGACGTAATTGATATAGATGAAGCTCTATTACAATATGTAGCTAAAAGTAAAAATGTTTCTATTACGTGTACGCCTATAGAAGATTTTGTACCAACCACTCAACCAGATACAGTAGTGTGTACAAATGTATTAGAACATGTAGATAATCCCGTTGAAGTATTAAAGCATATGAGAACGTGGGGTAATAATGATACCGTGTATTTCTTTTCAGTTCCAAATGCAAGAAGTATTAATAGAATTGTAGGTGTTGATATTGGAATGCTTGACTATCCTGAACAACTAGGACCACACGATATTGATACTGGACATAAAAGAGTTTATAATTTAAGAACATTAACAAATCATATAAAAAAAGCAGGGTTTAAAATTATAGAAAGTGGTAGTATGGTTTATAAACCATTACCTAATGAACTTATGGAAAAATTACATAATAGTGTTTTAAAACAATGTTTATCATTGCCAGTATTTTTATACGGCGCAGAATTATATGTGGTGGCAACATTATGACTCGTATTATGTTAGTGCAGCCTGCATCTAACATCCTAAAAAACCGTAAAGAGGGAAAACCCTCATTACAGCCTTTAGGCTTAGCTTATATAGCTGGCACACTAATAGAAAACGGGTTTAAAGACGTTGAGATACTTGACGTACTAACAGAAGGGTATTATAATGAAACAACATTTAAAAAAGACTATATCAGATATGGGCTCTCTCCAAAAAACATTAAAGAAAGAATTAAGGAATTCACCCCCGACATTATTGGCGTATCTAGTATATGCTCCTTACGACAACACCACGCATTGGAAATATGCAAATTGGCCAAAGAAGTAAATCCAAAAATAGTTACTGTTGTGGGTGGTAACCACTTTACTTGTTATCCTAAACAAGGATTAAAAAAGAGTTATGTTGATTTTGTTGTTATGGGTGAGGGCGAAGAACCTTTCTTAAAAATAGTTCAAGGAGTTGAACCAGAAAACATAGATGGACTTGCGTGGAAAGATGATGAAGGCTTTCACATACGACCACAAAAAGTGTGGAGAAAAGATTTAGACAATATACCTTTCCCAGCACACCATTTACTTCCGTTAGATAAGCATTTAGAAATTTGGAATAAAGAAGGTTACCATTATTATCCAGCTAAAAAATTCACTACTATGATTATGGCTAGAGGATGTCCTAATATGTGTAGGCATTGTCCTCATGACGTGTTATTCCCTGGATATAGAACAAGAAGCGCTCAGAACATTTTTGATGAAGTTAAAAAAGTTCACGAAGAATTAAATATTGAAGAAGTTCAATTCCACGAATATAATGGAATAGTTGTGTGGTCAATTGTTGAAAAGTTTTGTAATCTTATGATAGAATCAGGACTTAACAAAAAGATTGTTTGGGGCTGGCCTATAGGAATTTGGCTTAAAGCATTAGATTATGATAAACTAAAACTTATGAGAGAAGCTGGAATGTTATATGTTGATTTAGCTATTGAAAGCTACGACCAAAAAAAGCTTAATGAAATTATGAAAGGTAAAGATGTAGACTTAAAACATACATTAAACGTTATTAAATGGTGTAGAGAACTTGGGTATTATATGAATTGTTTCTTTATGCTTGGACTTGAAGGACAAACCAAAAAAGATATTGAAAAAACTATAGAATTCGCAAGTAAATTAGACGTGGACACTATAGCGTTCTTTATAGCACAACCACTTCCTGGAACACCATTTTGGGACGAGTGTGTTAAGAAAAAACTATTTATTAAAGATTTTGAAACTTTCCACTTAAGATATGGTAAAGCTAATATAAAAGTAACAGGTATAACCCCGGAGGAATTAGAAAATTACAGACACAAAGCAAGAAACGATTTCATTGAATATTGGAAAAAACGAGGACGAATGCCGTACCCTGGAAAGAGAGGTAGCAATTTCCTCCAAGGCAGAAACTGCTCCATCTGCACCTGATTTTTCATATTTTGCAGTTGGTGTTATGAAGCCAGAATATAGTTATGCAATTAAAGAAGAAGAGCAAGAAACTAGAATAAATAGTGTATCTAGAAAAGATGAAACATTAGAACGAGATACAATAGATAAAATTATTGAAGAAGAAAAAATGAATCATCTTTTAAGAGCAAGCGAAAGAAAATTACACACAAAACATAAAGAAGATTTTAAATGGTATAAAGTATTTAATAGAGGACTTATTCAATTGAAATATCAATTGGCATTTTGCTAAAATGAAAAAATTATTAATGGTTGGACTTGCAGGAACGAATAAAGATTTTTTAATCTCTATTCCAACGTTAGTTGCGTATTTAAAACAATTTAAAGAAGTAACAGACGAGTATGATATTAAACAACTTCATTATAGAGCTAACGCAGATATAAAGGTAATCATAAAAGAAATAAATGAGTTTAACCCTGATATTGTTGGGTTTTCACTATATATGTGGAACAAAGCTAAAATAAATAAGATAAAAAAGAAACTTAATAAAGATGTTAAAATTATTTATGGCGGGCCAGATGTTACTACTTCAGCAAAAGACACAGATAACGAATATTTTATTTATAATGAAGGGGAAGAGAAACTGTATAATTTATTAATGGGTAAAATGCCAACACATCAACCATATGATAAAAGACCATCTATTTATTTAAACAATATGATGGATGAAGTTTTAAAAGAACCAAATAGTAGAGTAAATATAGAAACACAAAAAGGATGTACTATGAAATGTAAGTATTGTTTATATCATAAAAACGCTCCAGTAATAGAATATAGAGATATAAATATGGTGTTAGACGAAGCAGAACATATTGGGAAATTAGGAATAAAAGAATTAAGACTTTTAGATGCTAATTTCTTTTCAGATTATAAACGTGCGTGTTTCTTTTTTGAAGAATTAGTTAGAAGGAATTTAAATTTTGATATTGTTATAGAATCATGTCCACGAATTGTTTCTGATGAGTTTAAAGAAACTTTAAAACTATATAAAAAAAGAGGAAATAAAGTAATTACAAGTTTTGGAATACAATCTATAAACCCAAAAGTTTTAAAAGAAGTAAATAGGTATAGAAATGAAAAAACAGAAATAGAATGTTTTAAAGAACTAGGGAAATTAGGTATAATTGTAAAAACAGACCTTATATTAGCACTTCCATATGATGATAAAGTGTCCTATTTAAAATCGTTAGACCATATAGTAAATTTAATGAGTTATGGAAATCACGCTCTTGGATTACAGGTATTACGTATTTTACCAAACACTGAAATAAATAATTTAGTTAAAAAACATGGTATAAAATATTATAAAGATTATGCAGTGTATAAAACAAAATATATGAGTAGAAACGATATAATAGATTGTACAAGAAAAAATGCTGTGGCTATGAGATTATTTCATCTTACTAATTTAGATAATGATTCGCAAATAAACACGTTGTTTTTTGAAACTAGAGAAAGAACAAAAAAATCTATTGTAGAACTTATACAGATATTACAGGATAAACTAATGTTATTTTTCAAAGGCACTGATTCACCATTTATTAATCCACGATTCCCTGGTGCAGAAAATTATTATTATACAAAAATGGTTGGAGATGTTCCAGATAAATGGATTAAAGATACGTTGAGAGGTATAAAATGAAAATACTTTGTCTTACACCTCATAATCCATTCATTAAAACCCCAGAAACTGGGTTTGCTGAATTATTGCATAAACATGGACATGAAGTATTATTAATATTTACAACTGAAGATTTTACACTTATAAAAGATGAACGAGTAATAGCTTTTGACCCTGATGTAATATTTTCTATGATGGAATATTCATTGCCTATAGCAATACAATATACTATGATTATGAATAAACCTCTTTATGCACATATAGAATGTATTCCTCCGTGGAGAACTGGAATTGACCCACCAGAAGATTATGGATTAGATTTAGGGCATGGGTATGGGTTAGTTACAGATACATTAAATGGCGATAGTATGGTAAATACATATAAGTTTTTATTAAAACTATTTGATAAAGCAGATTATCGAACTATATCTCAAGAATCATGGAGGTATACGTTTGAAAAATTTACTGGTGAAAAACTTGATGCTGGTGTAAAATATTACACATATGATTTAAAAGAATTAAAAAAATATAAAGGCGATTATGATGTTAAATACCAAATATATACTATAGCAAGATTTGTTCCTATAAAAAGAGTTCAACATATAATTATGGCACTTGGTTTAATTGAAAAATCTATAAGACCAACTTATGCTTTAATTGGTTATGGGCAATTAAGTGATTATCTTAAACACTTAGCACAACTTTATGATGTAGATGTTGTTTTTTATGGAGATGGTAAAGATGGTGTTAAAGAAAAAGTGATACAAGAATCATTATTTGGAGTTCAAATATTTAGTGGTATGCCTATAATGGAAGGCGCGTTTTATAATAAGCCAACAGTAACTTATGGAATTCCACAAACAAAAGAAGTGTTTGGAAATTCTGTAGTATATGCAGTTAATAACAATATCAATTCGCTTAAAGAAAACATTGAATATTTATTATTAAATCAAGATAAGATTAAACCATTAGGAGAAAAAGCTAATGATATGATATTAAATAATAAAACAAATATTTGGGATAATGATAAATATGTATATGAAGTTGAAAAAAACTTAATGAAAGCAATAGAAAATTATAAATTAAAATATAAGGGTGTTAACTAATGCAAATTCTTTGTGTAACTCCAGAAAGCGATAAACACAGAACTCCAGAAATGGGTTTTGCTGATACGTTAAGAAAAGCGGGTCATATAGTAGCAACAATAACTACTGGTTATGACACTAACAAAATAGAAATTATTAGAGAAGTATTAGAAGTTTTATCAATTCACAAACCTGATGTTGTATGGGGTATGATGGAATATGCATTGCCTACCGCGGCAGTATACGCTAAACTATTAGATGTTCCTCTTGTGGCTCATATAGAATGTATACCTCCTTGGAGAGTAGGTCTTAATACTGCTGAAGAATATGGGTTTGATTATAATGATGGGGATTTTAAAGAAGTTAAGGATATTGCGTATTACACAAAATTATATAATATTCTTCTTAAATATTATGATAACGCTGATTTCAGAACAATTTCTGGAGATGAATGGCGTTATACGTATGAGGATTTTACTGGTTCTCCTTTAGAGGCTGAAACTAGATATTATACTTGGAATGAAGAAAGTTTAAAAAAGTATAAAGGTAATTATGAAGTAAAAAATCAAATATGTGCTATTGCGCGGTTTACGCCAATGAAACGTATACACCATGTTATAAGAGCTATTAGTAAAATTCCTAAAGATATTAGACCTAAGTTTAAGCTTATAGGTTACGGTCCAGAGGAAAATTATTTATTCAAACTTGCAAAAGATTTAGATGTGGATATGGAAATGTTAGGTTCTGGAAAAAATGGGATTAAAGAAAAAGTTATTCAAGAAAGTATGTTTATGGTTCAAATCTTCGCTGGAATACCAGTTATAGAAGGTGCTTATTATGGGAAAGTAGCTGTAAGTTATGGTATGGCTCATATGAAAGAAGTTTATGGAGATATGGCTGTTTGGGTTAAAACAAATGATATTGACGCGTTATCTGATAAAATAAAGGAATTAATATTGGATAAGAAGAAACGAGGAGAACTTGGTATTAAAGCTAATAAATTACTTATAGAGGGTGGAACAAACGTTCATACTAATAAAGAGTTTGTTGATATAGTTATTAAACAGTTTGAACAAGCTATAATAAGACATAGATTAAAAACTAATTATTTATTTATAAAACCATTAATAAAAGATGATAATGATAAAATACCTCTTGATTATGCTCATTATAGAATGATAAATGATAAGGATTTTAAAGGTAAAGTATTAGATGTTGGTAGTGGATGTTGTGTATTTACAATGGCGGCTAAAAAAACTAAACCAGATATTGATATAATAGCGTTAGAAAGAAATATTACTTATGCTAATCTTGGATTAGTATCATCATCTAAATGCGGTGCTAAAATTAAAGTTATAAATTATGATATTGATTATAGATTATTTGAAAGCGATACGTTTGACACGGTTGTGTTATCTCATGTTTTTGAACATTGTACAAATCTTAATATAATAATGAAATGGATATTAAGAATAACAAAACCTGGTGGTACAATATTTATGACATTTCCTTATATGGACCATCACGATTCACAAGAACACTATCATTATTTCTCTGAAAAAGATGATGCAGTAGTAGATTCTGTAAATGGTGTAAAAAAGTGTACGAATATTGCTAAATTTTTATCTAAATACACTGTTAATGCTGATATAGAAGTTATTAATGAAATAGAAAAAGATGAAAACAAAAAAAATGAAACAGGAGGATTTTTAAGCTTTTTTATTAAAATTAAAAATAAGAAATAATGAACATTTTATATTTAACGCCAAGCAACCCAAATTTCAAAAGTCCTGAAACGGGTTATGCAGAACAATTAGCTAAGTTAGGACATAGTGTTACATTTTCAAATGGATACCAGCCTGAATTACTTAATAGAAAAGGAAGATATGATATTGTTTATGGAGCTATGGAGTATAGTATGAATATGGCTACTTGGTTTGGTAAAAAATTAAACATACCAATTTATAATCATATTGAATGGATTCCACCTTGGAGAGTTGGTGTTGAAGACCCTAAAACTTGGGGGTATGATAATACAACCACTAATATTATTAGTGAAGAAGCTATAAAGTATTGGATACCTATTTATATTCAACAAATGATGGATTGGGAGAATTGCACTGTTAGAAGTATGCCTGGAGAAACACTTAAGCAATATTTAGAACCGTGGGCTACTAAACCATTAAAAACAGAAATTAAGTATTATGCTGCTAATTTTGAACAGTTAGAAAAGTATAAACGAGATTCAACTGAAAAAAAGAATCAAATTATAAGCATAGCTAGGTTTGTACCACATAAACGAATTCATCATATTATTCAAGCATTAGCATTACTTAAAAACCCACCTACTTATAAATTAGTTGGTTATGGTAATGAAATGCCAATGTTAGAAAAGTTAGCTGATAAGTTAGGTGTTAAAATTGATTTTGTAGGTCCTGGAGCGAATGGAATAAAAGAACGTTTATTACAAGAATCATTATTTAACGTTAATATTTGGGCAGGACTCCCTATGGCTGAAGGATATTATTATAAAATCCCTTCAGTAACGTATGATGAACATCATATTAGAGAAGTATTTGGTGAAGCACCTGAATATGTTGAAAGAAATAATATTAAACAATTAGCTGAAAAAATTCAGTATATGCTTGATAATCCAAAGTATAGAGTTGAAAAAGGAGAAAAAGCTCACGAGCTTATGATGAATGATAAAATTAATATGGGCACTCCTGAAAAGCTTATGAAAAAGTTAGAAACTATTATGTATAAAGGAATAGATATTTTTGAGGGACACTAATGGGAAAAATAATGATTGTTTATGGGACTCGCCCCGAGTTAATCAAGTTAGTATCTACTATTAAAGGATTGGAAAAAACTAAACACGAACTTGTATTAGTTGATACTGGACAACACGCAGATTTATTAAAGCCTATTAAGAAATTATTTAATATTAAAGATAATTATGTTATTGAAGGATTATATAAACATCATGGACTTTCAGATTTAGTTGGGCATATAGTTCCTGACCTTAGTGATATAATGGAAAGTGAAGCGTGTGATTTAGTTTTAGGTGTTGGAGACACTACTACTGTGATGTGTACGGCTTTAAGTGCGTTTTATACTAAAACTAAATTTATGCATTTAGAATCTGGTGTTCATAACCCTGATAAGTTTGACCCTTATCCTGAAGAGGGTAATAGACGTATTATTTCACAGCTTGTTGATTATCACTTGTGTCAAAGTGAACAGCATTTAAAAACAGTTAAGAAAAGAGGGTTTAATGGTGTTATTATTGGTAATTCTGGTTTAGACGCTGTTAAGATGATAGCTAAAAAACCATTTAAGAAAAAAAAGCAAGTTTTAGTAACTATGCATCGTAGAGAACATTGGGGATTAGGCATTAGAAATATTTGTTTAGGAATTAAACAAATAGCAGAAAATTATTCTGATTACTCTATTATTGTTGCTTGTCATCCAAATCCTTTAGTAAAAGATGATGTGGTTGATATTTTAGGTAAAGTTACGAATGTGGAAATAAAAGATGCAGTGCCTTTTGAAGAATTTATTAAGATTATGAGTGAATCAATAATGTTAATAACAGATTCAGGAGGAGCTCCACAAGAAGCTCCTTTTGTTAAAACTCCTGTGCTTATCACAAGAGATGTTTACGAAAGTTATGATGTAGTTGTTAATAACCAAGCTAAATTAGTTGGGCCAAATGCAGCAAATATTAGTAAAATGTTTTCACTACTTATGAGTGATAAAAAAGAATATAAAGCAATGTTAATGCATAAAGCCCCATTTGGTAATGGAAATGCTTATAAACAAATTATAAAACAAATAAATGAGGTATTAAAATGACTGAAAAAATGAAAATCCTATTTGTGTGTCCAATGCAAGACGGACAAAGTGGAATATATATAAATAACAGTTTAATAGAAATGGGTAATAGAGTTGCGTATTTTGATTGGAGAGTAATAACTGAAACACATGGTGTTAAATACATGAATGAACAACTTATTGCGGCTCATAGAGATTTAAAACCTGATTTGACAATTATTATTAAAGGATTAGGCATTGAACCTGAAACTATTAAAACGATTAAAGAATTTCATAAAAATCCTATAGTTGGATGGATATTTGATGTTACTTTAGGTGGAACACCTGTTAAGGACGTTCCTAAATATATAGAATTTATGAAACAATTTGATAAATTTTATACAATAGACGCAGATGCAGTTCCAGAATTAGAATTGTTAGGTGTAAATGCTGATTGGCTTACAGAAGGATGTTTTTTACATGAACATAAAGAAACAATATTTAATAGTTTTCAAAAGAAAAAATATGGTTCAGACGTTGTGTTTTTAGGAGCTGTAGGCTCAATACATCCTAAAAGAGAAGAATATTTAAAAGCATTGCACGAAGCTGGATTTAATTTTAAAATATATGGAGATGTTTTATACCAGCCTAATACAGAACCTGATTGGGTTAAAGACCATCACACTGGGTTTAGCGCTATAAATGATTATCATAGTTTAGTGTGTCAAGCTAGTAAAATTGTTATAGGAATTGATGGTTGGCCAGAAAGGTCTAAGTCATGGAGCGCAAGATTATATAGAACAATGTGCCCTGGTGGGTTTTATTTAAATACTCACACTAAAGACATTGAAAACTATTTTGTTCCAGGAAAACATTTAGATACGTATAAAACTCCTGAAGAACTTGTGGAAAAAGTAAGTTATTGGTTGCAACACGACGAAGAAAGAGAAAAAGTAGCTAAAGCAGGACAAAAATTAGTTATTGATAAGTACCAATTCATTCCTAGACTTCAAAAAATCATTGATGATGTAGGAGCGAAACCAAGTATTGGTGTT
>Ga0307376_10001268_pt1 | contig 28006 bp, 23 predicted proteins | sample TR2MG_FD_202536 | JGI IMG/M metagenome (GOLD analysis project Ga0307376, IMG submission 202536) | Soil microbial communities from Risofladan, Vaasa, Finland - TR-2 | ecosystem: Environmental > Terrestrial > Soil > Coastal area > Acid sulfate soil | place: Finland: Risofladan, Vaasa | collected...
ATTTATTGTCGATGGTCCACATGAACCACTAGCACTCTGTTCAAATGGATGCACACTTTGGCATTCAACTATTATAAAAGATTTCACTTGTGTAAAAATGAAATCAAAGAAATGGTCAACAATGCCCCATGTTCCGCTTGATGTATCAAAAATCAAACTACAAGCTGGGGATGTTATTAATGGGCAACGTGACTATAAAAACAACCAAGGATATTTGATTTTCGGCCCATCAACAACAAGAGCTCTTAGAGCATTAGCATTAGAATATTATACAGGACATCCGGATTCATATTGTCTTGATAAATACTTTATGAAGGATGCTATATTTGATTGTATTCCTAATCCAAGGATAGGACCGAAAAAACAAACTGAGTTGGGAACTGTCAAGGGATATTTTGATTTTCATGGTTCGGTAATAGAGAACCATGAAAGCAAATGTGATTTTACATTTATAAACGAAAGAGGTGATGTTCATGTTTAAGGTATTTGTAAACGATGGAACTGAGGAAATGCCCACAGATGATATATTTTATATTGTTTCAAAGGAGGGAATCTTCCTGAAAAAAACAATGGGTATTATGGATAGTATTGCTCCAGTTAAAAATATATCAATATTAGAAAGCGTGAGTACAATGGCTCGAATGAACATCCCGAAACTGCCGGCGGTGTCAGTTGCAAAAGTTATTGAATTTTTCAAAGCAGTTTATAAAGAACATTATGGCGAAGCTATCGTCCTTCTGTTTTATAATGAAGCAACGAAAAAATTTAAATTTGTGCCGCCCCATCAAAAAGTAACAGCTGCTTCATTAGATTATAATCGAGGTATTACGATTGAAGGGTGGACAATGATTGGTGATATTCACAGTCATGCAGGAATGTCAGCGTTTCATTCGGGAGTTGATGATGGAGATGAAAAAACATTTGATGGGCTTCATATAACTTTTGGTCATATGAGAGATGATGATATTAGTATTTCAGCATCAATTGTGGCTAATGGTCATCGCTTTATGGTTGAGCCAGTAGATTACATTTCTGGTATTAAATTGACCAGGGATATCGATGAAACAGAAACCAAATATACAACCAAGGTATATAAATGGATTGATGGTAAACTGCAAATCGACACAAAGGCAAGCAGTAAAAATGCATATTCATACCGCAAATTTGATAAGAGATATGTATCAACGGTAACACCCAGTAAACGGCAATTCAATCCTGCTTGGATGAACAATGTTGAAAAAGGTTCATACTCATATACATATAATGTGTATGGTGTGGGTGGTTATGTTGGTGGTAGTCGTAGAGGTGGGCGATGGGGATCTCCGGGATGGGGGCCAAATTATGATCCTCATGCATGGAATGAAAAATATCATAAAGTTGGGATAAAACCTCAAGTTGGAACATCTCCACTTATTCCATATAATTCAGGTGTGGTTACATTTCCTCCTCATGATGTTAAAGATGATAAACTTCCATGTCTCACTTGTGTTCATAAAGCATTGATGCTTGAGAATCTAGATGAGCTTATTGCTGAGGAAGAAGAGGATAAAGTATATCAGTGTTCAAAATGTAAACTCGTGATTGGTGGGGATTCAGAAGAAATTATCTGCACCAATTGTAAGACCGATAAACATCTGGTTGAACTGATCATTGAAGGTGTTGATGATGAGGATGTGGCTGATATAAATAGAGCTGCAGATATAGATATTGATGATCAACCAGATCAGATTGGATTTCATGTATGTGATCAATGTGGAACAACATTTCTATTACTTAAAACGGATGAAAAGTGTCCACAGTGTGAAACACTATTGCCAGAAAATCCGGAGATTATTGATAAGAATGCATATGATCAGAATATATATGATAGAGAAGAAGCAACAGCTCACCAAATGTTAGCTGATGCAGGATCGTTTATAAGCGAAGAAGCTTATGAAGCAAATATACAAGCTATTAAAGATGCTTCAAATGAAGACACCTATATGGAAGGGTGTAACCAATGTGGAAGTCAATTTGTGAAATGTTCTTGTGATACACATTGTCCGTTTTGTAAAGCACCACTTCCAGCAGATAGTTATGGACAAACACTATTAGAAGCTGCAGCAGAAGAGGATCAGGTTTTGGAAATGATTCCGGATCCATCAAAATCGGAAATTCCATTGCCACGAGAAAAAACCAAAACAGTACCGACATGGAAACAAATGCTTGCATCATGTTTTGGGAAAGGAAAGATTGGTAGCTCATGAACAAACTTAATATCGTCATTGTTGGATTGGGCGGAGTTGGATCAATCCTTTCTGAAAGGTTGTGTAGATTTATAAATTTCTCAGGTGATATGAACGCTGATATTCTCTTAGTTGATGGTGATCATTACGAAGCTAAAAACTATGAGAGACAAGAGTTCAATCGTATGGGAAACAAAGCTGATATTAAAGCTGATGAACTATCTATGAAGTTTGATAACATCGTTTTCGATGTATATGACGCCTATATCAATGAAGCAAATATTGCTGATGTAATTAAAGAGGGCGCGATTGTATTTATATGTGTAGATAATCATAAATCCAGAATGGTCATAAACAATTATTGTAAAAACTTAAAAGATGTTACCATCGTTTCTGGAGGGAATGAATTGACAGATGGAAATGCACAACTTTATGTCAGAAAAGGAGGGAAAGATTTAACACCTGACTTATGCACATACCATCCGGAAATTGCAAATCCCGAAGATAAATTACCTGACGAAATGTCATGTGAGGAACTATCAGTATCAGAACCCCAGTTATATTTCACAAATCTGGGTGTAGCTACATTCATGTGCTGGCTATTTTACAACGCAGTTGTAAAGGAACAGTACGACAGATCTGAAGTGTATTTTGATATTCGGCAAATGACTTCAGATGCCAAAATCCGAATTGTGAAGTGATTATTGCAATCACACGTTAACCACAAAAATTTGCAACAAGAAAAAAGGAGAATAACAATGGGAACAACTTTTACACGTGATCAACTGGAAGCCAAAACTTCAAAAGAACTGAAAGCAATGTGCGTCAATGAGCTTAATCTGCCGGGTTTGACCAAGAAACCCAAGGATGACGTCATTCGAGCAATCATGGCAACCTATGGTAAAGCGGGCGGAACCATCGCCAAAGCGGCACCAGAAGCACTGCAAGGTATTTCGTTTGCTGGCCAAAGCACCCTTACCAAACCATCCGGAGCTTTCGGTCAAAAGACCACCACAACCATTCAGGTTTCTTGTGGAGCATCTTCGGGCAGCTTTCCAGTTGCTGGACGCTCTGTTAAAGAAGTGGGCGACTTCCTGCGTGAGGTATTGAACGTGGATAAACTTTCCACCGGACTGGTAAATGGTAAAGAAGTATCTGCCGATACCGTTCTTAAAGCAGGTGATACTCTGGAGTTCCTGAAACCCGCAGGAAAGAAAGGGTAATATAAGGTTTTAATAAAAGGGGACTCATTAATTTGAGTCCCCTAAATTTATATAAGAAAGGAGAACCATTTGTGTATAGGAAAGTAACGGTAATCGGGTTAGGGACTCTCGGGGGATTTTTATGTAAGCATATTTCAGAATTTGAAACAGTAAAGAAGCTAGTTATTGTTGACCACGACACAGTTGAAAGTAGAAATGTCTTTAGATCTATATATGATCCTCAACATATTGGGGAGTATAAAGTCGATGCTTTAGCTGATATGATAAAAAACAATGTGGGAGATGATATTAATGTCATAAAAATAAACACTAAGTACATAGAAGGTACAACTGAATTGCCAAAAAGCGATTTAGTCATTGACTGTAGAGATGAAGTTTGTGATCGTATAAGAGAAATTAATGTTAGATTTTATATATCGGATAAGACTTTAGTAATTGATTGTCGAAAACATGTCAAGAACCCATGTACTTACTCAGGTTCATATAGTATTGCATTAACAAAGAACGAAATTAACAAGGCAGCGTTCTATGCAGCACACTCCATAGCAAGCGGCCACTTAGATAAAATGATTAAAAATAATCTAATTCAAAGAATCGATTTAGATATAATATCGTCAGTTATGACCAAATCAATTAATGAAAGTATAGAAAATAAAATTGATATGATATATGAAATGAATGGAGCAGAACGATTACAAGCTGTAGAAAGTTTTGTTCATCCAATTTTAAATCTCAACAAAACACAAGATGTAAAAATCGTTGTGGGAGATTATAAGCTTCAAGAATTAGAAAAGCTTTTTGCTTCAATGCCAGTAATCGATGAAGATTTAATGGCATTAGCTCCACAAAACAGTTTAAATACATCAACAGATGTTATGCAGATGTTGACAAATTTAGTTAAAAAACAACCAGGCGTCTCAAACTTTGTAATAATTATGAGGGAACATCATGGTAAAAAATACATCGAATTACTTGAAGAGACAGGGGCAGCGTAGCATGGACTTTATTGAAAGCAGAACAGTTATAGGTCCTCTTTATAGTGACTTAGATATTGTTCAAAAATGCTATGTATATGAAGCACAAATAACACCGCGTCAAATAATCGAGAAGAAAAATGTCTATGACATAACACATATCGATCCAATATGGATTATCAATGGATTTGTAATAATTACAGAAAATGATAAAGTGGTTAGAATTATTGTTTTCGGCCACCACCCAAATGTAATCAATAATATATATTGTTTACCAGAAGAAAAGAAAAAACAATTGTTTAATAAAACATTCTATGAAAATTTTGTACAAACACTTCAAACATACTATTATGATAATTGCTATTATAAAGTTCCACCATCCAATATAAAATATAAAAAGATCAAATCAATGTTTGTTAAATTAAATCAAGATTAAAAACAGCGAGGAGAAAAACATATGCCAAAATTGTTAAACTATTCACATTTCTGTGAAGAACTAGAGGAAGTAACATCTCTAAAAGTATTTGGAAAAAAGAAGTTTCACCAGCAAGGATTATTCTCCGAGCAAATATTTGGACCGTTGAAAAATTATACATGTCAATGCGGGACATATTTTGGAGTATCAAAATCCGGAGGGAGATGTGATTTATGTGGAGTTGATATTGTTAATAGCGATGTAAGACGGACTCGTTTTGCAAAAATCACACTTCCAATCCCTGTTGTAAATCCATTGTTCTATGATCTAATATGCGAACTTGGAGGAAAGTCATTAAAAGATGCTATCGATCAATTAATGAAGAATGAAAAAAGTTTTCTATTTATGGATGGAGATGAGCATGTTATTGGAACGGAAATTGATAATATTCCAGAAAATGTTCCAAGAATTGAAAAGACAGATGCCATTTATAAATTGGTTCATGACTTAGCAAAAGATGCTAGTGAACGAGGGCGTGAAGAATGGAAAACGGTTTACAATAATATTGGTAATTTATTAATAAAACATATTATTGTGCTTCCCCCCGATCTAAGACCATCATCTGCAGTATCAGGCGGAAAACAACTAATGGATAAAATAAATCGTTATTATGTCCAAATCCTCACAAAGAAAGATATTATGAAAGAAACGATGATTGATATTATCAAAGATAAAAATCTCTATTATACATACTTCAAACAGTTACAGAAAGATGTTAATGAGTTATATCATCGAATATTAGAAAAAATGGCAAAGAAAGAAGGTTTGATAAGAGGAAACATTCTTGGTAAAAGAATTGATTTTTCTGGTCGAGCTGTTATTACACCAGACCCAACATTGAAGTTAGATGAATGTGTTCTGCCATATGTGATGATTCTTGAAATATTCAAGCTACCCATTGCAAAAAGAATCATTGAACTTGGTAAATTCAAATTGTTGAACAAAGCAATTGATTATGTAGATAGATGTATTGAATTAAATTCTCCTGTTTTATATACAATATGTGAAGAAATATCTGAGAATGAAGTTTGTATATTAAACAGACAACCATCGCTACATAGACTCAGCATGTTAGGTTTTAAAATAAAAATTACTTTGGATAAGGTTATAAAAATACATCCTTTAGCTTGCCCTCCATTCAATGCTGATTTTGATGGAGATCAAATGGCAGTTTATATTCCTGTCAGCGAAGAAGCTAAACAAGAAATTATAGATAAAATGTTTATAACTAAAAATCTATATAGTCCAGCAAACGAAGATTTAACAACAACTCCAAGTCAAGATATTGTTCTGGGAATTTATTTTATTACATCTGAACGGTATAAAGATAGAGAAGAAGGATTTAAAATATTTAACGACTGTTTACCAGAAGATTATCCTATGATAAAAGAAGTTGTAAATAATGATGTTTTAATGAGAATATTAAATGATATTAAAGAAAAATATCCAGAAAAAATAACAGTTCAAGTTTTAGATAATATTAAAAGAATCGGTTTTAAATATGCTACTCTAATGGGTTCTACAATGTGTCTTGATGATTTTGATTTCGAGGGAGTGGCAGAATTTAGAGACCATCTTTATAGAAGTAAAGATATGAGAAAACAATTAATTGAAGTAAATAAAGATAATGTAACAGATGTCTTGAAAGATACATTTCCTTATGCATATATGATCGAGTCAGGTGCAAGAGGTAGCTGGGATCAAGCAAAACAAATAATTCTTACTCGTGGATTCATTTCAAATTTTGATGGGGAAATATTACCACATCCAATTAAACATAGTTTGATTGAAGGATTGACTGAAGAAGAATTTTTCTATTCAACATATGGTGCACGAAAAGGATTGCTAGATGTTGCATTAAATACCGGCACAAGTGGATACTTATCAAGAAAATTAATCTTCACTTGTGCTAACTTACAGTTAGATGATAAGTTGGATGATTGTGGGACAACAGATTTTCTTGAGGTTAATGTAAAAACTTTACGAAAAGCAAAAATGTTAGTCAATAGATATTATCGAAAAGATGATGGTCAATTGGATTTGATAACCAAAGATAATTATGAAACATTCGTAAATAAGATCATTCATATAAGAAGCCCAATCCTTTGTAAATCTCCAAAATTATGCAAGACTTGTTATGGGGATTTATATAAAAAACTAAATACCCGATTTGTTGGAATTATTGCAGCACAAACTCTTGGTGAAAGAGGGACTCAATTAGTATTAAGAACATTCCATACTTCTGGATCAGCTGTCATTAAGGGTCAGGAAGGTGAGGGTGATATGATACAAAGGGATATCATTGGAGATCTTGCTGCAGTTTCAGAGTTATTACATAAGTTTAAAGGAAAAACATATACAGATATAGTTAATGATTTATTCGCCATTTATGATAAGAATATATATCATGTTCACTTTGAATGTGTGGTTGCACAATTAATGTGGAAACATTCAAGGAAATGGCGGTTAATGGATGAAAGAGAAAAAATCAAACCAAGTTATTTCAGTATCCAGAGTGTACCAAATCAGGAAAGCTGGATTCTCGCTATGGCGTTTTCAAACCCAAAACGAAGCATATTAAAAGGAATAATGTACGAAGGAAGATATTCTGGAGTCATGGATAAAATCCTTAAAGGAGAGAAAATCACATGAGAGACATACAGAGAATACCCAGAATACTTGGGTTAGTTGAAAAACTTTGGAATAAATATCCAGACTTAAGACTAACCCAACTTATCATGAATGCCCTAAAGATGAATAGTGATCCATATTATGTTGAAGATGATAAACTACATAAGGCATTAAAAACCTATGACGAAACGGAGGACTAGCATTTGAATATAATTAATCCAACTTTTAAAATTCAAGATGAGGATAACAGTATCTTCACTATAAGAAAAAAAGATTACGAGCAAATATTACCTTTAACGAGAGAAATACTCCAACCCGTAGTAGATTTAGGGTTTATAATTACTGAATTAGATTTAAAGGATTCAAGATTTTCTTCTGGAGAATTATCAAAAACAATCAAGCAGTCTCTTATAATTAAATTACAAAAAGGGACAGCAAATATTGATTTGACTTTAATCATTCCCAAATTAATAGATGGTAATTACATTATGATTAATGGTCGAAAGAAGATTCCGTTATTTCAATTGTTTGATATTCCTTTGGTAACAAGAGGAGAAACAATTAAACTAAGAAGTAATGTAGCAACGCTGATGATTTCACAAGAACGAGAAGCACCTCATATAAGTGTAAGTTTTCTTGGGAAGAAGGTTCCATTGTCATTATTAATGATGGTATATTTTGGTATGGAAACATTAGTTGATAGATTCAGTTTAGAAACTTTTAAAATCAATGATAAATCAAATCAGATGGAATTATTAATCCAGGATTTGGCATTATACTCTACTGAGTCAAAAGGATATACACAAGACGATTTTATTTTAGAAATCGGAAGGTCGTATTCAAAATATAATGCTAAATCTAAAGGAGAAGATATATTATATGCTTTAGATCTAATTCCTAAAGTTGACCCATTAACAAGGAAATTTCTTCATACAGGATCTATTATTGAAGAGCTGTTGCTTGCATTACAAGTAGGCAGCATTGATGATACATTATTTACAAATAAACGTATTAGGTGTTTTGAATATATGGTTTTTGCAAAGTTATCAAAAATTATATTCGATTTATGTTTTTCAAATCGAACAGCAAGACAACCCAAATTCAACATCAACTCAACTCAAGTTTTATCAGAGTGTAATGTTTCGGATATTGTTCAATTTGATTTCTCAATTAATCCAATTGAGGAATTAACAAAGTTATCAAGAATTAGTCTTTTAGGTCCTGGTGGATTTAAAAGAGAAAATATTCCAAAACATTTAAGAGATATCTGCCCAAGTATGTTTGGAAGGATTTGCCCTGTTGATACTCCTGACCGGGATAACTGTGGAGTACTTCAAAATCTAATACCAAATGTAAAGGTAGATGATAATTTAAAATTCAAAGATGAGTTTCTTGAAAAGGAACCAGTATCTATACCTGTATCGATGGTACCATTTTTAGAACATGATGATCAAACAAGATTACAAATGGCATCTTCACAAATGAGACAAGCAATATTATTAAAAGACTTTGATAATCCAATGATTAAATCTGGTTGTGAACATCTTTATACAGATTACACACAGTTTATCAAAAGAGCTAAAAAAGATGGTGAAGTTGTGTATATAGATGCTAAATATTTAATTGTTGTATATGACGACGGGTCTCCTGATGTGTTTAACATTTCTTATCGAAAAATATATGTCGAGCATATGGATTTTATGAATATACATGTTAGACCTGGCGATAAGTTTAAAGCAGGGGAGATCTTAGCAGAAAGTAATTATTGTAAAGATGGTCATATTACATTTGGTAAAAATTTACTAACTGGAGTTATGGTTTATTATGGTAATAACTATGAGGATGGGATTGTAATCTCAGATCGTCTTGCGGAACAAGATGTATTAACATCTGTACATTTTAAAGATTTATCTTTTTCATTACCTCCGCATAAGGTTTTATTATCTCTTGAAAAAAATATATACAAACCTTTACCGAATGAATTTGAAACAGTTAATGCAGGAAGTCCATATGCAATATTAAAAAGCTTAACTAGCGATGATTTCTATTCAGTTTTTGGTGAATCATTGAAGTTAGAAGCTGAAAAAAATTATATAATACCAGAAGTAAATCTTTATGCAAACACATGGAATGAAGATATTCCTCAGTTTAGAGACTGGATTGATGAAAGGTTAACTAAACAACAGGAAAAAGAAAATGACTTCAAGAAAATCCTACAAGATAGACTATCAAAAGATGCAGCAAAGATTTTTATAAAAGAAAACAATCTTGATTTATTTTCATTCATGGGTAAATATAAACAAAAGAAAGAAAAAATTAATGGTATTCATATACAAATGTATGGTGTTCATTTTAGACGAATCAAGGTTGGTGATAAAGTAGCAAACAGGCATGGAAACAAAGGGGTTATTTCAAGAATAGTTCCTCATGAAAAAATGCCACAATTAGAAGATGGTCGTCATTTAGACATCTGTATTAACCCACTTGGTATTATATCACGAATGAACATTGGTCAATTATATGAGCTTCATTTATCAATGGCACTTTACGACTTAAGAAAAAATATGTTGAAACAACTAAATGACGGAGTTAAACAACCTGCCCTTAAAAAATATATAGTTGGGTTTATTAATATTATAGATCAATCAGTTGACAAATGGTATGTTGGACAGTTTCAAGAGCAATTACCAAAAGTTATTGATGAAGCATTTATCAACGATCTCACTTTAATTCAACCACCATTTGAATCATGTAAATTGGATGATATTAGAAAAGCTCTTGCTTATACAGGGACATTATTTAAGCAAAAGATTTATGAACCACTATCAAAAACTTATTTACATAATGAAATTGCTGTTGGATATATTTACTTTCTAAGAATGGTTCATATTGCAGAAGAGAAATTAGCTGCCAGAGGTATTGGCACATATGCAAAACGAACCTTGCAGCCATTGGGTGGTAGAAAAAATAAAGGTGGTCAAAGATGTGGGGAAATGGAAACAGCGTGTATTATTGGGCATGATGCTCCAGCAAATCTATTTGAATTTCTCACAACAAAATCTGACTGTATTGATCTTAAAAATAAATATATCAGAAGCTTTGTAGACGCTAGAGTTGATGAATCAAAGGAGGTAGATCCAGTTCCTGAATCAGTTAAACTTTTAAATTCATATCTTACAGTAATTGGAGTTGATCAAAAGTGAGTTGGTATCATAATTCAACCTCAACTTCTTCGACGTATACCTATTATCTTTCTGATGATAAACCAATTGCAAACTACAAACCCAAGCCGAAGAAAAAAGTTGAACCAATAAAACAATTTGAACCTGTATATTTTGATATAAAGGACTTATGGTTATGAAAAAAATGTTTTGTAGGGTATGTGGTGCTGAGATACTTGTAACATTTGAGTTTCCCAGCATCACATACACAGTTGAAGATAATGCTCTTATAAAAGAAGATATAAACACCGCTTTTGATGGTCAAAAAACAGGATTGGTGTTTCATTGCTCAGATGATCATGATCACGATCTACAACCAAGATCTGATGAACTCATATCTATGGAAGAATGGGATTGCTGGACAGATTATGTAGAATTATATTTCGATTCTAAAATATATCCAACTATAAAGAAGGAGATGTATTAATGACAAATAAAGAATGTTTACCAGATATACAATGCTCAGAACCAAACATTCATATACCTATTATGCAAGTTGGTGTTGAAAATGTTGAGGTGCCTTTTAAACTTGAATCTAAATATGGTGGATTTCATGAAATGACTGCAAATGTTTCAATCAAAACAAGTTTGGATAAAGATACAAAAGGCATTTCAATGTCAAGATTATTATTAACTCTAAAACCATATCTTGATCTTCCATTGAAAAGCAAACTCATTGAACAAATATTAAAAGAGATATTAGTAAATATTGGTACCGATGAGGCATATATGAAATTTGAATTTAGAATGCCAATCATTCGGAAATCTATTAAAACAGATAACTCATTTCCAATATATTATAAATGTAAATTTGAAGGTCAGATATATCATGCAACCATAACGGAGGTTGGTAAGGTAACAAGAAAAGAGCAATATTTTAGATTCCTTCAAGGAGTTACAATTCAGTACGCATCATATTGTCCATGCTCCGCAGAGTTGTGCAGTGTTTTAGATACAAAAGGGTTTCCACATAACCAAAGATCATTTGCAAATATAATGGTGGAAACAAATACATATGATAATAAATATATTTGGTTAGAAGATATTATTGAAGCAGTCGAAAATGTTATTCCAACCCTTCCATATCCAATTATCAAAAGAATTGATGAACAAGAAATTGCTAGAGTTGCAGGTAAAAACCCAATGTTTGTTGAAGATGCAATCAGGGCAATATCAAATGCAATTAATAATATAGATGGTGTTGTTGATTGGATAGTTAAATGCAGTCATGAAGAATCAATTCATACATCTGAAGCAATTGCTATTAATTGGAAAGGAGAGTTTGGAGGGTTTGATGGACGGAGATTTTTATGATACATGTTTCAAGTTCATATGGATTTGGTCCAGATAATAGATACAATCTAGATCAAATTCCAAACAGTATTCAATTAGCATTATATAAATATAATTTATATAAGGATAATCGAGATTATATCCTTAAAACATTAGAGGAACAAAACGTGCAAGTTCGGGTAGTACACTTACCGTTAGAGACGATGAAAACAGATCATGATCTTACATTCAAAATGATGGATGAGATATATGCAGTAACCGGTTGTGCAAAGTATATAGTTCATCCAAATAGAGGGATTATAGAGTTCTTAAAAGCTTTTAATAAAAAAGGACGACCGTTTAATTTATGCATTGAAACATTTGGATGGAAAAGTAAAAAAACTTTTCGGACTCCTCTTGAGATCATTCGTGCAATTTGTACATATAGCAAACATAATATGTACATGACCATTGACACAACTCATATTGAAGATTTATGGTTTGATCCTAAAATAATGGAACATCTTCTCTGCTATACAAGTGTAATTCATTTATCAAATCGAGCTAAAGGTATCGGGAACCATTTGCCATTTAATGATTCAAGGGGAAAATTAAATCTAATTTCATTTGTAAGAGACCTCTGTTATAAATATAAATGGAGTGGAGATATTGTATTAGAGTATACATCCGACTACCATCATAAGTTATATAAAAATTTAAAATATGTAGAAAGGTTGGTTAATGAAAGATAATATTATAGAAAGTGAATCAAAAGTTATAGAAATATATAGACGTGAACGAGAATATCAGCGTATGTGTTTTGGAAATTATAGAGATGTAAAATCATTAAATTTTGGAAGCTTTTTGCAATTCATTGAAGAGTATTTGCAAAGAGCCAAACATGCCTATTCTGGAAAATGGGATAAAGAGCTGCCAGGTTGGTTAAGAGAGTGTGAAGAAATGGATGAGGGATCGGCACCTGTTGAAGCATATGAACAAATAATTAAAGTAATGGCACTATGTGGAGCAGCTCTTGAAACGTATGCAGCTCTGACCCCCAGCGAATGGAGAAACGATCCAGAAAATGATGGTCAAAAATGGAAAGAATAGATGGAAAAGGAGATAATAACAACATGAATGAAAATTTATCACAAATGGTTAAAGATGGGCCAACAGATGACCCCATTGTATTTTCAGAAATCAACTTGGATATCCCCGCTGCCTCAGAGGTTGTATCTGAGGAGGAGCAGGAGGGTGTAGAGGTTATTAAAATTACATCATTAGCAGACTGGTTTGAGGATAATTCCCAGCGATTTACAAACATTGGAAAACCAACTGTAACAATTACACACGTGGATTCATTTGAACAATTAATAATTACTACTCTCATATCAATAACAGATGGAGTGGAAAAAAGAAAACTGGTTGTATTCGATGATGCTCATCTATGGCCAGTTCTAAATCTTCCTGCAGTTGATATGCAAGCTTATAACAATCATACTTTCAGAATCATTTATGATTTTAACAATGGTATATTTATCAAAAGTTATGGAGTGCGGAATAGTCTTATTTCTGTATTCTGTAATGATATTAATGATCAATTAATTCCATATGAAATTACAAGAGTAAAAAAACATGATAGCGAAATAGAAATTATTCATAAAGATCCAGTTGAAGTTAGAGCCAAATTAGCTGAACCATTGGATGCAGAAGCTTTGCAATTAAGATACAAACAAAGTGTTAAAGCGGAAGGTTTGGTAACCAACCAGGATGCAATCTCATGGTTACTTGAACGCCAGGGATCGATCGAAGATATAAATCATCATCTTCAAATTGATAATGTTATAATCGATACCATAGGATAAGGGAGTTGGGAATGGGAGTATAATAGCTCCCATTCCCATTATTAATCATGGATATAAACAAAAACTTAAAATTAATTCTTAGAGATGTTCACGTTTACGATATTGAATCTTGTCATTATACCATAATGAACAATATGGGATTTGATTTAACGGGTATAGATCCAACAGATAAATTGGGAAGAAACATCAAGATAGGACAAATGATGAGAGACAATCCTAAAATAACATCTCTTTTACGAAACACAACTGAGTCAATTATCAATGATTATATAAACGCAAATAATATACAAGAGGATGAAATTATTATTCGCCAATATGATGGTATGATTCTTACACGAACAATACCAAATACAAATATTGGTCATATTCCTCTTGAAAGAAGGAAAACATTTCAGATTTTTATTACATCAATTGATAGGCGAAAATATATTGCTCTTGACAATAACCTTGAGGTTTCAATAAAAGGTATTCCGTATAGATATGAAGCGATGGATAATATTTATAAAGAGCTTTGTAGATTAGTCGATGTAAATAAAAGTTCAATGTTTAGTCGACTACAACGAATAAGAGACAAAATATTTGAATCAGACGATACTTCTCTATTTGGTGTTCCAACAAAAAATGGAAAATATATAATATTTCTAAAGGGTTATGGTGAAATACAAATTACAAAATCAACCCTTAGAATAATGGATACCGATGATATTGATAGGGAAAGGTATTTTAAATTTTACATTGAACCTTTTACAAAAAGCATAGTATATGAAAACGTAAGGAGATGATATATGAAAATATTAAACATCGCAGGTGGAAAGCAGGAGCCTCTATCATTGAAAGTTGATAATTGGCTTGTTCCAAGATATACAGTAAATGTTGATACATCATATTTTTCTAAAACTAGTCCAGATATCATTGAGACAGATATAAAAGAATGGGAACTGGATGGAGATAGAGTATCAAAAACACAATATTTAAATATGGATGTATTTGAATATATGGAAAGAACTTCCATCATATTTGATCGAGTAACAATTTATAGATTTCTTGAACATGTTTCATTTACACAGGTTGGTTATTTTACTTATTTAGTATCCACGGTAATACGAAAAGGTGGAGAGGTTGATGTTATTGTTCCCAATTATGAAACATTAGCACAACTTCTTTTACTTGAAATAAAAACCTGGGATCCAGACTCATCATTTGAAGCTCATAATACTTTATTGACAACAGAGCTTTTAAATGAACCATCATGCCCCCATGCATCAATATGGACTGCATTAAGAGCAAACTATTTCTGGCAACTTGAAGGAAGATTTGGTGTAGAAATACTTGATCAAAACTTTAACTTTGATGGGCGTAGTATATATCTCAGGTTTTCTGCAAAAAGGTTATAAACATGACACTTGTAATTGATTCTAAAGTATTCGCCGTCGCCGGCGGTGGAGGTAGAACTCCAAGTGGTCATAATAGTATTTACCAAAAAATACTTCGAGCAAATATTATATTATCAATTGACCATAAAAATAGAATTAGTATTATAAAAAATCGTTATGAAAAACCAAAAAAAGATCTCGATAAAAATGAAACCATTGAAATATTAACGGATGTATTATGTAGATATTTATATAATAATTGCATGAATATGTTCCAAGAAGGAATGAAAATTCAATTAAAAGACGCAATAGAGAAAACTTTGAAAGGTGGTGAAATAAATGACAACAATTTTATTCGGAGAGAGAGCAAGATCGATGGGGTTGATCCCAGTCGAACACAAGGGACTGTATAGTTATAGTGATAGATATGGCGATATTGTTTATAGAAAATTAGCAGCTCTTTGGTCAGCATCAGAAACAAACCCACATCCAACTGATGGTATGGAGGTTTCTCTTCTTGGTATATTTACAAGAGCACCAGGGAGTGAAGATAACTTTGAGTATTGTGGAATCGTATCAGAGCTATATAAGTTTGTTGGAAATGATGTACTGAATGAAAACATACGATCATCCATAAGAGAAGTTGGTATGCCCATTCTTAGAGAAAATACACTTATAAGTGAAAATTTCACACGGATGAGAAATGAGATGATTATTCAAAGCGCCCAAGCTGTTCCAAATGCTGGAGATATATTACCGGTTTTAATCGTCAATAATAGCTACAATGGAACAAGAGCAGCAACCGTTTCATTTGGTATTGCAACATCCTATAATGCTGAGAGGGTTATATTTGGATTTAGTCTTGGAGAAATGAGACAAATTCATGTTGCATCGTCAACAGTTCATATGGCATCTGCTGTTTCATCATACATGGAAGTCTTTTCAGGTAATATTGCTGAAATGATTACCAGCAGCTTCAATACAACACTAACAGAAGATCAGATGCTTGGAACATTGGATATGATTGAAAGGTTTGGTAAAAAGCGTAGAGAAGAAATCTCAAAGATGCTACAAGAAATGAATCAAGTCCCTGAAGGTTCCCCAGTTCCATTACCTTCAGCATGGCATATGTTTCTCGCAATTGTGAGATATAGTAGTTTCGAACCAAACATCAATATAAAACGTATGCTTGAAAATGCAGCAGAAAGTGTTTTAGTTATTCCAACCAGGATGTATGGAGTCTTAGAAAGACTTCAGTCGTCATAGCAGTACTCTTTTTTCAATAGGTGGGGGAGAGAAATCTCCCCTAACTTTTTTTGCATAGATTTTTTTGGAACAAAAATAAAAAGGGGATAATAGGTAAAAATAAAATGGCAGAAGATAAAAGCAGATATTGGTCGCCTACAAGAACATATGAATTTGAGTTAATGATTGGTAGTGAAGATATGACAGAGAAGCTAAACAAACTTACTATATTAACTTCAATAGATATGCCTTATCAAACATTCATACTTGATGTATATACGGAATCAAATGAGTTCATATTGAATGAGATTTATGGGCAGAAACCAATTACTCTAACTTCTATTTTGTTAGCAACTGATGAATATCCTCTAGAGCGAGTTACATATGATCTAATGTATTTAGATTCTGAGATGCCTATTTCCATACAAGTTCAAGATCCAATGGCTGTCCAAATTGATAGATTTTTAATCTCAATAACAGCAGTTGGTAGAAAACCATATATCACTATGAATAAAAGTATAAATAGAGTTTATCAAGGGTCGAAGATAGAAGATGTAATAACTGATATGGTTTCAAATACTTCAGCTGCAGATTTTAAATATGATAGTCGAGGAAGAAATACAGATGTTATTGATCAAATTCTGGTTCCACCGAGCACCATATATAAAAATGTAAGATATTTAAATCGAACATTTGGAATCTTTAATGGAGCAATGGCATTCTTTTGTTTACATGATAATGTGGTTCACTTAAAAAACTTAACTGATAAAATGAAAAATTCACATACATTTACAATTTATCAACTTTCATTGGATGGAGATAACGAAGATATATTTGAAAAATGTAATGATGGTAAAACTTTCTATACAGTTAAGGATGTTGAAACCTCATATAAAGGGAATGCAGCATTTTCTGTTCTTGCTCCAACAATATGGCATGTAGTCAAACCAAGAAATAAACTATCAGAAATAATTCCTATAGAACTAGAAGCTTTTTCACAACAATATGGTTTGATTTCAAAAAATAATAAAATTTTTTATGATAAGGATGCTCTATCAGCTAAAACCAGAATATCAGTTCATTCAGAACATACAGGATATGATGAAAGCGAAACTTTTATAAATGCTAGATATTCAAAGAAAGTATCAGCTATTACCGAAATGAATATTGTTGTTGAACAAAGCATGAGACTTTTAAATTTAATGAACGTGGGTGATGCAGTATTTTTTAACTCAAAAATTACAGATATAAGTAACTTAACTGATAAATATATACTAAGATCAAGCGAGCTTACTTTCACACTAAAACGAGATTGGACCTCTTCTGCTAAGTTAAATTTAATCAGAACAAATAGAGATAACAATTAAGTATATAGATTTTTAGAACAAATAATAAAGGAATAGTATATGGCAAAAAAACCATCACAAATGAAAAATCTTGCAAATATATACGTTGCAGAATTTTTAAAGTGTCGTTCTAACTTTGATTATTTCTGTAAACATTATGTTTATCTAGAATTACCAGGCAAAGATGTGTTGTTTACGCCATATCAAAAACAAACTGAGTTAATAGATACAATTGAGTTGACGAAATTTGTATTGGTTTTAAAGAGCAGGCAGATTGGAATATCAACTGTTATTCAGGCATATTCAGCGTGGTTAACTATCTTTTTTGATAATGTTGTTATTGGTCTCATTTCAAAAGATGGAGCTGAAGCAACAGATTTCGCAAGAGTTATTCGTGGTATGGTTGAAAAATTACCCGATTGGATGAAACCTCCGGGTGGATTGCTTGGTCGTGGATTTGCTAAGCGTACTGAACGATCATTTATTTTAACAAATGGAAGTAAAGTATATGCTTCGCCCGTTAATCCAAACGCACCTGATAAAACTCTTCGTGGTAAAGCTCTTACATTTTTAGTAATTGATGAGGCAGCTTTCGTAAATCATATTAGTTCAGCATGGACTTCAATGGTTCCTGCATTGTCAACAAATCAGATGCAAGCTCGAAAAGCAGGAATACCTTTTGGTACAATTGTTCTTTCAACTCCTAATAAAACAGTTGGTATTGGACAATGGTATTTTGAACGATATATGAAAGCAATTACTCATGATGATATATTCACACCATTTGTTATTCACTGGAAGATGATTCCAGAGTTAGCTGAAGATGAAACGTGGTATTCAACACAATGTGCATTATTTGATAACGACGCAAAACGAATTGCACAGGAATTGGAGTTAAAATTCTTACCAACAGAAGGTTCATTCTTTGAAGCGGATACTGTTGAAGCAATGCAAGCATCTGCTCTTGAACCAATTGAGAAAATTAAAATATTTAACGGGGAGGTGTGGAAATTTGCCAACTCTATACCAGGAAGATATTATATTATTGGGGTTGATACTGCTCCCGAACATGGTACTGATAAGTCAGCAATTAGTGTTTGGGATTATGAAACTCTCGAGCAAGTTTGGGAATATCAAGGAAAGTGCAAAGTATTAGATTTCGTTAAAGTATGTAAAGTTGCCGCAACAGAGTATCCAGGGTTGATTGTAGTTGAGTCCAATTCTTACGGAAATCAAGTTGTAGAGCATTTAAACGCTAGCGAATACTCTCATATGCTTTACAAAGAAAAACGCGGGAAAAACACGTTCCTGCCTGGTCTATCAACTAATTCAAAGACAAGACCATTGATGATAGATGCTTTATATTCATATTTAACACAATACCCAACTTCTGTTAAATCACAAAGACTTGCACTTGAGCTTACAGGTCTGGTTTCAAAAAGCAGTGGAAAAGTTGAAGCTGATGCGGGTTGTACAGATGATATTGCTTTATCTGCTGCCTGTTGTATGTATGTTAGAAAATATGACCCACCTGTTATGATTGATAGTACTAGATTCGGCAGCTTGTCAAATGAAATGAGTAGTATTGTGGACATGAATACCGATGAAACAAGAGTCGGTTTTGATAACATAGATATAATGAAACATGTAAAAAATAATTATCACGAGCAAACTGGATTTATTGATACACTTACATTTTTTAGGGAGTAATTAAATGATAAAAGTAAACGAATTGTTTGCACCACCTATTGGTCTTGAACCAGCAATCAAGATAGGTGGTACGACATTTTATTCATCTGATAAATTAAAAGATAATTTTAACATTGCTTTTTCAAAGTCATCTAGAGGACGGGGTGTAGCTCCTGAAATCTCTAAGCTGGTTAAAAAAGGTATCATCATTCCATGTTATAAAAGCAAGGGATTACTGTCATTCATAACAAAAAAATTCTTTAAAAATCCAAATGATGCTATAATTGCATTTTATGACTTAGATGAAAAGAAAGTTATTGTAACCATTGACAATGAAATAACAGTATTTGGTACCGCATCAAATAACAATTTAGCATCTACAACTATGCACGAATGTATGCACCTGGCCGCTTCAAAAAATCTTGCTGGCTTCATAAGAGCATTTTTTCAAAACTTAATGATGTACTATACAACATTCTTCACAGATTATTTTAAACTTCAAGGGAATGTTGATAAAAATATTTCCAACGTAATTCGATATATTGCTGTATATGAAAGAAAAGGTCCACGATATGCAAATAAAGATCTAAAAAATTACTATGACTTTTTAAATACAGAGTTTGGTAACAAAACACAATTGAGTGAACAAGATTTTGTTGAAAGTTTAACCAACCTAATTATAGCGTGTAAATTATTAATTGTAAGTTTTGGGTCATTTCAAACAAATATAAGAAGATTTGCTATGTTAATTACAAGTTTAAATACCGCTTATTTCAAAGCATTTGGAGCAAAAAATAAATACTCAATGCCAATTCAAGAACTCATTTCTCTATCAGAAGTAGCATGTATTTTAGCTGAAATGAAACCAGATGATAAATCAATAAAACAAATATTCAAATTGATTTCTTAAGAGGATATATAAATGGCTGATGATGAAATCACCAAACAACCTGGCAGTATAACCAAAACTGCAGATAATTCGCAAGAGAGAATATCACAAGTCAGTAATGTCAACAGTGCGATTTCACAAATGCAAAGAAAGGTTGATAGACAACTTGATGAAGCTGAAGCGAATTTTGGTGATATTGAAGGAATTGAAAAAGTTCAAAGCTCTTTTTCAAAGGTATTGAATGAATTTAGTAATACAGTTTCATCTATAGGTGGTGGGTTTGCTAAAATTGCAGGAGACACAGCAAGAGCAGGTTCAGATACTATTAAACAATATGGAAGAGCAATATCACAAGATATTAGCTTTAACAAACAAAATATTATCTCATTAGCATTATCAAGAACAACTCCTCTCTTTGGCTATTTTGCTGGAAAGTTTATGGAAACAGATGTGTTCAAAACAGCAAAAGAAAAAATGAAAGAGAACCTTTCTAATGCACTTGGTGGTGTTACTGCTAAATTAAAAGAAGGGTGGTCAAAACTTTTTAAACGTAATAAAGGAGACCAAGAAAGACCAGTAAAGAACGTTGCAAAAATTGCTGAAAAAGTACCAAAAATGGCAAAGGGTGGGTACGTTGAAAAAAGTGGTTTGGTTAATATACATGCTGGAGAAATAGTAGCACCAATAGAGAAAATATTAGCTCGTATTGATGAGAGTATTAACATTACAAGAGACTTAGCTAATATATCTCGTAAAGCACAATTAAACACTCTTGCAAAAATGGGAACCTTTGTTGCAACAAACGAGCGCCAGGCAAAGGTAGGTCTTGCAAAAGGTTTCTTGCGAGCACTAACTCAAGTAAATACACAATATCAAGAACCTGCTCAACAACGAATGTTAAGAGCTGTACTGTCAATTCAAGATTCAATGGGAGCAACAATCGGAACTTGGCCACAAGTATGGCAAAAGATGTTAGTGAACCACCCAACATTTAGAAATATTATGTTCACATTAAAGGGATTACATTCTGTTTTGGGGGTTCCTGCTAAACTTGTTTATAGTATATTTAAATCAAGAGGTGGATATACTGGTCATTTATCACGTGCCAAAAATCCAATGCAAGCAGCAGCTGAAAATATTGGATTAGTATATAGTGAGGGAATGTGGCGTCTTGATAATATTGCAAGATTTACAAAAGCTACTGCCGAAGCTACTAGAGATATGTCTTCGGCTATTACAGGGAAAAAGTATGAGCCACTAGAAGGAATTCCTAGAGGGATATGGAGTATATTTGGAATAACACGAAGTCTAACTAATTGGGTAGGTAAACATGGTGTAAACCTCATTGGTCGATTTTTTGGTGGAAAAAAATTTGCAAAACAATTAACTGATGTTATGACCAAACACCGTGAACTTCCATTTAATTTTAAAAGCAGTCATGAAAAAGCGCTTGAGGAATTATATGATGATCGTGGTGCCGGCGAATTAAAAAGGAAAAAAATAAAAGATAAAGATAATCAATACAAAGATAGTGGAAAAATAGATTATGATATATTAGTATCTGATTATCTAAAACCAAGAGTTAAAACCGAAAAAAGATTAATTAAATTAATAAGTGGTATATCTACAGATGTAGAAGAAAACACCGAAGCTAACAAAGAATCAAATGCAAGATCAAAACGAGAAAAAATTTGGGGGTGGATAAAAAGTGTATTTGGAATATTTGGTAGTGGGGGATTCTTTGGCTTATTATCTGTAGTTGGTGGTTTCTTTGCTAAAAGAATAGTTGGTTTTTTGGGCGGGAGAGTATTTAGTGGGCTTATAAGAGGTCTTGGTGGTTCTATATTCGGTTCAGCACTGAGTTCAATGTTTGGACCCAAAAGTCTTCTTGTAACTGGAATTAAATCTTTAGCAGCTTCTTTCGCTGCCAGTAAAATAGGAAGCGCTTTAATATCTGGTCTTAAAAATCCTGCAGTATGGAGCGTTGCAAGCAAAGCAGTGGGTGTAGCTGCAGCGGCTGGGATTGGATGGCAAGTTGGAAAACAATTAGATTCATGGTTAGGCATATCAGAAAAGTTTCAAGCAACCATGAATAAGTGGGGAGCAGAAGCCAGAAAGTTATCAGATGAAATGACAGCCCACCAAGTTAATTTATCCAAATCAGCAAGAGAAGGTGGGGAGCAGGGTTATAAAGACAGAAAAACTCTATCAATGGAATCTAGTCTTTTGAGAGGATCTTCAAGTAAAGAAAAACTAACAGCTATTGGAGCTTTTGGACGAGCTAATATAAATGCTGTAAATACTGGGCAAGTGGAATATCTTAGAGAACATGCAGGTGAATATCTAAGATGGGATACAGATACTATTGAACTTATGAGAAAACAGTGGATGAATAGTCCGGAAACTACCGGTACAAAATTTATTGGAAGTGATGCTGTAAAATATGGTAAAAACAGAGAAGCTAGTTTCTTAAGATATTTAAAAAGGTATGCTACAGAAATGACAGAGGAGCAACAAGAAGCGAGTTATAAGGAGTATCAAACATCAATTACTGGAAAAGAACCACAGGTAGAAGCTAGCCTATCAAATATAGCAGCCCAAGCCAAATTAAAAGGTATTGAATTAAGGAGTATGATTTTAGATAAAGAAAAAAGAGAAGCTGCAGCAAAGAAGGTAGAAGACCTTGCAAAATCAGGAACAAAAGCTGTGGTAACGTCTCTTAGCAATACAACCTCAGCTATAACCAACATAATTAATAATAATTCCAAAACAATTAATGCAGGAGTAGGTGGAGATGGTCAACAGCATATAGGGTGGGGCAGAGGAGCATATAGTTATACATATGCAACAATACGAGGTGATACAGATGAGGATTAAACAAAATGTCCGATAAAAATACAATTGATTATGTAATTGGGTTACCGCCAGATAATTTACTACCTGATACCAATACGGTAATAAAAAACTCAATGCCGATGGCGCGAATATATCCAGGCATTCCCAGTTTTACAAAAGGGTTGAATTTATTTACAAGAAAGGGTGCTTTTGTTTCAAATGCTAAAGGTAAACAAAGTCCATCGTATTATGGTTTGTTACAACAACATGGTTTTTCATTGAATCAACCGGGTGGCCAATTAGGTGAAGATGGATGTATTGTTATTGCATATCAGGCAGATAGTTTTCCAACTGATAGTTTTACAAATGAGTATGGAGAAAACTTCTTACAAAAAATGACTGAAACTGTTTCACAAGGAGCTGCTGAAGTCAGCCAGATGTTTGGTGGAAGAGATGTTGGGGAAGTATATTCAGGTGTGACTAAAGCGTTGGAAGGTGAGGGTATGATTGAAAACATAATGGCTGCTGGGTTAAACGCTGGAGCTAAAATTGGAAAAGCTGCTAAAAAAGCACTATCAGCATTGCCTATGGGACAGGGTGTAAATAGTGCTCTCAATGTAGCATCAGCATTAGCAGCTGGTGGTAGAATTGATTTTCCTTTAATGTGGAAAACAAGCGGTTTTGTTCCTTCATATACAATGACAGTAAGATTATATAATCCATATCCAGGTAGTCAAGAAGCAACTCAAAAATATATTGCAGCACCTCTAGCAGCTTTAATGCTTTTAGGAATTCCTATTTCAAGAGATGGGTCAACATATAGCTGGCCATTTATTCATAGAATTTGGTCACCTGGTATTTATGATTTAGATCCAGCATATATTTCTAATATTACTGTTATTAAAGGTGGGGATCAACAACAAATTTCATATAAACAAAGACTTGGAGTTGTTGATGTAAGAATTGATTTTGGAAGTTTGTTTAGCACCATTGTAGCATCTAAGGGAATGAGTAATAAAACAAGACCAACACTTAAGAATTATATTAATGCAATAGCTGGAGCTGATTCAGAAAAAAGTGGAATACAAAATTTTAGTTCAGTTTCAAGTGGTCCTGAGTCAGAGCGACTAATAGGTAGAAGATTACTACCTGGAGAAAGAGCACCATTAAACGAAACAAAAAATCAGGCATCTACAACCGTCCAACCCACACAAGCGGAAGTTCAAAATCCACCTAGTAGAGTATCAACCAGTGCTCAAAGTGCTCAAAGTAGTTTAGAATCTAGAATGCCAATTGGAGTATGAAGTTAACACAAAGAATTTCTTAAAATGAGGGTTAGATAAAATGCTAGAAATGAATTGATTATAAATTGAGTCTGTGACGTATATTTATCATATACATCGAAAAGTTTAATATCTTTTAATACATCTACCAGAAGAATATTAATTTGTGATTTGAAATATAGCTGAGCATTTGTTCTTTTAATTGCCATTAGCTTTTTAACATATTCATAATATACAGTACCACATACCATATCAACATCTTTTACTTCTTTGATAAATATTTGTAATGCCATTTTGATATTATTAAAATTCTTTTCATTAGTTAATGCTTGAGCAATTAATACAGCAATAGATGATTTTGCTTTGCTTATTGTTTTGGCTTCTTCAAATGCTTTTTTATCAACGAGTTTATATGTTGTTATATTCTTTGATACCTTATCAACAATTTTTTGTCCTCGTTCTAAAACTTTATATTGATATCTATTTGCATCGTCATCTGTCTCATCATTCTGAGTTTTAATAGACAACCCCTGTTGTTTATTTCTATAATAACTTTGTGCAAAACTTTTAACACTTTGTGAAATACGATGTCTAGCAGAACCAATAAATGCTATTATTCCATCTTTATTCCAAGCAGCAATATCACTTGTAAAATTTGTTTGCATTGCTTTGGATAAATAAAACAAACTATTTGGAATTGTTTTTTCTCTAAAAAACAAATGAGTTCTTGTAAGATTGTCCATAGTATATTTAAAAGCATCTTCATCACAATACTTCATTTGTTTATGCATCAATCTTGAATATTGAATTATCATGTAATATATCATTGTTGTTGAATACGCAGCCTTGTCTTTTTTCATTAAAAATAAATGCAAAACAAAAACTAAAAGATTAGTTCCAGCATCATTCCACAAGTTCCACTTCTCCGCTTTAGTCCCCTTATAATTCCTTTTGACAAATGCTTTAAAATCCTTATCTGTTATTTTTAATATATTTATTAATTCGTAATATGTTCTTTTTGTTTTCGGATAATAACACGGAGCAGATAAATTTGACAACTCCCGCGCCGAACTATTGATAATATATTTTTTTAATTTTGAATAATCCGGATTAAGTTTTGTTAGAAGTTCATCCATATTTTAATATATCCTAATTGCAATATCATCTTCTGTAAAATAAATATACTCAGGAGCATACTCTAATAATTCTTGTTGTGTAAATTCATCAATATCAAAATTAAAGAATATACTCGATTCTGGTGTAATCAAACGACAGTATTTAACACCCACAACTTCTTGAACAACATCAATAATCTCTGAACGGTATAGATTTATATTCAAACCAAATCGATCAGTAAAAGAGGTTATTAATGATTCTTTAATCAATTGACTTAGATTTGAAAGAGTTCCTGAATACGTATCTGATTTAAATACATCTAAAGAAATTTGTATTGGTATTTCATAATTAGGAACAACCCAACCAGATTCGCTATATAAATATTTGTATAATTTGTTGGTAACATAAATCATCTGATCGGATTTTGGTACTGTAAATGACCAAACGGATGATGTTCCATCAAGGACTAAATCTGCAAGCTCATTATCATGCCCTATCCAATCACCTGTTCCATTTAATACAATATATCTACTTCCTATAATTGCAGCTGGTGGTGGAATCGATGTTATATCAGTTGCTGGTAAAAGATCAACATCATTCAATTGCATATTAGTCATTGTTCCAGTTGTATTAGCAAACTTAAAATTGACAAAGTCAGTTAGCATTCTATAATCTTTAAATGTCAATGTTGTAAGTAAATTCTGCAAAACTTGTGTTTCAAAAACTCTTTGGTCAACACCATCATAATAATCTTTTTGAACCGTTGGTATATCATATACTGTATGCACAAGAGATGTTGAATCGGTAATCACGCTAGACATTGTAAAATCATCAAGTGCCAATCTAAAAATAAACTGATTAGAATACTGTGAAATTAATCCCTCAGATGGATGTTGAATAGTAAAGAAATATGTTAAGTCTCCTTTTGGAATAACTCTGTTATCAGCAAATACTAAAACGAATGCTGTACCGTCATTTGTCATATTATACGTAGCACCTGATTCAGATATTTCCATCTGGCATGTAGTTGATATAGCATCTGTTTCTGTTGTTTGATAATTTAATTTATATGTTGCAGATAACCCGCTTCTAGAAACTTCTAATAAATCTGCATATAAATCATATGTTGTTCCATAATTTGTTACTAAAACAGGAATTTGCTCAATTTCATACATGATATAAGTATAATCAGCACTAGAATTTAAAGTATCAATTTCCATATCAAACATTGTATAATAACTAACACCATTTTCTGTTATAACAGTTTGTCTTGGTACAAATGTTGAGGCAAAAGATCCAGGTAAATCTCTAGTCGGAACTAAATCCTCCCCAAATAAAATAGTTGAAAATAAAGCGATCTCATTAACTTTTAAATCAGATCGTTTTAAAACAGGCAATGAGTTCTGACCAATTGGAGAATCATCGATAATAACACTTGCATTTGCAAAGTCTTCTGCAGTAACAATTCTTTCTAATGCTGTAAGATTAGTAATAGCATTCCGTCTCACATTTTCTAGCGATTCTTCATCTGCTCCACCGTATGCAGGAGAAGCATTTGTTATAGAATATTCTACAATCTCAGTTATACCAGCATCTGTTGTATTATAAATTCTATCACCCTTACTAATAGATCCAGCAATAACATTACCATCAATTCCATCTGTAAGTGATAAAGTTACTTTGACAGTTGAACCGGGTTCTGGTTGATAGCCAATTAATCCATTTCCAAATTGTAAACTCAAACCATTATCTGTACGCCTTGAGACATAACCTTTTGTGGTATCATCCATTAAAAATAAACTTGCAACTTCGGTATATGTTTCATATGAAGCTGAATTGGGAGGTCGAATCTCTATAACCTGTGATGAAATTTGTCCATCAAATGAAACATCAAGTGATACAAATTGATATTGTTGTAAATCTTCTGAAATTTGAAATTCTTGTTCTGATATAGAATATTGTCTAAATGGTAAAATAAATAAGAACGAACTAGCTGTGTATGTAATTGGTAAGTTATAGCTTCTATTTCCCTCTCTAATTAAAACTGAAACCTGAGAATTGCCTGTTACTGTTACTGTTGTTGTGTAATAAGTTGAAAATAGAATATTCCCTTCACCCTTAACTTGATATCCTTCTGGTAAGGTAAATGTTGCAACGGGGTCTGAGAAGCCAAATGGTATTGTATATAATACATTTGCTTCGGCCGCTGATGCATCAGCTGGATTATAACCTAAAAATGCTGCAAGGTTATAAATAGATTCGGGTAATTGTGCTTTTGTTAAAAAGAATTCTCTGTAAGATGATATTTGATAGAACATTAAATTACTTGACATGGTTGAAAGAA
>Ga0307376_10001269_pt1 | contig 27982 bp, 33 predicted proteins | sample TR2MG_FD_202536 | JGI IMG/M metagenome (GOLD analysis project Ga0307376, IMG submission 202536) | Soil microbial communities from Risofladan, Vaasa, Finland - TR-2 | ecosystem: Environmental > Terrestrial > Soil > Coastal area > Acid sulfate soil | place: Finland: Risofladan, Vaasa | collected...
CGAAAGGCAACTATAACGGTGTCTAACGTGGCCGGGTGGCCGTCCGTAAACTGGTTGCTTTGACGTCAAGGACGAAAGCGGAAATAGAGTATGCCAGGGCATTCCGGCAAAGTATTTCCCGGTATTGCAGAGATCGGACGGATGGCAGTACGGGAAAGTGAGGGTTGCGCCGCGCTTGCTCGCCATGGCTAAAGCGGCTGAAGCCAGGGGCTTCCGCGCGGCCACTTCGGTGAAGAGGTAACTACTCCAGCCCGTCTACCAGCAAGGCTGCTGGGGCTGCAGCAGGAATTCGACCCCAGGCGTGGAATTTCTTCCGGCAGGAGATGAGGAATTTGAGCAGACCTAGTTGGCACAGCACTTTCATGGAGGTGGCCCGCGTGGTGGCCCGCCGGGCGACCTGCCTGCGCCGCCAGGTAGGCGCCGTGCTGGTGCGGGACAACCGGATTCTGGCCACCGGCTACAACGGTGCGCCCTCCGGTATCAAGCACTGTCTGGATACCGGTTGCCTCAGGGAACAACTCGGCATCCCTTCGGGTGAACGCCACGAGCTCTGCCGGGCCGTCCACGCCGAGCAGAATGTTATCATCCAGGCTGCCTTGCACGGGGTGACCACGACCGGTTCCACCCTGTACGTGACTTGTCAGCCGTGCTTTATCTGCGCCAAGATGCTGATCAACGCCGGCATCGAACGGGTCGTCTGCGAGGGACCCTACCCGGACGCCATGGCGGGGCAAATATTGAAGGAAGCCGGTGTCACTTTTGAGACTTATCCTGCTGGGTAAAGCCGGGACCGGGAAGGATACCGTGGCCGCCTACCTGGCCGGTCGATGCGGCTTTCGTTGCTACGCTTTCGCCGACAAGATCAGGGAAATCGGACGCGACCTCTTTCCCGAGCATTTCCAGGACGGCGCCAAACCGCGGCGACTCTTGCAGGACCTCGGCATCAAGATGCGGGAGTTGGGCCCGGACTGTTGGACGAATTATGTCCTACGGCGCATTGCTACGGACGATCCGCTCCATGCGGTCATCACCGACTGCCGTTATTTGCGGGAAATAGCCCTGGCCGGTCAGGCCGGTTTTTTGCCCGTCCTGGTGGACTGTCCCACGGAGATCCGGCTGGCCCGGCTGGCCGCCCGGGACGGGGGATCCTTCCGGCCGGAGGACCTCCAGCACGTTTCCGAACAGGAAACCGAAAGCGCGGCGGTAGCCGGAACCGTCCTCAACACAGGAACCCTCGCCGACCTGGAAGTTGCCGTCGACCGGCTCCTCTATAACCTCTATCCCGGTCAATTAACGTAGTTTCGAAGTCTCTCCACTCTCCTGAGAAGATCTCCGCCTTGAACCACTCCACGACTGAAGTCGCTGGATTCCGAAGAATCTCGTAACTCAGACCGTTTCATCGCTTCCTGCTTCTCTGGATCGAGCCTTCGGAGAAGGTCTAACCGTTCCTCCACAGGCGAGCCCCAAGCCACTCTGTCCCTTTTTCCAAGAGATACAGTTGACCAACAAGGGCTCAGGAGCGATGACCTGAAGCCTTTTTTCCTTTGCGCGGCGGGGGAAGAAACTCCGGGGCACCGCTTAGACAGTGGCGTCGGCCGAGACCGTTCCGGTGGACACCTGCAGGCAAATCACCATAAGATATTCTAGCCCACGGGATGGGAGCGTTTAGCGATCCGTTCCGCGGGCTAGAATCACCGGAATTTCCCGAAAAGGAGGCGTACCTTGCCATGACTACCCAAACCACCCTGCGCGTCAGACTGCCCGAGATATGTCTTCCAGACACGGTTTTCACGCCGGTGCCCCCAACGACAAGTTGTACTCCGCCGCCGGCAGGATCCACCGTCAGCTGCAACGTCAGCGGCGTGACCTGCACCGAGGTGTCCCGGACGAACAGCAGCACCGTCTCCGGCCTTCAGGACGTCAAGTTCCTGATCACGTTCACTCTCAACCTAAACATCATTAACCCTGCCGGCATAATCGTTTGCCAGACCAGTCAAACCTCGGAGTTTTTCCAGACCGTCACACTCTACGCCCCGCCCTGGATACCGACGTTTTGCGTAGCCACCTTCGATTGCGGTCCCTGCATAGCGTTGGATGACACGACCTGCTGTTCCCTGGAAGTTTGCCTGACCGTCTGGACGTTCGTGCCGCAACGATCCGGAGGGCGACGTAACTCCTCTATGCGGCTTCTCCGGCAACTCTGAGCGTGGGGAGAGGACGCCTGCCGGCCGCTTCCCTGAAAAGCCCAGCCACCATCCGCGCCGTCCCTTCATATTATGCAGGAGATACAAGGTTAAACAACGGGCGGGGTGGCTTCATGGGGGACAGAATCAGCCTCTGTATGATTGCGCGTAACGAGGAAGAGAACCTGGGGCGCTGCTTGGACAGCGCCGCCGGCTGTGTGGACGAGATCGTGCTGGTGGATACCGGCTCCGCGGACGCCACCGTGGAGGTTGCTAAAAGCTACGGGGCCAGGGTTCGGCAATCTCCCTGGCATGATGACTTTTCTATGGCCAGAAACCAGTCGCTGGCCGAGGCGGCGGGCGACTGGATCCTGGTCCTCGACGCCGACGAGGAATTGCCGCCGGAAGCGGTGCGTTTTTTGCGGGAGCAGGCGGGTCAGGAAGACACGGATGCCTGGACTTTCACCGTTGTGAGTAATGTGTCGACCGGTGAGGATCTATGTGCCACCCGGCACGCGGCCCTGCGCATGTTTCGCAACCGGCCGGAGCACCGGTTCGAGGGTCTGGTGCACGAACAGGTGCGGCCCAGTATTTTGCGAAACAATCCCACCGCCGGCATCCGCCACGCCAACCTGGAGATCCGGCACCACGGTTACGTGGTTGACGGTGGGGAAGCCGGGAACAAAACCGGGTACAAGATCCGCCTCCTGCAAAAAGCTCTGGCGGCCAAGCCCTTCGATGCCTTCCAGAACTATAACCTGGGTGTCAGCTACCTGACGGCACGGGAACCGGAAAAGGCCCGTTCCCACTTTGAAATAGCCCATCTCGCTACGGACGCCCGATCCGGTTTTGCGCCGGCCCTCTACCGCAATTACGCCCTGTGCCTGTACGAACTGGGTGAGTTCACCGACTGTCTCAAGTTGCTGGACGAAGGCCTCGGCCATTTCCCCGCATACCCTGACCTCCACTTTCTGAAAGGCCGGCTTTTTTTTGAACTGGGACTGCTGGCCCAAGCCAGGGCGTGTTTGCAAGCCTGTACAGGCTTTCGCCACGTTCCGCCCGAGTACCCTACCATGGAAGGTATCACCAGCTATCTAAGCGAGGAAAACCTGGCCGGGGTCGCACTAAAGGGAGACGATCCAGACATGGCCCTAGAGCACCTGGGTGCCGCTTACAGCATGCGAAGATCCTACAGCGTGGCGCTCCGCCTGGCCCTGGTGCTGAAACAAAAGGGTCTTTCCCGTGCCGGGCTGCGGCAGGCCCTGACCGGGCGGTTTGACCTGGATGATCCGGCCATGGCCCGTCTCTTTTACGACCTCGGGGAATACGAGGCCTGTTTGGAGCACTTGGCCGGATCTGACGGCCAGCCCGCGTTTTCGTTACTCCGGGCCAGGTGTTTGACCCGCCTGGGACAGCCTGACGCCGCGCTTAAACTGTTGGATCAGTTGTCCGGGACCGGCGTTGATCCGGCGGAAGCGGAGCGGGAAGTATGGTTGGCCGGTTGGCTGAGGGGAGCGGAACAGGCCGCCCCGACGGAAGAAGCGGCAGATGAGGAAAACGCGGCGCTCATTGAAGAAGTGGCGTATGCCGCCTGGATCAGGGGCGAGCATGAACGGGCGCTGTCTCTGGCCGCCGCGGTGGCCGGGGAAAAGGCCCGCCTGAGGCTGGCCGGATATGCGCTGGGACATAATCAGCCCGTGGTGGTCGAGACTCTTCTGGCAGAAGAGGCACCCGGAGCAGCTGGCAGCTATTTAAAGGGCCAGGCCTGCGCCGAACGGGGGAGGCACCGGGAGGCTTTCCTCCATTATGTCGAAGCGGCTGGGGACAGGGGTAAAGAGAAAATGTGCTACTTACGGGCTCTGGAAGAAGTGATCATCCAGTGCCAGCTGATGGTGCTGCAACTCCTAAATGTCGAAGGACCAAACGGGGTACTCCAATTGGAGCTATTCCGGCTGGCTTCCCGGCAAAAAAAGCTTGGTCGGTATAAGGGGGAATCAACCGTTGACGCGTGGTAAACTCAGTGTTTGCCTCATCGCCAAGAACGAATCCGTCAACATCGAGCGCTGTCTGAACAGCGTCAGGGAATGTGCGGACGAAATCGTGCTGGTGGACACGGGTTCCAGCGACGATACACCGGAAATAGTGGAATCCATGGGCGCCAGGGTAATTCATACCCGCTGGACCGGCGATTTCAGCGTTGCCCGCAACCTCTCCCTGGAAGCCGCCACCGGCGACTGGATCCTTTTTTTGGACTGTGATGAGGAGTTGTCCCCGGAAAGCCGCCAGGAACTTCAGGGCGTCCTGGACAATGACAACTATGAGGCTTATTTCGTCATAGTCGATAACATAACGGATAAAGGGCACGAACTAAGTGTCCCGAGTATAAGGCTTTTCAGAAACAGACCCTGCTTCCGGTTTAAAGGAAAGATCCACGAACAGATCGTAAACTCGATCCTGGCCAACTATGGTCAGACCAGCTTAGGCCAAAGCGATATAGTAGTCCTCCACCATGGTTACCACCCCCATACGACCAACATCAGGGCCAAGATGAACCGCAACCTGGAAATATTGCTGACGTACGGCGAGGAGGAGAAAGACGGCTTCTTCTATTACAACCTGGGCACGGAATATTGGCGGTTGGGTCAAAGGGAGCAAGCCCTAGAGAACTACTCCCAGGCCCTGCAGTTGAGCAATCCCGCTCATAACTTTGGACCCATTCTGGTCAGAAGAACTATCAGCTTGCTGATGGAGCTCAACAGATACCGCTCGGCCATTGAACGGGCAAAGCATTACCAGACCCTGTTGCCCGACTACCATGACCTGGTATTCCTGGAGGGGGCCTGCCACTTGGCCTGCGGGCGGTATTCCCGCGCCGGGGCCCTCTTTAAACGCTACCTGAAGATGCCCCCGCCCCCGCGTGGATACCCCAAGGAACAGGGATTCCACGGCTTCAGCCCCGAGACCATGCAGACCTGGGCCGCTGATCAGGCCCGGAAGGGGGCTGTGCCCAACCTGGCCGTCTGTATCGCCGGCGGCGGCACAAAAGAAATGCTGGCCCGCTGCATCCGGAGCGTCCAGGAAATAGCCCGGGAGCTTATCTTCCTGGATCCAGGCTCCCCGCCAGGCTGTGGAGACGTCGCCTATCAGATGGGGGCCACGGTGGCAGCCCTGAAGCCGGGCCAAAGCCAAGACGCCGTTTGGGCGGAAGCTGCGGCCACGGCCACAACGAAGTGGGTCCTGGTGCTGTACTCCGACGAGGTGCTGGCCCCGGGGGGGCGTGAGGGCGTCAGCCGGATCATCAATAACCCTGAGCATCAGGGCTACCTGCTCAAACTACGCACCTTTCTCGGCCCGGATATGTCCCAGGCGTCCTGCCATCTGAAAGGGGAAATGAGGCTCTTCCGGCGCTCCGGCAACCGGCCTCCTCCGCCGGGTCATGCCGGCATCGTCATTGACTGTCTGCGTTACACGTCCGCGGGGAAAGAACCAGCTCAAGCCGGTATGTCGGCCTACGACCATGCCCTGACGTGTTTCTACCGGCAAGACTTCCACGCGGCGGTCGCCGGTCTGGCCATGGTGAGTAGGGAGAATGCCCCTGGCCCCGCCTTCTTTTTCTTCTACGGGCTGTCTCTCATCAATAGCGGGAACACTTCCGAGGCCCTGGCCGTACTGGAGGAGGGGGTGGCCGGGTACGGGGACTACACCGACCTGCGGTACCTGCGGGGTATAGCCCGCTTTCAACTGGGCGACGCCACTGCCGCGGAGCGCGACTTCGCCCGCTGTCTGGAAATGGGCGACGCTCCCTGGTTCAAGTACACGGTGAGCCCCGGAACCGGTACGCACCGCTCCCTATGTTCCCTGGGCACCATTCTGGCCGAGCGTGGCGATACCCCCGGAGCTCTGGATCTTTTCCTCCGGGCGGCAAAAGTGGCGGACGGGTTCGAACCGGCCCTGGAAAGACTGGCCTTCCTGGTCGACCAATGGCCTCAGGCGCCCATGGCCTATTTAGAAAGCCGCGGCCTGCTCAACTCAGTGAGCCTGGGTATTTTGGCCGGCACCCTGGCCGGGAAGGGAAGATACCGGGAAAGCCTGGAGTACCTGTCCACGGCGGGCGAGCGCCTGGCTCAGGAACCCGTTCCCCGCAGCGTTGGGGCGTGGGTGCGGGCCATGGATCACCTGCTGGCCAACCTGAACCGGGAGGCCGGGACGGCCTTCTGAAGCCCAACCAGCCGGCAAGATGGGGAAAAAGAAAACGGGAGGGACTTATTTCCCCTCCCGCGGCTTTTCCTCCCGGGTCTTTACTCACACTTGGCGTCCTCGACACAGACCACAGTGGGCGCGCAGAGGTTGTGCACGGTGAAGGACAAATTGATTTCGCCGGATACCGTAGTAGGGGTCGTGGTAATGCTACGCGGATCGCAGTTCGCCGAGTAGGTGACCTGGGGTTCGGTTGTTCCGCAGCAGGCGGTCAGGCCCAGGGGGAGGGGCAGGGAACCGCTCTTGCCGACAATGGTGCAGAAATCCCTGAACTTGGTTCCTTCGTTCAGATACTCATACTCGAACTGGGTGTCGAAGGAGAAGGACAGGGTGGGAGGCACGCCCGCCATGTTCACCGTCACGTTGTACAGGGCGATTGTGCAATGTTCTCCCGGGCCGACCGGGGAGAAAGCGGGAGTGGCGCAGGTGACCCTCTCCGACAGTTTCTCGACTATAGACGTCATCTCGTTGACACAAAGTTGCCTGATGGCCATATCATATCAAACCTCCTTTCCATGATATCAACATATGGGAAAGTCGACGGAATGTTACTCGGAACCGTCGTATTCCTGCGAAGCCCAGGCCGCCGGTCTTCTAGAGCGCTACCTGCAGGGTAGTCCTAGCCAGATATAACCATGAGGACTTTATTCTCCAAGAAAAGAAATATAGTTCCGGAGGTAACCGCTGTTTTAGCCCTACGAAAGACTGTTCGGGAATACGCTGGTTGCCTCATTTTCCATTTCCGGTTACAATGGGTTTCACTTCAACAAAGGAGGTAGTTCATGGTTAAGCGAATGAAGTACTGGAAAGCAGGACTGGTTATCCTAACAGCGCTTGTGTATTCTCTTGCCGCGTCCGGTCCCTCGCAGGCAACTTCCCTTTCTACAGTAGAGCAATGGTACTCCACCGTTTACGGTTCGGCGGGGCAGCTCATCCAGACCGGCGCCACAGCGGCGGCATCGCCCACTCAGACCCTACCGACTACCAACGGCCCCTCCAACTCCTCCCCGTTACCGGCTACCTCACCTTCCTCAGCCTCCGCCATTTGGTCCGGTTATAGTGCCGGCTACAGCCTCAACGCCGGTGAGCAGCAATTGCTGAGCCTGGTCAACCAGCAGCGGGTGGCGAATAAACTTCCCGCCTATACCGTCAACCTGAAACTGTCCTACCTGGCCCGGCTCAGGGCCCAGGACCTGGCTAACCACCAGAACCTTAGCCACTATTCGCCTACGTATGGTACGCCGCCTCAAATGGAACAAACAGCAGGCATCTCTGGCAACCCGATGGGAGCAGAGAATATCTGTGAAGGCCCCAGCGTGAGCGTAGACAACTCGGCCCTGTTTAACAGTCCTCCCCACCGGGCTAACCTGCTCAATCCCCAGGAAACCCAAATCGGCCTGGGTGTGGTTCAGAGCTCGAATGGAATCGTGTGGGTAAGCGAGTTGTTCCTGGGCAACTAACCAAATAGCGCCGGATGCAAGACGGCGGGTCCTCTTCAGAGCGCCCGCCGTCTTTGCGTCTGTCAACGACAACCTGCCGTTACGCAGGTTTCAGCCGGCGGGGGAGGAGGGGGTCCGGCGGGGATCCTCCGCCAGGCAGCGTCCAGATATAACCATGAAGCCTGAATTCTGCAAATAAAGAAATATAGTACCGGACATGCCAGCTGTTTGAGCCTAACGAAAGTATGTTCGGGAATACGCCGGTTGCCTCATTTTCCATTCCCGGGTTATCATGGCTCTACTTCAACAAAGGAGGTAGTTCATGGTTAAGCGAGTGAGGTACTGGAAGGCAGGAATGGTTTTCGTAACGGCACTGGCGTTTTCGATCGGCGCGGCCGCTCCTTCGGGGGCAACTTCCCTTTCTTCAGTAGCGCAATGGTACACCACTGTCTACGGGGGGCAATTGATCCAGGTCGGCTCTTCCCCTGCAACAGCATCGCCCACCCAGACCCTACCGGCCTCCACCACCAGCACCGCTACCAGCACCACCAGCACCACAAGCCCGGCGACCCCTAGCACCACGAGCACCACCATCAGCCCGGCTCCGGCCACCTCAACCTCAGAAGCGAACCTGCTCAGCTATTACCTGACCCAATACGAACAGACTGTGGCACCGGTTTCGACACCGGCTCCCGCTCCGGCTCCCGCTCCCGCTCCGGCTCCCGCTCCCGCTCCGGCTCCCGCTCCCGCTCCGGCTCCCGCTCCCGCTCCGGCTCCCGCTCCGGCTCCGGCTCCCGCTCCGGCTCCCGCTCCGACACCAACTCCGACACCAACACCAACACCAACTCCGACAACGCTTCCGTCGGCCTCCGCTATCTGGTCCGGTTACAGCGCAAACTACAGCCTCAACGCCGGTGAGCAGCAATTGCTGAGCCTGGTCAACCAGCAGCGGGTAGCGAACAGTCTTCCCGCCTACACCGTCAACTCGAAACTGTCCTACCTGGCCCATCTCAGGGCTCAGGACATGGCCAATCACCAGGTGCTTACCCACTATTCGCCTACTTATGGTACGCCGCCTCAAATGGAAGAAACCGCAGGCATCTATGGGAATCCGATGGGGGCGGAGAATATCTGTGAAGGACCTAGCGTGACCGTAGACAACTCGGCCCTGTTTAACAGTCCTCCCCACCGGGCCAACCTGCTCGATCCCCAGGAAACTCAAATCGGCCTGGGTGTGGTTCAGAGCTCGAATGGAATCGTGTGGGTAAGCGAGTTGTTCCTGGGCAACTAACCAAATAGCACAAGGGACAAGGCGACGGCGGGCCCCTCCGGAGAGGGCCCGCCGTTTTGTGTGCTCTAATATTTCCGCAGTGGTTTATATTCCTTATAAGCCAACGGCATCCTGCCGGGTTCCACGGGCTTCATTCACCGCAGGGGCGAACCCGGCCCGCAAGAGTCGTTTTGCCCGTCTGACCGGTTGGATTCCGTTCCACCTCCTGTACCCGCGGCAGGAGCAGGCCTCCCCAGCTGAGGACGGTAAAACGGTTGGGCCTCCTGACGTTGCCCGGCGGTCGACGACGGCCGGGTGAAGGGTGCCATGGACACCGGATAGGGGGAGGCCGGGTACTTAAAACCGGCTGCCGGAGCCCGGGGCAAAGTCGATGCAGGCGCATGCCGCCCGAACAGGGCGGGAGGGAGTCCCGGCTGGCGGGCCTGGAGATTCACCATGGCTGCCCTGGCCGTTTTCATCGCCGCCTGGTGGGAGCTTGTGGTCACCACCGGGTTGACCGGAGCGGACGGAGGGGCCGGAGCGGAATCCTCTCCGAGGTTGAATACCGTTTTAGCGGCGGCGGTCAGCCGGGCTTCCGGGACAACCTGTTTGAGGCGCCGCCAAAAGACCTGCACCGTCTCTTCCCGGCTGGTGTCACTTCCTCCTTCGGAACCGGTCCGCTCACCGCTGGAGAGACTGGTTCCCTCGCCGCTAAAATGGCGGGCCAGACCCTGCTTCAAGCCTGCGGCCCAGTGCTTAACCGCCCCGGGCGGCGCCGGCGGGCATTCAATCAGGACCGCAGGCATACTGGCCGGCAGCGGCCCACGGGGCGACTCCAGGAAAAGAACCTCCGTGCCGGGCGTCAACCGGACAGCCGAAGATAACTCCTCAGTCAGCAGGGACGCCAGGCGGGTACTGCCGTAATACTTCCCGGGCACTATCACCAGGGGCGCGTGCTCTGCGCCGTCGGTCAGCCATAACAATAAATGGCCGCCCAGGGGCAGGGAAGCGCGATGACCGGCCAGACGCACCAGGTTGACCCTGGCGGAGGCCGCCATCAGAAGTTCTTGCAGGGCGCCTCCCAGGCTAAGCGAAGTACCCTGTGCTTCGCTTTCCACGATCAAGGCTACTTGCCGGCCGGTGAAAGGGGAATTGACCAGCAGCACCCCTTCAGCGGAAGACCGGTGGAAGGACTGGCCCAGCTCTCTGGCAACCTGGGCAGCCTTTTCGATTTGCCCGGCCGGGAGGTGGCAGAGGCCGTCGAGTTCCCATACCACCAGTATTTCGTCCACAATAATCACCTGCCTGTTCAAGCTGCTATATTCTACGCTGGCCGATCGCCTGTTGTGCGCCTGGCAACCCGTTAAAACGCCTCTCAAAGCGGGGCATGCGAAACCTGGGGTGCCTTATCCGGCAGAATTTTCGATTAAGGGTTAGCTTGACCGAACAAACACAAAGGACGAATTCCTTAGCTGGGGTGTTTAATTTATTTTTGGTATCATTTGCCATACGAGGCAACACTTGTTTTGACTTTAAGGCCCATACAGGTATACGTTACCAGTTTCGTCATTGTATTCCTTTCCACGGTACTGGGCCCTTTTTTATCTCAGATACCGAAAATTTTACTGCCGGTTTCACCAAGATAAGGCAATACACATAGAATATTCTAGCCCAGCGGGATTGAAAATATCGAGCTGGTAACAGCTGAAGCGATAGCTGATTAGAGGAGGTAAAGTTAATCATGCCTGACCCCATTTGCATTGAAGTACCCCAGGTATTAGACTTTTGTTTCCAGACGGAGTCCCAGGACGTGTGTCTCCCTCTCGCGGCGTTTACCCTCGTGGTACCTACGCTTCTTACTTGCACGGGCAATACCGCTGCCTGCACCCTGACCAGCATAAGCTGTACCGAGGTGTCCCGGACCGCCACTACCACCAGCGGTTTCTTTGACGTCACGTTCCTGGTTTCGTACTCGCTCACCATCAATATCGTGAACTCGGCCGGCGTCGTTATCGCCCACTCCACCAATACCGCCAGCTTCTTTAAGACCGTCGTCCTCTGCGCGCCTGACGGAGCCAGCACGGCTTGCGATATCACCTTCAGCTGCGGCCCCTGCATTTGCATCGACGACGTGGTGTGCTGTTCCTTCAACCTGTGCATTGTCATCAAGTCCATATTCCCGGTGGTTCTTTCGGTTAGCGGCACCGTTCTCACCCCGACGCTGTGCGTCATGCCGAGCCCCTTCCCGCCGGTCTGTCCGCCCATGGTTCCGACCATCTGCAACAACTGCCCGCCGGTATAGGGCTTAACCGGGGAGGTAGAGCAGGCTACGCGCTGAGCAGCCTGCCCCGCTTTCCGGTGTGCTCATCCGGCGATTATGCCTTTAGGAGGTAGTGCTGGATAAAAATGCTTAACACTGTAGCGATCAATGTCACCCAGCCCCTGGACGGGAGGACCGGGGAAAGACTCCGGCAGTCGCTCGTTGCCCTGCCCGGCGTAAAGAAAGTAACAATCGCCTACCCAAGCAGGGTGGAAGTGCAGTACGACGCGGCCGAGACGCGGGCCGGCAGTCTTATGACGGTCATACGGGCTCACGGTTTAAGAACCGGCTTAAAGTGATGCCAGAATAAGTAGGGGCGGTCGCCTCTATTAAAGCGTCCCCGTGGCAGCAGGACGGGTGGCCCGGTGCTGATCGGGGATACATGGCGAGGGGAGTGACCCAGGTGCCCACCACGGTTACACTCAAGACAGGGCTGTGGCTCGGCCGGGAGGAAGCGGCCGAGTTAAAGAGCAAACTGGCCAAGCTCAGGTATGTCCTCCAGGTGGATGTGCCCTTTCCCGACCGGGTGGTAATAACCTACGAAAACGGCAGGTTGGGATTATCCACACTGAAGGCCGCCATCGCCAGCCGGACCGCTGTTCCTGACGTCAGGGTAACGCGGCGGTGAGGAGGACGCAAATAGGGGGGCCGGCGGCCTCCCGGGAATTCCGGACCGGCTTTGCGCCGGTCTTTTTTTGTTCCTCCGGCCCGGACGCAGCCGCCGGTTTCACCGGAAAGCCCTGGACGGTAACCTGGTCCACTGTTGCTGACTATCCTATATTATCCGAGACTGGATAAACTTTCCGCAATCGTGCACCAGTAAAAGGAAATATACATAAAATATTCTAGCCAGGGGGGAAGGCCTTCAGCAAGCCAGCCCCGATCGGCGGCATCGTAACATGAGGAGGTAAACAAAAATCATGGCTAATCCCATTTGCATCGAAGTTCCCCAGGTATTAGACTTCTGTTTCCAGGCGGAGACAACGGACATTTGTCTCCCGGTCTTCGGGTTCGTGCCCATTGCCCCCGCGCTGACCTGCACTTGTGCGACGGGCAACACGGTCGCGTGCAGCGTCGTCGCCGTCAGCTGCACCGAGATCGTTCCGGCACCCGGCCGGGTCCCCAGCACCACACCCGGATTCTTTAACGTTACCTTCGCGATTTCCTTCTCCCTCGCCATCACCCTTGTTAGCCCGACCGGCGTCGCTACCTGCGCCACCTTCGTGACCTCCAGCCCCTTCACGAAGACCGTCGTGCTGTGCGCACCCGACGGGGCGATCACGGTTTGCGAGGTTACCCCGGCCTGCGGTCTCGGGATCTGTATCGACGACGTGGTCTGTGTTTCGGTTAACCTGTGTCTGGTTTTCAAATCGGTATTTCCAGTGGTCCTGTCCGTGATCGGCACCGTCCTCACCCCGACGCTGTGCGTCATGCCGAGCCCCTTCCCGCCGATCTGCCCGCCCCTGCCGCCGACGATCTGTGCTCCCTGCTCGTTGTTGACGTAAAGCAGGGAAGCAGAGCAGGCTGCTCCCGGAGCAGCCTGCTCTGCTCCGCGGCACGAAAATCCGGCAATTATGCCCGTAGGAGGTAGTAGGGATAAAGATGCTTAGCAAGATAACGGTCAATACCACTGCGGCCCTGCATGGAAAGTCTGGAGAAAGGCTCCGGCGGTCGATCATGACGATGCCGGGCGTGCAGCAGGTAACCATTACCTACCCGAAACAGGTGGAAGTGCACTTCGACGGTAGCGAGACGGGGGCCGGCCACCTTATTACGGCCATACGGGCCCTCAGTATGAGGACCGTCTGAACATGATGCTGGAACAAATAGGGGTCGCTGCCCCTATTTGTTTGCCGGCACGAAAACGAGGAAAGGTCACAGGTACCGATTTCGAACATCGACAGGAGGGAGTGTGACGGTGCCCGTCATCGTCACACTCAAAACCAGTCTATGGCCCGGCGCGGAGGAAGGAGATAACTTTATGGGCATAGTGGTGAGAATTAAGGGCGTCACCCCGGTTGGGGTACTGCGTCCCGGTCGAATGACCGTATCCTTCGACAACGCTAGGATGGGCTTCTCGCCCCTGGGAAGGGTAGTGAGACGCGGGGTAGGAACAGGCGCCAATGTACAGCGGAAATGAGGAGGACGCAAATAGGGGGCCGGCGGCCCCCGGGATACCGGACCGGCTTTAGGCCGGTCCTTTCTTTTTGGCCGCACAACCTGCCGGTTCGCGCTCCTATATCTTACCCGGAAGGATGCCTCTTTGGCATTGGCACCGCAGGGACAAGCTGACCGGCGTTGATCCATAGAATATTGCGCTGTAGTCCCGACTAATTACTCCAAATCCAGAATCGTGCCTATTGATTGTGATCCTATGTTTAAACCAGGTAGTCCTAGTAAACGGTATTATAGACAATAAATGTTAGTATGCCGGGAAACCCCAACCAAAAGACGGAGCGGCATCTATTTTTTGTTAAAACGCGGAATATGCCTCCCTAAAGCAGAAAACTTTGTGCCGGTTTCACCAATATAAGGCAATACACATAGGATATTTCAGCCCACTGGAGTTGGAGCTTTAATCGAACCGGCAATGACCGGCTTAGTCACTCAAAAGAGGAGGTAAAGTTTACCATGCATCATGACTCAACCATTTGCATTGAGGTGCCCCAGGTATTAGACTTTTGTTTCCAGACGGAGCAACAGGATGTATGTCTCCCTCTCTCGGCGTTTACGCCGACAGTAGCCGGAGTGGCTTGTAGCTGCACCAACAGCACGGCCAGCTGCACGCTGACCACCATCAGCTGCACCGAGGTGTCCCGTACCGCGAGCACCACCGCCGGTTTCTTTGACGTTACGTTCCTGGTTTCGTACTCGCTCACTATCAATATCGTAAACTCGGCCGGGATCGTTACTTGCACTTCCACCAACAGCGCAAGCTTCTTCAAAACCGTCATCCTCTGCGCACCCGACGGCGCCAGCACGGCATGTGACCTCACCTTCAGCTGCGGTCCCTGCATTTGTATCGACGACGTGGTCTGCTGTTCCTTCAACCTGTGTCTGGTCCTCAAGTCTATATTCCCCGTAGTTTTGTCCGTGACCGGCACCGTCCTTACCCCGACCCTGTGCGTAACGCCGAGTCCGTTCCCGCCCATCTGTCCGCCCGTAGTCCCGACGCTCTGCAACAACTGCCCGCCGATGTAAAAGTCAATCGAGGGAGGGCAGGCTGCCTACGGGGCAGCCTGCTCCCTTAGCTAAGACCAATCCGGCGATAATGGCCGGACGGAGGGAGGTAGAACCGGACTAAAATGCTAACCAGGATAGCGGTTAACGTCAAGCCGGCCATGGACAGGAGGACCGGTCAACGACTCCGGCAGTTGCTCGTGGCTATGCCGGGTGTCAAGCAGGTAACCATCGCCTACCCGAACCGGGTGGAAGTGCAATATGACGAAGCGGAGGCCAGTGCCAGCGGCTTTTTGACGGTCATTCGAACTCACGGCTTAAGAACCGGTTTATAACTGGCCTGGACAGACAGGGGGTTGCCCCTGTCTGTTTGTCGTGAGCAGGGGCGAAAGGGCCGGTGCCGGTTTGCGGACAACATTGAAGGGAGTGGGAAAAGTGCCTACCATGGTTACACTCAAAACGGGCCTTTTTTTGAGCCCGGAAGAAGGGGATAAGTTAAAGAGCAGGCTCACCAGGTTCAAGGGCGTCAACCGCGTTGACGTGTTGTATCCGGACCGCCTGCTCATAACCTACGACAGCCCCAGGGTAACTTTGTCGACCCTCAAGGCGGCAGTGAACGCCAAGGAACCAAAAAGCATCAGTGTAAACCGGAAATGAGGGGGACGCAAATAGGGGGGACCGGGGGTCCCGCCGTAGTGAAAAGACCGGCGTTGCACCGGTCTTTTCTTTGTGCGCTTTTTCTCAAATTCATCTTCACCTTGGGACATGCCCGTGGTATAATGTCTATATAGGAAAAAAAGAACTATCGGTAGGGAGGGATGTTTCTTTGAATCTGCTGATCATGGGACCACCCGGGGCAGGTAAGGGAACACAGGCGGAAGTACTGGTCAAGGAACTCAAAATCCCCCACATTTCCACCGGAGACATGTTTCGGGCCGCCATCAGCGAAGGCACCGAAATGGGTAAAAAGGCCAAGGAGTACATGGACAAGGGCCAACTGGTCCCTGACGAAGTGGTAGTGGGGATGGTCAAGGAGCGTCTGGGTAAACCGGACACGGCCGTAGGCTTTTTGTTGGACGGTTTTCCGCGCAACCTGTCCCAGGCCCAGGCTCTTGACGAAACGCTGGCTTCCCTCGGCATCAAACCTGACGGTGTTATAAACATAGCTGTGCCGCGGGAGCGTCTGATGGCGCGTCTCACCGGCCGGCGGGTCTGCAAGAATTGCGGCGCCAGCTATCACATAATGTTCAATCCACCGAAATCCGAGGGGGTTTGCAACTCCTGCGGCGGGGAACTTTACCAGCGCAGCGATGACAACGAAGTTTCCGTGGGTAACCGCCTGGACGTGTACGAAGGTCAGACCAGGCCCCTCATTGAGTACTACCAGGCTCAGGGCATACTGAAGGACATTAACGGCGACCAGGCCATCGACCAGGTTCTGAAGGATATCCTGGCCAGCCTGCGGTAGCACTTCCCGATGGCCTGTTACGAAGCCCTGGCCCTTCTCTACGACCGGCTGGTCGAAGGGGTGGATTTTGCGGGCTGGGCAGATTACGTGGAGGAGATTCTCGCTCATTTCCACAGCCGGGCCGTCAATGTTGTGGATCTCGCCTGCGGTACGGGCAATACCGCCCTGCCACTGGCAGGGCGGGGTTACCGGGTGACAGGTGTGGACATCAGCCCCGCCATGCTGGCCGTGGCCGGAGAAAAGGCGCGCCGCCTGGACACAGTTCTTGAGCTGATCCAGGCCGATATGCGTCTTTTTTCCCTGCCGGGGATGGTCGACCTGGTAACCTGCTTTCACGATGGTCTAAACTACCTGTCCGGCATCGGGGACTTGAGGCAAACCTTTGCGAGGGTGCGGCTGGCCCTGCGTCCGGGCGGACTCTTTATTTTCGACCTGAACGCGCTGGAGTGGCTGATGGGTTGTCACCCCGTCACAGGGGCAACCAGCCAGCCGGAGGAAGTTGTTCTGACGGAGGAAGATTTTGGCTTGACCTGGCGTACGACCTACGATCACGAGCACCGCAGATGGGAAATTGAACTTCAGGGGTGGATAATGCAAAACGGGGAGAAGGCCTGCTTCGCGGAATGCCACAGGGAACGGGCCTATGCCCCCAATGAGGTGGCTGCGGCTCTGGAGGCGGCCCGCCTCCAGATGTTGGGCATCTTTCATCCCTTCACCCTGGAACCCGCCGGTCCTGCGAGCCGGCGTCACTTTTACGTGGCCAGGCGGCCGTAAGGGAGTGGTCAACCTGCCGCAGGAGATACCGCCTGCCGATATCGCTGTCATCGGTGGATCAAGCACCTACAGCATTGCCTTTCCGGAGGCCATATCCCGTGAAGGGGTAGAGGTCCTGGCCGAGGGGCTGGTCTTCGAAACCCCATTTGGTCCCGGCCCCCCGCTGAAGCTCTTCACGGCGTCCGGTCGCAGGGTGCTCACTGTCCGCATGCACGGCTGGCGCCGGGGCGTATCCCGGGCATCTGCCTCCCAACAGCTTTTCTGGCTTTTAAGCCAGGCCGGGGTGAAGGAGGTGCTGGCGGAGGGGGGCGTCGGCGCCGTCAACCATCTCCTTAACCTGCGTGACATCATGGTCGTTTCCGATTACCTGGATTTTTCCTTGCGTAAGGACGTGAGTTTGGGCACCCCCTTTCTATCCAGCATGCGCCAGCCGGTTTGTCCCCGTCTGGCCGGGTCCCTGGCGCAGGCCGCCGGCGGAGCCAAACGTTTGTTTGACCGCGGTGTTTACGCCGTCACGGACGGGCGCCACTTTGAAAGCCGGGCCGAGGTAAAGATGCTGGCGCAACTCGGCGCGGACGTGGTGGGACAAAGCATGTGCCCCGAGGTTTACCTGACCCGGGAAATAGGGGCCTGCTACGCCCGCGTCGATCAGGTGGTCAACTACGCCGAGGGGGTAATCGCCGATTGGCAGCATGAGGACCTCGAAGACATCTTTTATGAAGAAGCGTTGCTTTTAGCCCGCATCCTACTGGATGCAGTGAACCTGCCCCCACAGGGCGACCCGTGCCACTGCCGGGATTTGCGCTTTCCCAGCCTCCTGACCGGCGTCTGAACGGCGCCGGTCAAGGCGCGTTCCGTACGCGTCCCCCGGTTATTCAAACGTGACAAAAGTCCTACAACTTCCGCCTAAACCATCCCGCAAAGGTGCCGATAATGTAATAGGACATGTGGTAAACCTGCTCATGATTAAACAGAAAGTTTGTTCGGCGGCTACCCAAACCGGTATTCGCTCAAAACAGAGTCACAAAGTATCTACATCACTGCAGACCGCCAATAGTTTTCACAACACAGGCCAGACCATCGGAAATAGCAACGCGGATGCGGTACTAAAGTACTAGTATCCCAGACACGGCCTATGCCTGTCCGGCGCAGGAGCAACCAAGTCGTAGCGACAGGGGGGGACTCTGAACATGCCAGCGGCACGCAACGGCAACGGTCCCGACGGCTCCTATTCCCTGAAAGGGAGTCCGGAACCGTGCCTGCCCACAACCGTTTTTCCACAGAACGTTACCGGGGAGGACATCGTGCTTAAAGCCGCTCTGGTGGAAGAGATTGCGGACATGGTGTTAGTGCATAATTTCCAGGGGTTCTTTGTTTATGTAAACCAGGCAGCCATGCAAACCCTGGGGTACAAGGAAGATGAGATATACAGTATGCACGTCACCCAGGTGGACCACAACGCGGTAAAGATCAAGCACGTAGTGGCGGCCTTACGAAGACACGGCCACTGCGTGTTCACGTCCAGCTATACCAGGAAAAACGGTAAGGAAATTATGGTGGAAGTAAACTCCAGGGTTATTACCTGCGGGGGTGAAGAGATTGTGCTGAGTCTGGCCAGGGATATTTCGAGGAGAATTCAGGCCCAGGAAAGGCTCAAACTGAGGCACCGCCGCCTGATCGCGATGAACAACCAGTTACGCCTCAAAAGCGAAAAGGACCCTCTTACCGACCTTTATAACAGGCTCTTTTTCGAACGAGCCCTAAGCAGGATAGAGGGCAGCCGGGATCACTATCCGGTATCCATCTTTCTCTTGGACATTGACGGACTTAAACTGGTCAACGACATTCTGGGCCACAGCAAGGGCGACATGTTTCTGAAGAAGGCCGTATCGATCATAAAATGCAACTTCCGTTCCGAAGACATCATTGCGCGTCTGGGTGGCGACGAGTTCACGGTGCTGATGCCTAGAAGCAACCACCTGGTAGCCGGGGAAAAAGCGCAGGTCTTGCGCGAGATGGCCCTGGGCAGCCTGGAGGAGCCGCTGCCGGTATGCTATTCGGTCGGCTTCGCTACCACTGACAACATCTTTAAAAGCCTCTACGACGTACTGCGCGAAGCTGACGCCAATATGTACCGGGAAAAGGAAGCCAACCGGGATAATACTTTTTCAGTGGTGCGAAAATCGCTCTGGCGCCTGCGGAGTGAAGGATATCACGACTTCTGAGAGGCCCCGGGATCCGGGGCCTCGAGCCTTTTACCAACGGTCAGTCCTCTCCCTCAATTTAGTTCCCATAATGTATATTATGTAAACTAAAATAACTTCCCGGGCTCCCGGGGCCGGCAGTCCCTTCCCCCGCCCGGGCTGGGGCACCTTTTACCCTTATTGAATAAATATTCATCCCCTGATTATTCATAATCCAAAGATAAAACCCGATGAATACTTGCATAGATATTCATCGGGTCAAGGGCATTCCTACAGTTGTAATACTAATCCGGCCTCAGGCCTGACCGTCCCACCTTTCGTAGCAAACAATCTCCTCCAGGGTCTTCCTGGGACGTGGTTTGGGATCCTGGTCAGGATAGCCCAGCGGTGTCATCCCGACGATCTTCCATGTTGCCGGTATGCTCAGGGCGACTTTGACCGGGTTCTCGTCGAATTCTCCCAGCCAGCACGTACCCAGACCCTCCGCCCTGGCCGCCAGCATCAGGTTTTCCATGGTAATTCCGGCGTCCACCAGGTAATAGTCCTTGTCGCCCATCTTGCCGGAGGCCTGGGGATCCGCGCACAGCACGATCATCACGGGGGCGGCCGTGATGGCCTTTTTGCCGGGGTTTGTGTCTTCGAAGCCGGACAAAATGCCGGTCTTGCCAGTCTCACCGCGCACCACGATGAACCGCCAGCACTGCAGGTCTTTCCACGATGGCGCCAGACGGGCGGCGTCGAGGACGCGCAGCACCTGCTCCTGGGCCACCTGGTCCGGCTTGTAGCGGCGTATGCTTCGCCTGGCTGAAATGGCCTCGTAGACATCCATAAATTTTTCCTCCTGTCATCTTAGTCTACATAGTTGCACCGATGCCGCCACGGGCTGGGGGAAATCCCCCCTGCCCTGCCAGCCCCGCCATCAGTTGACCTAATTGCCGGCGGCCGTCAACACGGCACCGTCTGATTGTCCATTTCCGCACGATACCCATGTTGGCGGCAAGGTTTCCTTAGTCGCCTTCCCGGCCGAACTCCTTCTCCACCTGGCTGTAGGCAGCGGGAAACACCGCCTCGTAGTTTAGTGTGGACGTAATCGGGTACCTTACTCCTTTGCGGTGGGTTTCCGCCAGACCTTTAAGGACCCCGTCCAAACGGCCGGCAGGGATGCCGAAGGCCATTTCGTGATCCTGGGTCTGGGCAAACACCCTCTCTCCCGTGCAGGGCATGCCCATCTGACATTTGCCACTCAAGTAGGGTGCCGCAATTTCTTCCGCACAGGCGCCCCGCCCGGACATGGCCGTGGCGAATGCTCCCCCTGTTCCATAAAGGTCGGCCTGGATCAACCGCATCATTTGCGCCGGGTGGCCGTAAACCAGCACGATATCCGGGTCGAAGTCGATCCGGTCCAGGGGGCCGATTACAACCCAGCGCTCCGGATTGTAGGCTAGGCGTTGCATGGTCTGCTCCGAACGCACTCCAGCCTCACTTGACGATACGTAGGTCTGTTCGGCCAGATGGCCTTCCAGGTAAAAGGGGCCGGGATGGTCAAATCCGAATATAAGGGAGCCCAGAGCACATTTTTGCTCCTCCCGGCCGAACGCCACCGTCCAGCCGTAGCGGCGGGCCATGGTAACGAGTTGGCACACGGCCAGCTTCTTTTTGAAATTATGCACCGGGGTTTTGGCGGATTTGGGTACGCCCTCCCTGCTTTCCAGGATCCCGATGCCCAACGGAAAGGAACTGGGTAGAAGGTAACGGTTCAGTTGCGCGGCGGCTTCCTTGGTATCCACTGACTACTCCCCCTTTTACGGCCGGTCGAGATTATTCGTACATACCGGCCGGTGTTAACGAGGAGTATTTCTCTGTCGAAGATTCTCTTTCCTGCCGTTTCGCCACCCTAAGAGCCCAGTAAACCCAAGCAGTTCTTGAGCTCACCGCTCACACCCTAAGACTCTGCTTTCCTGCCCCATATCACCTCGTGCCCTGCTGCGATCCGGTGGACCTGCAGGAGGCCTTTGCAGCCTGTCTGGGTAACCTTTATCGGTTATAGCCATAATATGGAATATATACCGCAGATGGCAACGCCACTACCGTTGCATCCTGTTTCAGCCCCGTCCCGCTTCCCGGGATCGGGTACGGAGTGTAGGTGAGGAGGAAACTCATCGTGCGACAAAGCAAGGAAAGCAGAGCAATGCAGGGAAAGCACAAGCGACGGGCAACGTCTGTGGCTTCCGGGCCGCTGGCTCCGGCCGTTGCCGTAAGCCCTGACAAGGTCCAATGCTCCATCGTAATTCCCCAGTATGGGCGAGCCGACCTGACCCTTCAGTGTCTAAATTCGCTGATGACCCATGTTGTTCCCTTTCATTCCTGCGAAGTAATTGTTGTGGACGACGCTTCACCCGATGACGCTGCCCAGCAGGTAACCAGGGAGTACGGAGACAGGGTGACGATGGTCCGGAACGCGAGGAACCTGGGTTTTGCCGGTGCCTGCAACCGGGGGGCAGCGGTTGCCTCCGGCAAATACGTGGTGTTCTTGAACAACGACACGCTGTCGACAAACGACTGGCTTACGCCGATGTTGAGGGCCGCAGCGGATCCCAGGGTGGGTATCGTGGGGGCCAAGCTCCTTTTTCCCGACCATACGGTTCAGCACGCCGGCGTCTGGTTCGCTTCCAACGGACGATTTCCCCTGACCCCGGTTCATGTTCATTTTGGTAGCGCCGGAATCACGGATCCGGCGGTTAACACTCCGGGGGAGGTGCCGGCCGTCACTGGTGCCTGTATGCTCGTGGACCGCAGGCTTTTTCTCGGGGTGGGTGGGTTTGACGAAGCCTACGACATGTCCTGTGAGGATATAGACCTGTGCATGAAGGTGCGGGAAAAAGGCCGCGTGATCAGGTACGAGCCTGAGGCGGTGCTGATCCATTTCGAACGGCAGACCCGGCAGGATTTGGCCACGGAAAAAGATGTACCTGCACTTTTGACTTTCAATAAAAAGTGGCTGAAGAGTGATTGGGTCAAGTATACCATTCCTTCGCCCGCCGACGGGGATGAGGGCGGATCACCCCTGGATTTCGTCATCACCGGCGGCCGTGGTTTGCCGGCACTTTACCAGTCGATGCTAGAAATGTTGCGCTTTCTCAGGCCCATGGACCGGGTGATCCTCTGCGATTCCGGCTCCCAAGACGGCGCGGCCGAGTTTATAGAGAACATCGCCAGGAACAACCCCGGCAGAGCCATAAATGTGTCCGGCGTGCCAGCTGGTCAACCGCAGGAACTGGCCAGTTGGCTATTGGCGGGAGGTGTGGGTGTCACTTTGGGGCGACTGGTTTTTTGGCAACCGATGGTGCACGAACCAGGGCCCACCAGGGTGGCCCTTGCTGAACTGCGGACCGCCCCGGAACCAGCCGGGCGGTTCAGCCTGGTATAGAAGGTTCAATCCGTCCGAGATGGCACTACACAGTATTGCCGGCCAAGTAAAAAGAGGAAAGAAGGCAAGAGGTTATGAAAGGTGATCTTTGGAACTACTTCGAAAATAACCAGGGGCGAAAGATAGACAAATGGGTTCACCATTTCGAAATCTACGAAAGATACTTTAGTAAATATAGAAATCTCCCGGTTAATGTATTAGAGATCGGCGTAGATCATGGGGGTTCCCTTCAAATGTGGAAACACTATTTCGGCGACACTGCCCAGATATTTGGTTTGGATATTAATTCACACTGCAAATCTCTTGAAGAAGACCGTATCAAAATATTCATCGGCGATCAGGGCAACAAAGAATTTCTTAGATCACTAAAACAAGAATTACCGAAGATACACATATTAATTGACGACGGTGGTCACACAATGTCTCAGCAAATAACAACCTTTGAAGAATTATTTCCGCATATAGTTGAAGATGGAATATATCTTTGTGAGGATGTATGTACAAGCTACTGGAACGAATTTGGTGGCGGATATAAGAATAGTAATACCTTCATCGAACATAGCAAGAACCTGATTGATTACCTCAATGCCTGGTATTCCCGTGAAAGCGAAACATTTAACGTAAATGATTTTACTAGGTCAGCACATTCTATGCATTATTATGCTAGTGTTTTAGTTATTGAGAAATGCCTAATGACTCTACCCCAGCGCTGTATATCGGGGAAGCCGTCGTTTTAACAACGTATGTCCCGCTGTTATTCGAAAACGAATGGCGATGGAAAGATGCTTCGTCGGGGATGTCTTTCGTCATCCGGCAAGGTTGACATTGGTCGCGCATGCCATACAGCGGGATCGTTCCCCGGAGGAACCTTATCACGTTGAAGCTGATCACCCCCCTACGAGCACCCGCCCTGCTGGCCACCATGCACACGGTAGGCCATAATTGATTCAGCCAAAAATGGGGGCTTGTGACGCGTTGGGCAAATCCAACGTGGGGCCTGTCTGCCTCTTTTGAGGTTCACTACCCCCGGGCCCAGGAAGGCCATACCACATTCGGACACATAGGGGCCGATTCCTGCCGTCCTTTGTAAGGCAGAGAACCGTTAGTATTGCCATATGAAAGAAACAGGGGGGTACCTGTCTTGCGGGTGCCCCCCGATACATTTTTCCTGTAGTCCGGTTGCCCCGCCCCGGTAGGCTTACTCGGTCTCCTTTTGCTGCTTCCCGAACCTGGCCAGGACTTCGGGAACGACCTCGGCCAGCTTTTCCAAGGTGCCCTTTTGAGCCAGGGAATAGACCTTTACCTCCCCTTCCTGGAGGACGACCAGCGCAACCGGCTTAATCCTACCCCCCGCCCCGCCACCGCTGCCCTTACCGCCGCATTTGGCCGTGTCGTTGTTTTCCCCGCTGCCAAGACCAAAGCCGAACGCGGCCGACATAACCGGAATAATGGTAACATTGCCGCTGACTATGGGCTCGCCCACGATAGTCTTGGTGGTAATCAGGTTCTCCAACCTGGAAACCACGGCTTCGATATTTTCTTTGAACATCCTACAGCCCCCTACGCGTTATGGACTTTCACCCGGTAATTATCAGGTGCCGGGCCACCCTTCTCCGCTCCAGTCCGCTGTCTGGTTCCTCTAACGGTTATGGTTGTGGCCAAAGGCATGACCGTGGTCCTGTGCACCGATTTTGGCCAGCAGTTCGGGTACAACCTCGGCAAGTCTTTCCAGAACGCCCTTTTGGGCCAGGGAATATACTTTAAGATCCCCTTCCTGAAGGACGACCAGCGCCACCGGCTTCAGGCCGCCTCCAGCCCCGCCGCCGCTGCCCTTGCCGCCGCCTTTAATAGTGTCGGGGCCTTCGCCGCTGCCGAGCCCGAAACCGAAACCGGCCGCCATTACGGGAATGATAGTGACGTTGCCGCTTACAATGGGATCACCCACAATGGTCTTGGTGGTAATCAGGTTCTCCAACTTGGACACCATGGCCTCGATGTTTTCTTTAAACAAACTTAAAACCCCCCTTGTGATTTAGAATTTCGTGTTCCAATCTTCGGCCACCAGAGCTTCCGCACGGGACGTATTAGCAGGAAGCCTCCGGTTAACCACATGAATCTCGCAGGGACCAGACGGCCGCGCAACTCTCCACTGATGTCCAGGTAGGGCTCGCCAAAGACCGGGCACAAATACAATTCCACCGGGCCGCCACCCAACGTGGCCAAAAAACCGCTGAGACAACCGGTCAGGGCCGGGTCCCCTGTTCCATACTCCCCTTCCAAGCGCAGACTGAGCTTAAGAGATTGAAGGACCGAACGGGCATAAGAGATTCCTCTCCACCATACCTCGCTGTTTAAGACGAGTTCCAGCCACTTATCCCGGGACCGGTTCCGCCGGCCCCCCTGTTTGTTCTTTTCCGTCCGCTTGTGGGCAGGCGGGTCTTTGGGCTTGCGCTGGAGCAGAAACCACGGTAGACCAGCCAACCGCAGTGACAGATCGGGTTTGCGCCCGGCCATGGCCACCCTGGCACGGATCAGCCCACCGACCAAAGCCAGTTCCATCTCGCCGAGCAGGCTTTCGGTCAAGTGGACCCGCCCGTAAAAGGCAACGGGCAGACTCAGCACGCCCAGCAGGACAAGGAGAATGCTTACTATGGCCGCCAGGACGATCACCGGGAAGGTCCCCCCTTCCCTACCTGATAACCTTGTTTGCGCAACAAGCGCCCGGTCGTACTCACCAGACCGAACAACAATCCAGGCAGTCCCCTTCCGGCGGCCTTGGCCAGGTTGACAGCTCCCGCGGTGCCGGGGAGGTAAGCGGATGCCAGGCTGACGGGTTGCCAGGCCAGTCTCTGGCTCTCCCAGAAGCCTAGTCTCTCTTCCGGCAGGGTGCTGTGATCCGTCATGGCAGCCGCGATGACCTGCTGACGGAGATAGGGCCACTCAGGCGGCAGGGGAGCTTCTTCCTTCTCGGTCAATTCCAGCCACAGGAGTTTCAAGCGGGACAACTCCCGGCGGCAGGCCCGGCATGCGGTCAAGTGTTTTCCGATTTCCTGGACCGTCCCCCCTTCGAGTTCGCCGTCAAGATAGGCCTGCAGGAGCTCATGGTCACATTCCACTGTCATTCACCTCCCAGCCGTACGCATCGGCAAGCCACTCGCGCAGCATTTTTCGGGCTCGGGAAAGGTAGGTTTTGACCGTCCCCAGGGGTAGGCCGGTGGTTGTAGCGATTTCCTGGTAGCTCATCTCTTCCTGGTGGCGCAGGGTCATCACCAGCCAGAACAAGGGAGGCAACCGGCCCATGACATCCCGGAGCATCCGCCGTGTTTCCACCCATTGGACGTACGTTAGAGGATCGCTCCCCGGGGCGCGGAGGCTGTCGCCCAGAGTAAAATCATTACCAATTGGGTGATCGAGGGAGAGTATGTCCGGAGTAACCCGGCGCAGGAAGTTGAGACAAACATTGAGCGCTATCCGGCGCAGCCAGGGTTTGAAAGGGAGGTTTAGTTGAAAGTCTCCCAAACCGGCGAAAACCTTGATCCAAGCCTCCTGGGCGAGTTCGACGGCATCTTCCCGCCGGCCGGTGAGCCGGTAACAGAGGCTGTAAACGTAGCCTTCGTACCGGGAGAGCAACAGACGGTAGGCGTCTTCCTGTCCGTCCCTGCAGTTCAGAACCAATTGGCGGTCGTCGACTTCCAAAGGATCCTCCCCTTTCTCAGCGCTCCCCCACTTGCCTCATACACCATTCTGCGCAAAAGGTTTCAGCATTGTATATAACTTGCCCTGCATCCAGGGAAAAAAAGGCGCGGCCAAGCGCCCGAAGGAGTCACACAGCCCTCTTGACAGACAACCGCTGGACTGGATGTCGTCTGCCCGGGTGTTCCGTGGCGCCGTTTAGCGGGATGCGCATCTATTGACGACTTGTCCTACATCGCCTTATGGGCGAAGGGGAGACTTATTCATATTAGCCAGCCTATTTTTGGTATTTCCTGAGAGTATCGTATTGACTAACTTTCCAGCCTGAACCACGCTTTTACCCTTAGCCCAGCCTTCCGCCTTGGCGTCGGCCATCTTGGAAATCTCGTTCGGTTGACCGCGTTCGCGTCGAAAGGCTCTATATATAAACCGAATCGCGTTTGCAACCAATTACTGGTGTGATGAAAACGCCTTGTGAGCCGCCTTGCACCACACATGCTTATCAATGGCTGCTTATGCGAATTTATCTCGGTGTCAGAAATAATTTTCTGCATGCCACACATCCTTTCCTTTTCGCTCAGCCCGGCGCTATGCGCCATTTTGTTGAATTTTATGAGTACCAGTATGGCAGTACGGCCAAGCGTTTCGTTGGCTGGGCCTACAGACTGGAAATTCGCAGCCATATCACCTAAACCGATAATACGAAGGAACTCAGGTATGGGAGTGCCATTGAGTACCATCGGAATAATAAACATATTGAGGAAGGTGCTCCACAAGGTGATAAGTCACCACTTTGTCTGCACATTCATCCAGCAGGGGGATTGGTTCAAATCCCAAATTGCAAATAATATCCGCCTGCGACAAAGGAGATATGTCAATTCCAATATCTCCTCGCTTCATATTACCACAACCCAAATCAATAATCATAAATATGCCTACAATGAATTTTATCTATGTGAGGAATGGATATCGATAACCCATTTCGAATGAAACCATGGCTCCCGGGTCAGCTCGACGGCCTCTTCCCGCCGGCCGGTTAGGCGGTAACAGAGACTGTACAGGTAGGCTTCGTACCGGGAGAGCAACAGACGGTAGGGACGCAAGTTTTCCCATGCCTGGAGCGCTGTGGCAAGAGATCCGTATCCATGATGGTGATCCGATTCCAAATGCGTTTCCCCTACCGATTCATCCGGTACCGCCGCCTTTTACGAGATGGGACTCGTGTTGAGCCATTTTGTATTTCAGTTGTTGTCCCAAAAGGAAGAGCGCGGTCTGCGCCGGGGGGGCAAGGCTGTTGCGGGGCTTTCCGGCAGCCCTGGCCTTAGCATAATCGCTGAATATGGTATTCAGTTCGTCCCAAGCGAGATGGAGCAATCTTGAAAGCGTATTATTTTCATGCACTCGGTAGGCCATAAGGGGTTCATCCAAGAAGCACGGCTCCGTTTCGAGAAGGACCCTTAGAAGGTAGTCCCAATCATGAACGATCTTATAGTCACGGAATAGCCCCACCTTATCAATTATAGATCTTTTCATTAAAAAGTTACTTGTAGTAACTGCAAGATTATATTTCAAGAGAGAGAAGGCTAAACTGGGAAAGTGCCCCCGCCCTTCATATACCGATAGATACGTAGACCTGATTTCCCGATTTCTATCAAGGTAAGTGCCATCTGACGAAACATGATCAACTTTGGAGAAAGCAAACTCGCAATGGTTAAGTGTCGCCCATGTCAATAGCTTTTCTAGTCGGCGAGGATAATAAAAATCGTC
>Ga0307376_10001274_pt1 | contig 27907 bp, 21 predicted proteins | sample TR2MG_FD_202536 | JGI IMG/M metagenome (GOLD analysis project Ga0307376, IMG submission 202536) | Soil microbial communities from Risofladan, Vaasa, Finland - TR-2 | ecosystem: Environmental > Terrestrial > Soil > Coastal area > Acid sulfate soil | place: Finland: Risofladan, Vaasa | collected...
GTCGCAACCGGGGCATTTGATCTCCGGAAGGGGCTCGTCCTTGGTTTGAGCGGCCTCTGACGGAACGGAGATATTTTCCTCGGGGGCTTCCGCGGGAGCGGGTTCCTCTGGCTCAGCTTTGGGAGCGTCCTCGGGCAATTCCTCGATTACCTCCTCTTCGGCTGATGGAGCGGGTTCCTCTGGCTCAGGCGTAGGGACCGGTTCTGGTGGTTCCACCGAAGGAATGATCGGTTCCGACACATCCTCCACCTTTTTGACCAAGGATTGGGATACTTTCTCCTCTGCCTCTCCGCCTTCGAACCCTTCGCTTACGACCGGTACGCTGACGCCTGCCCGCCTCGTTATCGCCGCCTCCCTGATGGTCAGCGCCTCCTCTCGCTCTGTCAACGAACGCTCCCAATCAACCAGGCGCTTCTGTTCCTCCATGGTCACCCTTTTTCCAGTGGCCAAGGCGTCGGCCTGCTCCTCCATGACGTTGATCTTGGCCAGCATCTCCTCGCGTCGGGCGTTGACCGCCTCCAAGCCCTGTTTGACATGGTTGACCTCCTCATGCATAGCCTCTTCCATGGCGGATATCTTCTTGGTTACCTCCCTAAGGTTAGCCTCGTGGTCGCTAGCCTGTTGGAACAGCTGGCGTACTTGTTCCTCCTGTTGCAGCACCTCGCGATCCCTGCGTTCCAGGTTCACCCGGTTGGTGTGCAGTTCCTCCTCGCGGGTACGCAGCTCAGCGTTCAGCGCGCCCAACTCCCCTTCCAGGCGGGTAGCTTCCTTCTCACGGGGCACCAGTTCGGCATCCCGTTCGTTCAGCTCCAATTCCTTGGCCTCCTGCGTTTGCTGCAACTGGTCCAGCTGATCCTCCTTGGAGTGCAGAGAGGCTTCCCAATCCCCCAGTTTCTCCTTTCGAATCTTTATGTCAGCCTCCTGGACCTTTATTTTCTCTTTGAACTCCTCTATAACTTGCCATATAGGAATCTGCTCTTCGGCCATTTCTCTTACCACCTCTGTGAACTGTCTAACATGATCATGCCAGTGTTGGCCCTAGGATGGTTAGGCCCTTTTCCCCTACTTCCAGGGTATGGCGCTCCATACTGTGCTCACACGCTCGCATCTTCTCCACCCTCATGAAACGGACTAACTTCCCCCGGGTACGGTCCAGCCCAAGCTCGATGATGCCATCCACCAGAAAACCTTCGTCCCCTAACAGCTCGGAAGGGGATCCAGGATTCCGCTCCATGACAATGAAACAGGTGAGGTTGTAGTCCCGGAGGGTCTTGAAGAAGTAGAACATCTTCTTCCGGATGCCCTTCACGTCCTCCATGAGGGAATATAATGCCCCCAGTGAGTCCAGGGCGAACATGGTGAACTGGTCACCATGCTTCTTCTTGTTATAACTGATCATTTGAATTATGAACTCCATATAATCGGTGGGAGCATCCACTTCCACGATATCATCCAGTTCCCTCAGGTCGGTGAAATCGGATATCTCCAAATTCTCGTTGATATCGATGTTCAGGCTGCGCATGTTGCGCAGGTGGCTGTCGGCGGTCTCCTCGAGGGTGACATAGAGACCATATTCCCCGGAACTCACCAGATAAGATGAGATGACCGAGTAGCAGAAAGAGGTCTTCATGGAGCCCGGGGGGCCCGTGACCAGCACCACCTTGGGTGCCTCGATGTCAGTGCGAAATACTTTTTCTAAACCGGGTATTGAATCGCGTAACAAACGCTTCACCGCCGTACCCTGTGACCGACCACAGCATGACTGCTGTAATGGCAACGGGATTTGAATGGTATTTCGTTAGGAGGATAAAGTAGTTCGCCTGGGCTAATCCTCCTCTTCCCTGGGTAGCTCTTCCTGCTCCGGCTCCTCCTCAGAGACGGATAACAAAGAATCACCATGTAATTCGGCCTCCTGGACGGCTAGTTCCTCTTTCCGTCCGGCCAACCGGGCTAGGGCGATGATCTTGTCCCCGTCCCGCAGGTCCATGATCGTGACACCTTGAGTGTTACGACCCATGACCCTGATGTCGGCGACGCGGATACGTTGGACCATTCCGTTGACGGTCGCAAGTATGAGCTCATCATCCTCTTCGACCTCCAGGACCGAAACGACGTCGCCATTGCGACCTTCGGTGCGGATGGTGATAACTCCCTTGCTGCCACGGTGCGTCTTACGGTAGGTGTCCCGCTCGTCATCAGCGTCCTTCTTGCCCACCACCGATATCTTACCGTAGCCGTTCTCGGTGACGGTGAGGAGTCGGGACTCCGAGGTCACTATGGCCATGCTGACCACCTCGTCGCCCTCTTCCGGACGGATACCGATGACGCCGTGCGCCGGGCGGCCCATTGGCCGGACCTGACTCTCATCGAAGCGCCCGGCAAGCCCTTTCCTGGTGGCCAGGATGATCTCCTTCATCCCGTCGGTGATCTTCACTTCCACCAGATGATCGCCCTCCTCCAGTCCTACAGCGATGAGACCGCGGGAGCGGATGTTCGCATAGGCTTTCAGCGGTGTCTTCTTGATGATACCACGGCGAGTGGCGAACACCAGGTAATGGTCGCCGCCCATGTTCGTCACCGCACGGGTGGCCATGATCTTCTCTCCATCCTCCAATTTCGGCAGAAGGTTCACAATGGGCTTCCCTTTGGATTGACGGCTGCCAACGGGCACGTGCCAGGCCTTGAGCGAGTACATCTTACCCATGTTGGTGAAGAACAGCACCATGTTGTGGGCCATACAGACGAAGAGGTCCGTCACCACGTCCTCCTCCTTTGTTTCCATGCCCATTAGGCCGACACCCCCGCGACGCTGCTGTCTGTAGGTGTCCAGCGGCATGCGTTTTATGTAACCGTCCTGGGTGGTCATGAGCACCATCTCCTCGTTGGGAATAAGGTCTTCGATGTCCATGTCCAGGGCATGGGCGACGATCTCGGTTCGCCTCTCGTTGCCGTACTTCTGTTTCATCTCCAGTGTCTCGGCCTTTATGATGTTGAGAATTCGTGGCTCGTTGGCGAGTATGTCCTCCAGGTCGCGGATGAGCTTCTCTATCTCCAGGAACTCGGCCTTGATGGACTCCAACTCCAGACCGGTCAGTTTCTGTAACCTCATGTCCAGGATGGCTTTGGCCTGCTCCTCGTCCAGCTCGAACCGTGCTATGAGACCGTTGCGGGCCTCCTCAGGACTATTGGCCGATCTGATGATGCGCAGCGTGTCGTCCAGATCGCTGATGGCCTTTACAAGCCCTTGTAATATATGGTCACGCTTTCTGGCCTGTGCCAGGTCATATTGTGTACGGCGAACGATCACTTCGTGCCGGTGCTTGATGAAATACTGCATCTCCTCCTTTAGAGTGAGCACCCTGGGTTGATTGTCCACCAATGCCAGATTTATGACCCCGAAGGTCTGCTCCATCTGAGTGTGACTGAACAGCTGATTGAGCACAACCTCTTCCATGACGTCCTTGCGCAGTTCAATGACTATGCGCATACCATCGCGATCCGATTCGTCCCGCAGGTCGGTGATGCCTTCGATCCTCTTGTCCTTGACCAGTTCGGCGATGTTCTCTATGAGTTTGGACTTGTTGACCTGGTATGGTATCTCGTCGACGATGATGCGCTTGCGGTGCTCCAGTTCCTCGAAGCGAGCTTTCGCCCGTACCTTCAGTTTACCGCGCCCGGTCTGGTAGGCCTCGATGATCCCATTGAGGCCGTAGATGGTACCACCAGTGGGAAAATCTGGACCTTTGATGAACTGCATGAGGTCCATTATCTCAGCCTCGGGGTTATCAACCAGATAGATCAGGGCGTCAGCTACCTCCGATAGGTTGTGCGGCGGCATATTGGTGGCCATGCCCACGGCTATACCGGCAGAGCCGTTGATCAGCAGGTTCGGCAGTTTAGAAGGCAGGACCAGAGGTTCCTTCAACGAATTGTCGAAGTTGTCCCCCCATTCGACCGTCTCCTTGCCCAGGTCGGCCAGCATGTCCTCGGCTCTCTCCTGCATGCGGCATTCTGTGTACCTCATGGCCGCCGCCTCGTCCCCGTCCACGGAACCGAAGTTACCCTGGCCATCGACCAGTGTATATCTTAGGGAAAAGTCCTGGGCCATTCGTACCAACGAATCGTAAACGGCAGTATCGCCATGTGGGTGATATTTACCCAAACACTCACCCACTACCCTGGCGCTTTTCTTGTGCGCCTTGTTGTGATTGAGCGACATGTCGTACATCGAGTATAAAATGCGTCTGTGAACCGGTTTCAGTCCGTCCCTGACGTCCGGTAGCGCCCGAGAAACGATGACGCTCATGGCGTAGTCGATGTAGGACTTCTTCATCTCCCCCTCTATGGACTGGGGAACGACCTTGTGCGTGCCGGCGTCAGGGACCTTGACATCCCCCGCGCTCTGATCCGGGGCCTGCTGGTTAGAGTTGTCTTCCGTCATTTTTCTCACCTCAGATGTCTAGATTCACCACTTCGTCGGCGTGCGACATGATGAACTCCCGGCGCGGTTCGACCTCGTCCCCCATGAGCACGGTGAACATCTCATCGGCCTTCATGGCGTCCTCGACGGTCACTCTCTTGAGCGTTCTCGTCTCCGGGTCCATGGTGGTCTCCCAGAGCTGCTTGGGGTTCATTTCCCCAAGACCCTTGTATCTCTGCAGTCCCACGTTCCTGCCCATCTGTTCCATGACCACAGCCAGAGCTTCGTCGTCGTAGACGTAGACCTCCTTATTGCCCCTGCTCACCTTGAATAGAGGCGGTTGCGCGATGTAGATGAAACCTGAATCGACCAAAGGACGCATGTAGCGGTAGAAGAGAGTGAGGAGGAGCGTCCTGATGTGCGCTCCGTCCACATCGGCATCGGTCATGATGATGACCCGGTGGTAGCGGGCTTTAGTAGCGTCGCAGTCCGTGCCTATGTTCGCTCCGAGGGCGGTGATCAGGTTCCGCACCTCTTGGTTCTTGAGGATCTTGTCCATGCGGGCCTTCTCCACGTTGAGGATCTTTCCCCTCAATGGAAGTATGGCCTGGAACTCGCGGTTGCGGCCCATCTTCGCGCTTCCCCCAGCGCTGTTCCCCTCGACGATGTATATCTCCGACTTGGATGGGTCCCTCTCGCTGCAATCCGCTAGCTTGCCGGGCAGGGCGGCGCTTTCCAGAACCCCCTTGCGTCGGGTGAGGTCCCTGGCCTTGCGGGCGGCCTCGCGAGCCTGCGCCGCCAGTATGGCCCTCTCTATGCACACCGAGGCCACCTTGGGGTTCTCTAGAAGGAATTCGACCAGCTTCTCGAATACCAAGCTATCGACGATCCCTTTCACCTCGCTATTGCCCAGTTTGGTCTTGGTCTGCCCCTCGAACTGAGGTTCGGGGATCTTGATGCTAAGGATAGCGGTCATCCCCTCCCTCACATCATCACCGCTGAGCGACTCCATCCCTCCCTTGAGGAAATTATTCGTTTTTGCGTAATCGTTCATAGCTCTCGTCAGAGCGGAGCGTAGACCGACCATGTGGGTACCGCCTTCGGCGGTGTTGATGTTGTTCACGAAGGAGTATATGTTCTCCGCATAACCATCCGTATATTGCATGGCAAATTCGACGATAATGCTGTCCTTCTCCGAGGAGAGATATATGGGCTTTTCATGCAGTTTCGTCTTGTTACGGTTGAGGTCCTCCACGAACTCCACGATGCCGCCCTCAAAATGGAAGTGGTCCTGTTTTCCGGAATTCACTTCCTTAAATGTGATGGTAGCGGTCTTATTGAGATATGCCAGGTCCTTGAACTTCTCAGCCAGAGTGTCGTATTCGAACTGGATGGTCTCGAATATCTCGCTATCGGGCATGAAGGTCACTGTAGTGCCGCTGCCTTCGGCCGGACCGATCTCTTTCAATGGGACGGTCACAATACCGCGCTCGCATCTCAGGAAAAACTCCTTGTTTTCGCGGTGGACGTGCACCTCCAACCACTCGGAGAGCGCATTGACCACTGAAAGACCGACCCCGTGCAGACCGCCGGAGACCTTGTAGCTCTTGCGATCGAACTTTCCACCCGCGTGCAATACAGTGAGAACTATCTCTACCGCTGGCCTCTCATACTTGGGCACCAGTCCCGTTGGGATCCCGCGCCCGTTGTCGGACACGGTGACGCTTCCGTCCTGGTTTATTGCGATATCGATATGATTGCAGAAACCACCCATGACCTCGTCGATGCTGTTGTCGACCACCTCATAAACAATGTGGTGCAGACCTCTGGTATCGGTGCTCCCGATGTACATTCCCGGCCGCTTTCGCACGGCCTGCAGGCCTTCAAGAACCTGTATGCTCTCGGCGTTATAACTCGCGTCCTCCATTATGAATCCCCTCTGAACAATGATGAATGTGATCCGTTCTCGGGGTCGAGCCTTTACGGTCGACCGCATCCCATCCGATGACTAGGTCATCAGCATACATATATTAATACCCTGCCACTGCCATCTGGCTATATAAGTAAGAGAGTGGTTTTTAAGACCAGTTTTTTACTCCCAAGAGAGACGTTCGTGCCGAGGAAACCTTCATATCTCCCCGGTTCTGAGAGGTAAGCAATAAATGGAGAAAAGAGGTTGATGGCGACGATGAGCATCATGTCCCGGGCGAGGGCCGGACCCTCCGAAGAGATCGAGAAGGCGGCCGTGTCCGAAGGTGTGGACCCTGAATGGATAAGACGTATGTTGGCTTGCGGTCGGGCGGTCATGCCATGCAACCCCATCCATTCACCGGAGCCCTGCGTGATCGGCGAGGGGCTGACCGTCAAGATCAACGCAAATGTTGGCACGTCCCGTGACCAGCCGGATATGGGAATAGAGCTTGAGAAGGCCCGCGTTGCCGTTCGATATGGTGCTGACACCATCATGGACCTCAGCACCGGAGGGGACGTGGACGCCATCCGCCGCGCCATCTTGAAAGAGGTACGGGTACCAGTGGGTACGGTGCCTATCTATCAGGAGGGTTTGCGCGCCGCCCGCCGCAGTGCGGTAGTGGACATGAAGGAGGACGACATGTTCAGCGGCATCGAAAAACACGCCAAGGACGGAGTGGATTTCATGACCGTGCATTGCGGCATCACCCGTGAGTCGGTGTCACGTCTGCACAACTCCGGGCGCCTGACGGACGTGGTCTCCCGTGGCGGGGCTTTCCTCACAGCCTGGATACTGCATAATCAACGGGAAAACCCGCTTTACGAAAATTTCGACTACCTCCTGGAGATGGCGCAGAAGTACGAGTTCGCCATCAGCCTGGGGGATGGTCTGCGCCCAGGATGCGTGGCCGATGCCACGGACCGGGCCCAAGTACAGGAACTTATCATCCTCGGTGAGCTGGTAAAACGGTGCCGCGAAGCTGGCGTTCAGAGCATGGTGGAAGGGCCTGGGCATGTGCCATTGTCACAGATAGAGGCCAATGTACAACTGGAGAAGCGCCTTTGTGATAACGCGCCCTTCTACGTACTGGGGCCGCTCGTGACCGACATCGCCCCGGGTTACGATCATATAGTCGGTGCCATCGGTGGCGCCCTGGCCGCCTATCATGGGGCGGATTTCCTTTGCTATGTGACACCGGCCGAACATCTGTCCTTGCCAACGGTTGATGACGTTAAAGAGGGGGTCATGGCCAGCAAGATCGCTGCCCACGCCGCCGATCTGGCTCGCGGACGGGGTGTGGACAGGGACGACAGGATGGCCAAGGCACGCAAGAAGCTGGACTGGGAGGCCATGTTCCGTGAGTCTCTCGACCCACAGAAAGCGCGCGAGTTCCGCAAGCGGGGCGTGACCGCCGAGGATGAAGGATGTTCCATGTGCGGCGACGTATGCGCCATACGCATGGTCCAAAAGTATCTGGAAAAGTGAGTGGAGCCACTGGAGGGTATTGAACCCCCGGCCTGCAGTTTACGAAACTGCCGCTCTATAGCGGCCCCGGTCAGGGGCTACCGCTGAGCTACAGTGGCCTTGAGGCAGCATCAATAGCTACGCCCATTTAAAATTTGTTGTTTCCACCGATTAGACAATTATATTATCTGGCACCACGTTTCGTATTTGGGGATCAATTGATATCGGAGCTACGTCTCCCGTCGGGAGAGAAGGGGGAAGAGAGGAAGGGAGGACAAGCTTCCCTGCGGGACATTCTGGATACCATCAAGAAAGATATTTTTACGGGCTACCTCAGAACCACGCTGACCCTGGAAGGAGACGTTTCAAATGGAGTGCTGGTCTTTGACCAGGGGCTGCCAACAGTGGCGCTCTATTCCTTTAAGCCGGCCGGCAACAACAGCGTGGAGATGATGTATCGAGGGGAGAGGGCTGCCGAGTTCACCCTGGGCGATTCGATCTTCCCGGACACTGCCATTAGCCTGATAAAGGTGACCGACGAGCAGGCCCTCGCTGCCCTCATTGACGACTATCGCCAGGACCGGGCACCGGACCTCACCGATTTCATCATGCATTTCTACCACGACAACCTGTGGTCAGATGCGTCGGGCGGAGGTTTTGACGAGGGAGCTAGCATCCTGGAGCTGAAGCAGGCCATCATTAAGTACCACCGGGAGAAGTCACTAGAACTTTCGGGGAAACGGGGGCTCAAGGACGTGGAACTGGACCTGGACGAGGGAGAGAGCTTTCTGGTCGAGGAGCAGAGCCGGGACTTCTCCCATGGCATATTCGTCGCCTACCTGGCAAAGGGATACGCTGGCCTGGCCATTTCGAGGACCAATCCGCGCATGCTGCGCCGTTCCTATAACGAGATCGAGGCTGAGCTGATATGGCTCACGGACCATGAATCGGAGGTCGAACGGACCATACCGCCGTCCTTGGAAAAGATCGTCGTAGTGCTGGAAGAGTTCATGGCTCGAAAGGAGAAGTGCATCATCCTCATCGATGACCTTCAATATCTTATCAGTAGCAATTCGTTCGAGGGCGCTGTGCGCTTCATTCGATCCCTGGTGGACCGGATAAGCGAGCATACGGCGCTCTTCCTTCTATCCATAGACCCGGCCAGCCTGAGTCAGCAGGAACGTTCCATCCTGGAACGCGAGATGCGCCTGGTACGGGAGAGATGATCAGAGTCGTTTCAGCTCGATCTTGAAATCGGAGAGATGCAATAGCGCCTGGTCGTGCCTCTCCCGGCTCATGGCCACACCCGCGTCCTTGAGCACTTTCACCAAGGTACGCACGTCCTTACCCTCGGCCTTGGCGTCCAGCAATTGGTTCTTCGCTTTCCTCATCTCTGCCTTGGTGGCCTCGGGCAGTCCTTTGAGCAATTGCTCCCGCCCTTTTCGCGCCAATATTCCCATCATGCTCCAGTCGCCGTGCTCCCCAGCGTCTTGCGCCTCACGCAGCATGCGCCGGGCTTCCCTCACGTCCAAGTAAAAACGGTCGCACACCTCCACCAGCTTCGAAAGCGATTCCGTCATGTCGTGCGCTTCCAGGTATTTACCGCTAAGTCTTTCAGCGGCCTTGCGGCCCTTGGCCCCGGCCTGAAGTGCGCCTTCCGTGTCTCCCTCAGAACGCAGTTTCTGCGCCGACGCGATGGCCTCATTTATCTCGCCGGGATCGTTACCGGATTTAGCCGTTACCTCGGCCAGACGTTCCAGATGGCGTTGGTCGTGGTCCATCCTGCTCTCCAGTGCCCCTTTGATGGAAGAATGCGCCTCCTTGACCATCTTCACTGCGGTGGCCAGGTCCCTTTGCTTTCCAGCGCGTATCGCTTTGTCGATGAGACGGCGGCCTTCGGCCACATTCACGTCAAAGTCGTTTGAAATCATGAGCATCGGTTTGACCCCGGCCACAAGAAGAGGGAATTCCTGCCTTAGCTGGTCCTCCCCCTCGTCCACCAAAGCGCTTCCGCACTCCGGGCAGACCGAGGACTCTATTGGGACCGATCCCCCGCAGGAGGGACAATCCAGCATCGGCACCTCTTCGATCACGAATTCCGTGCCACAGCTTGGGCATTTATCGGCCTCACCCACCACGTGGACGCCACACTCGGGGCAGTCGAACTCAAAAACCTCTTCCTCTTTGGCCGTCTCCCGCTTGTCTGGCATGAACCCACCTGGACCGGGGAGGCAGATTGATTTAAGATTATTTCAATCTGCTTGTTAAATTCTCTCCGACCATTCCATCGAGGTATGCACGCATCAACTGGGCATCCTCCTGAGGACTAGTGGATTCGCATATCACAGTGGCTTCGAGACCACTGTTCCATAGTGAGCGCAGGACCATGCGATGGTCCAACCCCTCCCCCAACCGCAGGTGCCTTCTCTCTCCGGCATCGGTATACTCTATTCCGCTGATATGGCAGTGGAGGCGCTCCACTGTGGATACCTCCTGGAAGATCTTCTCCAAACGTTCCGTGCTCAACACCTCGGGCCCCCTGGCCTGAAGATGGGCGAAGTCCAGAACGGGGAGGACCCCCTCCAACTGTCCGACGACAGTGGATATCTCGGCCAATGTGCCCCATGCGGCTCGGCGGCCCATGGTCTCCAACCCTATGACGGCCGGCAGCGATTCGTCGTCGGCCTTCTTCCTGATACGTTTCAACGAAGAGATGACCCGGGAGGTGGTCGCCTCCACTCCATTATCACCGTAAACTGCGGCGTGTACTACCACCATCCATGCCCCATATGCTTCAGCCCCCCTCATGGCTCTCAACGTCCATTCCTCGCTCTTATCCCGGGTGGAAACGGAGGCGGAGTTGAAATTGATATAATAGGGGGCGTGAACGCTCAAAAGCACGTCCAGATCCCTGGCGGTCCTTCGGGCCTCGGCGGCCTTCTCCGGATTGTAAAGTACGTTCCGCACGAACTGCAGTTCCAGGGCGTTCAACCCTGCCTGATGTACCAGGCGGACGCCTTCGGCTGGGGAGCGCGTTCCTTCGGGATAGCCCGCCTGGCCGATGCGGATCATGACCCCAAATTGGCTCCTATGAGTAAACAATTTGCTTTGCCATACAATATTAAATATCTGTCCGAGGATTGTAAACAGTGGGGATCGTATGAAGCAATACAGCGTGTCGGTGGATAAGCCAATCGATTGTAATATCATCGTCGGCCAGTCCCATTTCATCAAGACCGCCGAGGACCTATACGAGGCGATGGTCGGTTCCATGCCCCAGTTGAAATTCGGCCTGGCCTTCTGCGAGGCCTCCGGCGACCGATTGGTAAGGGTGGAGGGAAACGACGAAGAGCTAAGGGATTGTGCGATGCGCAACGCTTTGAAGGTAGGAGCCGGACACACCTTCTTCATCGTGATGAGGGAGGCATATCCGATCAACGTACTGAGACACATCAAGGAGGTCCCAGAGGTGTGCAACATATTTTGCGCCACGGCCAACGAGCTGGAGCTTGTAGTGGCGGAGAGCTCTCTTGGCCGGGGCATCATCGGGGTCATTGACGGGCAGACGCCCAAGGGGGTGGAGAACGATGAGGACGTCCAAAAGAGAAGAGGTTTCCTGCGCAAGATCGGATACAAGTTATGAGGAACCAGACCTGTATGAGTCGCTAGGAAAGTACTACGACATCTGGTACGAGGACATCACCGAGGATCTGGATTTCTACAGGCAGATGGCGGAGAACGTCGGTGGCCCGATATTGGAGTGCATGTGCGGCACCGGTCGCACACTGATCCCTCTGGCCGAGGACGGTTTTGAGATCTGGGGCTTCGATCGCAGCCATAGCATGCTGGACCGCCTGACGGCGAAGCTGGAACATCTGGACGAAAGCACCCAATGCAGAGTGATGGTGCACCATGCGGACATGCGCACCTTCCAGTGCCCTCGCCGGTACCACATGGTCTTGGTGCCCTTCAACGCCTTCCTGCACCTGCTGGAGAGAGAAGGACAGGAATCGGCCTTGCACAATGTCGCTGAACACCTGGAGGATGATGGGCGTTTCATCATGAGCCTGTTCAACCCCCGCCTGGACCGGCCAGAGGAGCTGGTGAGGCATCGCGGTACAAAGACATTGGTGAACGGGGAGATCGTTTCGAAGTTCGAAGCGCAGACCTTTGATCAACCGCGGAATCGCAGTACGGTGCACTACTTCATCGACATTTCGCGGCAGGACGGACAGCTACGTCGAGTGACCGCCCGTTTCACCCTCCGCTACTTGTCCTATCAGGAGGCGATCGATCTCATGGAGTCCTGCGGACTGGAGGTCGTGGATACGTTCGGTGATTGGCACTTCAACCCGTTCACCCGGAACAGCGACATCATGGTCTTCGTGGCCAAGCGGTCCCCATGAGCTTACTGCTTAACCTGGACCATACCCTTGGCTGCGGCCAGGTGTTCCGTTGGAGAAAGGAGGGAGGCCTGTGGAAGGGAGTGGTCGATGGGCACGAGGCAACGTTGCGCCAGAAGGCCGATGGAGCAGAGGTGATCTCGGGCATGGACCAGGCCTGGTTCGACCGATATTTCCGAGCAGACGACGAACTGGAGAAGGTATATCGTGAACTGTCCTTCGATCCGGTGTTGGTCGATTATTTTGCCAGGTTCCGGGGATTGCGGTTGATACGCCAGGACCCATGGGAATGCGTGGCCTCATACGCGCTGGCCACCAACGCCAACATCCCACGGATACAGGGTATGATCGAACGGGTGTGCCGAACCTTCGGCACGGAAATGGACGACGGATCGTATGCCTTCCCCTCTCCGGAGCAGCTCCTTGACCGATGCCGTCGGGCGGCCGACTGTAGATTGGGGTATCGAACTGACCGCTTCATCGAGCTCGCTCGCTTGGTCCATCGAGAGAAGGTCGATCTCTCTGCCCTTATGGACATGGAATACACCGACTGCGTGAGGGAGCTCGTCACCCTTCCTGGGATAGGGAACAAGGTGGCTGATTGTGTAGCCCTTTTCTGTCTGGACCATCTAGAGGCGTTTCCAGTGGACGTCAGGATCAAGAAGGCGATGGCGCAATTGTACGGAGCGGAGGGGAACTATCGCAAGGTGAGCGCCTTCGCCAGAGAAAGATTCGGTCACTGGGCAGGATACGCCCAGGAGTACATCTTCTACGCTTTCGGCAGATGATGATCTATAGACCTTGAGGGCAGACGCATGCCGGCGCTTTCAGACCTGTTTGGGTCTCATATATGCCAACGAGCATCCCGCTCTTCTTGACCATCTCACAGATGTGGCAGGTCTCGATGACGATGTCCGAGCCGTTGATGATGCGAACGGCGGATGTCTCCACCTCTTTTTTGAAGTCCTCGTACTTACCGCTGTTCTCCAATTCCTTATTTGTCCCTCTCTTGGCCTTGAGGTACTGGGAGATGGCAGCATCGGTCACACCGAACTTGCGAGCCACATCGGCCTGGCTCAAATGGTGCTTCTGCACGAGCTCCCTAGCCAACTCACGTCGTATGGAGGGCAGCACGTACCAGACGATCAGCTCGCATGGTATCTTCATTGCCCCAATCAACGGCTTAACAATTCTTAAAGATTGCTATGGTCAGGAATATCTGGAATACGTGAAACGCAGGATTTTTCGATCGAGAACGACACTTCGTAGGTCCGAAGAACTTTCGCCCTCATGCAGGGGTGCCGAGCATTGTATAAATAAAAAATGAACTTTACCTCAAACAACCGGTCAGGTAAGACCTTGAGGAATATCTATGGAAATCGATGAAGTTCTGATCACCCGTAAGATCGTGGAGAGATACACCGAGGAGTTCTTGGAGAACATCGACGTCGATGTGGTCTTGGCCGGGGCAGGTCCATCCTCGTTGACCGCGGCGAGATATCTGGCTCAGGCCGGACTTCGGGTAGTGATCTTCGAACGCAAGCTGACGCCCGGTGGCGGTATGTGGGGGGGCGGTATGACCTTCCCCATCATCGTGGTCCAGGAGGGCAGCAAGCACCTCCTTGAGGAGATAGGCGTCCGACTCCGGGACGCTAAGGACGGTTACTATACCGCCGATTCGGTAGAGGCATCCGCAAAGCTCATCGCTGCCGCTGTCACAGCTGGCGCGCGTCTGTATAACACCATAACGGTGGAGGACGTCATGATGCGTGATGACCGCGTCTGCGGCGTGGTCATCAACTCCAGCGCCGTGGAGGTGGCCGGACTACATGTGGACCCGTTGTCCATCCGCGCCAAGTATGTCATAGACGGTACCGGACATCCCTCCGAGATCGCTCACGTCGTCGTGCGAAAAGTAGGCCGGCTCAACACCCCCACGGGAAAGATCGAGGGAGAGAAGAGCATGTGGGCCGAGATGGCCGAGCAGATGACCGTGGAGAACACCTCCGAGATCTACAACAACCTGTACGTTACTGGTATGGCGGCCAACGCGGTCATGGGAGCGCCCAGGATGGGTCCCATCTTCGGCGGTATGCTGCTATCCGGGAAGAAAGTGGCTGATATGATCATCGCCCGAGAAAGGAAGGGCAAGTAGGATTGGGAGTGGATCACTCCTCCTGCCCCATCACCTTTCCCAGGAACTCCTGGATCTCCCAGTCCGGGATGGCCTTGGTCCTCTTCTCCCTTATCGTCCACCCCATGGTGGAGATGAAATCCTTCAAGACCTTCTTCGCTTCCCTTTCACCCTGCATGTCGACGATCGACAGGTCCTTACCGCTGTGACGGGAGCGGAAGCAACCTATGACCAGGGGACCGCGCATCACGAGACTGCCCATGCCCCCGCACTTCTCCCTTATGAGGTCGTACAGGTAATGTGCCATGTTGTCGAACTGATAGATCACGAGGTCTCTGTCCTTCACCTGACGGCCGATGTTCCCCGCGTCCTTTCTGAGCACCCAATGCACCGCGTCGCCTCCCTTCTCCAGAAATCCTTTGACCAGGAATCCTTCGTCCGTCAGTTCGGCAAGGAGAGAGCGCAGTTCACGCATGGACATCTCAAAGCGTATGTAACGGGAGAGGTTTTCGGCGGTGAAAACACCGAAATTGCGGAATAGCAGCTTTATAAACTTCGATCTGGCCTCCCTCACCCCTTCCCCGGAGAGCGGTATCAGTGTGATGCGGTTGCTCCTGCCGTAGCCGATGGCCGTAGCCTTGCTCAGTTCCCGCAGCGCGTCCTGCGTCCTCGCCGGACCAAGGGTGGACAGGTCGAAGAAGGCTCGGCGGGACATCGGTCCCTCGTGCTCCAGCATGCGCACCATGGCCCGGGCGTCTGCGGACAGCTCCCTGCCCTTGGCCTCGCGGTACAACGAGGCCCATTTCATGTTGGTGTACATCATGTGTTCCGGCAGCCCGCTGACCAGGTAGAGGGACCCCTGCTCGACCAGACGTTTCAGCGGCACCTTCACCCGACACCTTTGAAAAGCAGCGGGATCGCCCCGGAACCCGCCGCAGTGCTTTACCCCATCCAGTACGTTGGGGTAGGCCTCCCGGGGAAGCAGCCCTTGCTTATGCATCGCGTAGCGTAACAGTTGCTCGGCGGAATACTGTTCCTCGACCGTCGCCCCCTTGGCCCACATGCCCTCCAGGTGTAGGTAGCCGGCGGTCTTCAGGGCCTCGGCGGCCTCCCCTGTCACCTCATCCGCGGCCACCCCCAGCACCTCCTTTACCCTTACCAGGTCGTAACCTTGAGCGGATTGGAAGTCCAGCAATGGTTTAAGGGCCTCCAGGACCAGGGGCAGGTCCTCCTCTTGGTCCAGATCTATGGCGCGCAGTTCCATGCAACCGCCCATGTCCCATTTCTCCATGCCTCCGACCACCCGGCCTTGGCGAAGGATAGGGAACACCCATGAGTCACCGAAGCGAGCGTTGATCTCCGCCCACTGCAGCTGGGCGGAGGGATCGTAAAGACTGACCACCGCCCATTCCTCCTCCCGAGGGGCCTGCATACTTAACGCCGGCAGTTCATCGCTCATGATGAACATGTCCGAAGCCGTCTCGCCCACGGTGATCTTCTCCACCTCCAGACGGGAGAGTATGTCCTCTATCTCATAGGGGGAGAAATCGGTGTACATGCGTATGGCGAAGAGGGGGACGGGACCGTAGGCCTTGATGAACCGTCGGACGATGTCTTCCTTAGGGTCCCCGTTGAACTCGGGCGCCTCATACGTCTGGTAGTAGTTCTCCCGGGACCAGTCCTCGCCCTCGTCGTACCTGCGTACCAGGTACATGTTGCGATCCAGACGGTCCAAGGATTCCTTGACCACCTCCTTGACCTCGCCCATGTCCGCCGCCAGGTGCCTCATGCTGGCACCATCAAGATCGTTGAGGTTCTGCAGTACCAGTCTGTCCTGGGCGTTTGGGGACAGATTACGATAGGCCTTGACATACATAGGGGCGTCGCAGGCAAGCACATACCTCACCTTGCCGCGCATGAAGCGACCGCTCAGGACCTTGCCGCTCTCGCGCATCTCCTTCCAATCTTCCAGTTGGAAATCTTCCACGCGGCGGGCCACGTCGAACAGCATTCCCATCTCCCCGTAGTTCCGGAGACACTCTTCGATGGTGCCGAACTTCCGTTCCAACTTCGACCGCTGATAGGCGTCCACGGTTAGGTGGTCGTATACTTCTTTACCGTGCTTTAATCGCAGGTGGTCCCGCTTGAGCATGTACTGCTCGTGCTCCCCCACGATGAAGCGCCCCTCTTCCAGCAACCCTTCCTCGGTCATCTGGCTCAGGGCGGTTCGCACTTCCGCCTCGGGCAGATGAAGGGCGAAGGCCCCCTCGTCGGCGTTCAATGGCGCCCAATATCCCAGGTGGCGCTGCAGTGCCTTGTCGATGGCCTTCTGCCGGGGTATCGTCATGATCTCTCGGGCCTGATAGACGAACCTGCCCCTGGCCTGATCCACGCGCCCCACGATGTTGTGGGACTCCAGGGAGCGGAGGAGTATGCCGGTTGCTTCCCGGTCAACGCCCATCATCTTCTCCAGTTCTGCCGCCGTTCGAGGGTCCCGCAGATATTCCAATGCCCTGGTCTCCTCTGCGCTCAGCTTCTTCGGTTCGCTCAGGGACGCATAGATCGGCAGGTGCTCCGTCGCTACGTAGTACACATCGTCCAGATGCACCGAGGCTATCTTTCCCTCGGTCAGAAGTTCCGAGGCCCACTGGTCCACCTGCTCCCGGGAGGGACGGCAGTATGGATACACGCTGCGGCCCTTCTCCTTGAATATATGAAGAGGACCGGCCCGGGATATGAGCGATAGGAGCGACGCCTTTTCCTCGACTATACCACGCTTTCCCCGGAAATATGACGAGACCGCCGCCTCCTCGAACTGGAAGCTCTGTCCATCGCCGAGCACTTTGGACAACACCTTGCGATGCAGTTCCCGCAGTAAGGATGAGCGGTCCTCCATCATTACGATATCGGATATGCCTGCCAGTACGATATTGTGCCCGAAGGGGGAAGGTATTGGAGTGTAGGGGAGCAGGTTTATGATCATCTCCCCTGATTCCATGGAACGGACCACGGACTCGGCGTTCTGGATGTCCATTACATCCTCCAGCACCTCGCGGTAGGTCTCCTCGATGACCGGGACCGATTCCAGCTCCGTCAGGTAATCCAATAGGTAGGAGGAACGCACCTGTTGGCGATTGACCGATACCTCTCGCCCTTTGTAATTGCGCAATACCATGAAGGACCGGGCGGCCACGTGGCGGAAGCGCTGCTTGAATATCTCCGAATCCTTGACCGCTCGGCGTAGGATGCCGCGCATCTCCCCCGACCGTATGAGCCCCGGAACGAGGTTCAGGTCCACTCTCCTGGGCGCCACCAGCAGGAAGGCGTCATCGGATATGGAGACGCTGATGTTACATCCCAGCTGTTGTGTGAGCAGGAAGGCGTACGTTCTGGACAACGCGTCGTTCACCCTTCGTCCGAAGGGGAAGTGGAAGATCAGACCGCTGTTCCCCTGCTTGTCCGTGTAGCCTTCCACCAGCAGGCGGCGCTGATTCGGTATGGAGGAGGCGGCCTTCTGCTCCTGGAAGTAGTGCAGTAATGATAGAGCGGAGCCGTGGTCGATGGCGAAGTTGTCCATCAACCATTGCAGCACCTCTCCCTCCTCATCGTTCAGACGGTTCTCCATCTCGCCTCTGAAACGGGCGATCTCCATGGAAAGGTCGAACGAGCGGGGCAGCATCTCCCCGGTCCAGGAGGGCACCGTTGGTTTGCGCCCAGGCGACGAGCGCACGAACACCCTCATCCCCTTTGCCCTGACGAACTCGTACGGGCGTCCACCCAGGATGAATACGTCCCTGACGCTCAGACGCTCCACGAACTTCTCCGAGAGGTCTCCCACCATCCCTCCTCTCTCGTTGTAAACCTTGTAGGATGCCTCCTCGGGGATGGTGCCTTGATTGAGGAAGTATATCATGCGGGCACCTTTCTTTTTCCCGAAGATGCCTTCCTCTGGGTCGTACCATATCTTTGGGTACACGCCCTCGAACGCATCCTTGCTCCCCAGGTACCGCAGCGTCTGCTGGAACGATTCCAGGCTCAGATCGCGATAACAGTAGGAGCAGCGCACCATTCGCAGCGCCTCATCCACCGTCCATCGTTTCTCCAGGGACATTCCTACCAGGCTTTGGGCCAACACGTCCAGGCAGTTCTCGGGGATGCTCACCCGGTCGATATTGCGTTTGTGGGCCGCACGGCTGAGGACCGCACACTCCACCAGATCGTCCAGGTCCAGGACCATCATGCGGCCTTTGGGCGTCTTGCCCACGGAGTGCCCGCTACGGCCTATGCGCTGCAACCCTTTCGCCACGCTCTTCGGCGAGCCTATCTGGCAGACCAGGTCGACCGAGCCGATGTCGATGCCCAGCTCCAGTGATGTTGACGAGACCACGCACCTAAGATCACCTTTCTTAAGGCGGTCCTCGACCTCGATGCGCGTCTCCTTGGACAGTGAACCGTGGTGTGCCTCCACGCTTTCCAGGCCCCGCTCCCTTAGCTTGTAGACCACCTGCTCCGTGCCAGAACGGGTGTTGGTGAAAATGAGCGTCGTCTGGTGCGCGTCCACCATCTCCTTCAAGGTATCGTACATGCGAGCGTTGACGATCTCGTAGGGCAGTGCTGTCATGTCCTCCGTTGGGCAGATGACCTCCAGGTCCAGGTTCCTCTTGGTGAGCACTTCTATGAGCTCCACCGGCCGAACGTGGCCGTCCTCGTAGCCCACCAGATAGGAGGCGATGTCCTCGATCGGAGCCAATGTCGCCGAAAGCCCGATGCGGGTGATGGGGTTCTGGCAAAGCTCCTGCAGACGTTCCAACGTCAGAGAGAGATGCACACCGCGTTTGGAATCGCATATCTCGTGGATCTCATCCACTATGACGTATTCCACCTGGGAGAACTTCTCTCGGAACTTGGGCGCCGTAAGCACCAACGCCAGCGACTCGGGGGTAGTGATGAAGATATGCGGCGGCTTGCGCAGTTGCTTCTGCCTTTCCGCCTGAGAGGTGTCACCAGACCGTACGCCCACGCGCACCTTGGGATACTCGTACCCCTTCTCCTGGGAAAGCTGGTGCATCTGCTGCAACGGCTCCTCCAGATTTTTATTGATGTCGTTAGCCAATGCCTTCAAAGGGGAGATGTAGACCACGTAGATGCGGTCCTCCAGCTTTCCCTCCTTGGAGTACTTGAACAGCTCGTTGATGATGGATGTGAAAGCCGTCAGGGTCTTGCCGGAGCCGGTCGGTGACGACACCAGCACGCTCTTTCTCTCGTGGATCAGAGGGATAGCGTAGGATTGCGGTTCTGTCAGACCAGCGAACCGAGAGTTGAACCACTCCGCTATGAGAGGGTCCAATAGTGACAACACCTCCTCCTTGGTAGACCTCTTCTTCACCCTATGCATGCCGATACCGCTCCGCTGGAACCACAATCAATCTAACCCATCCCTATTATTATTTTCGCTCGGGCCGCCTGAAAGTGGGCGGTCGATAGATATAAGCTCGAGCAAGCGCAAAATAGGACGGGTGTCGAGATGAGATGGTTCAATTTTGAAACGAAGGGCGTCAGCCTACCTTGGAAGGAATGGAAGGCCGCAGCAACGGACCCTGAGGACCTGATCAAGAGCATGGCGCTCGGTAGGCGCACCTACCGTTTCTGTATGAAAGAGGCCGGAGTACCGGAGGAGAAGGAGGCTGAATTGGCGCTAATGGCCTTCGCGCACATATTGCACCACACCCTGGACGAGATGGATGAGGAAAGGTGGCTGGAGCTTCGTTGGCACCTGCAGGAAGGATGGAAGCAGAGCGAGCTGACACTGTGGGAGGCCCCTGATCGCATCTTGCACGCCGACCTCCTGATGACCCAGAAGGAGCCGTTGCCAAGACTCCTGGCAATTCATCAGGAGCTAGAGCACGTGGTGCGCCCGGAGCTGTTCCGCCTCCTGTGGTGCATGCTGACCTCCTCCGGCCGGAGACCAGGGCTTCGTTCCTTGGAAATGAGGAGCGTTGAGGGCGGCCTGCTATTCCCGTTGATGATGCTGGAGCAGTTGTCGGTGCAAGGTGTCCCTGCTTTCTTTGACGAGGATGAGAAGGAAGGGATGTCATATCTGAGGTCCTGTCTGCATCTGGGCGACCGTCTTTCCACCGATGAACTGCTGGAAGCGTTGTCGTTCAGACGATATCACGTACAAGACGCAAAGATCTATCTGGAGCCATACCTCCGATCGGGCGGGGAATGGTTCACCCAGAAGGAGATCGCGGCCTGGCGGGTGAGCGTCACCCGCTCGTGCTCCCTGCTTTACGCCTTCCGGGTCATGTTCCTAGCGGCGGTGAGCGGGGAGAGCGGCCCCTTGCGCGTCCTTCTCCCCGATTAAAGTTAAATCCATGCTTCGACAATGCTCCATGGACATGCGGAAGATTTCGGTCCTATTGCTGGCATTGTCCTTTGTGCTCTGCGCAGTACATCTGCCCGGTCAGGCGGAGGGAGCAGCCATGGGTACCTCCTTATTAGGGGCGGTCGTCTCCGAGGACGGGGCGGCATTTTCCGGGGTCCGGATCGTAGCGGTCAATGTCACCACCTCCCATACGTTCACCGCGTTCAGCGGTGTGGACGGTAATTATTCACTGCCGCTCGACCCAGGGTTGTACGATGTCACCGCCAGCCTCCCTAATCATACGGCCAACGTCAGTTACGCGGGGGTCCTGGTAGGATTGGGGCAGGAAGTGCGCCTGAACTTCACCATGTCAGAGGTGCTCTGCACGTTGACTGGCTATGTCACCAATGGCACCCAGCCTGTATACGGGGCTACGGTCACCCTGCTTAATAATCAGTATAACTACACCGGGGTGTCCATAAACCCCCTGGGGCAATATGTCATCGACAAGGTCAAGCCAGGAACCTATACTGTCATCGCTGACAAGCCGGGGTATTATCCTTCTGACGCGCAGCCACCTATCGAGATGGTCCGCAACGTCACGAAAAATCTGGACTTCGAGCTGGAAGAGCAACCGGCGAACTTGACGGGGATGGTGGTCTACCAAGGGGATGGTGTGACCGGGGTCAAGGTCGTTCTTTCCACTGACTTTTTCACCTCGGACACCTTTACTGACGAAAATGGAAATTATTCATTCCAGCTGGTGCCTGCCGGTAGTTATACCATCACTTTCACCAAGGATAAGTTTCAGGTCATAGAACGATCGGTGAGCCTCTCCCCCTTCGAGGTCAAGCGATTGGACGTGGAACTGGAATACGATAGCGAGAACAACACCCAGAAGTTCATACTGAACTTCGATCTGGCCCACTCGCTCATGATCGTGGGATTGATCGCTTCCCTGATCGTTCTGGTGGTCGGCCTGTACGTGAATTACAAGGTCAGGAGGAAACCAGAACTTCTTGAAAGGGAAAAGGAGAAGGACGAATCAAAGAAGGAGTGAGGCGGCGTTCTTTTTCACTTTATCCTCGATCTCCTGGAAAAGGCTTCGGCCGTGCGCATCCATGGCCACAACCAATGGCCCCAGGTCCTCGGCCTTCATTCGCCATACCGCCTCTGGCATACCTAGGTCCTCCCAATAAACTCCAAGCACCTCGGGCAGATGTTTAGCGGCCAGCACCGCCGCTCCGCCGGTGAAGGCCAAGTAGGCACAACCCACTTCCGCCAACGTCCTAAGCACATCGGGAGACATTCCCCCTTTGCCCACGATCAACCGTGGCCGGAAGGCCCGGAGGAACTCCGGTTCGAGAGAGTCCATCCTGGCGCTGGTGGTAGGGCCGGCGGCCACAACCTCCCATCGGTCCGTGCGGTTCATGATCGGTCCGCAATGATAGAGCGCCCGGCCCTCCATTTGGAAAGGGAGATCCTTACCTTCCCGGTACAATTGCAACGCGCGCATATGGGCCTCATCCCTCGCGGTCACCAGTTCACCGCTCAGAGCGACCATTTCCCCGGCCACCAGGGAACGGGCCTCCTCCTCGCTGATCGGGGAGGTGAGCTTTCTGATCTTCATTCGAAGCCCTCCTGGGTGAACTGCACCCTACCATCCCGGTGGATGCGGGCGAAGGCCTTCCTCGCCGCCCAGCAATTAAGACTGACGGCGACCGGGAGGCTGGCCGTATGACAGTTCGCCTTCTCCGCAAGTACGCCTAGGACAGTGGTCCTGCCACCCAGTCCCATCGGCCCCAGGCCCAGCGAGTTCAGCTCGGTCTCCAGGGAGGCCTCCATCTCCGCTAGACGTTCGTCCCGGCTTCTGGATCCCAGTGGGCGGAGCAAGGCCTTCTTGGCGAGCGTGCACGCTACGTCCGCCGTCCCACCGATCCCCACACCGACGATGGTCGGAGGGCATGGGCGAGCTCCAGCACGAACAACGCATTCCAGCACGAATCGGCGAATGCCTTCTTCGCCGTCCGCCGGATTCAGCATGCGCAAGGCGCTCCAGTTCTCCGAACCGGCGCCTTTTGGAAGGACCGCGATCTCCAAGAAATCTATCGATGCCGGTTCGTAGTGGACCGGCGGCATTCCCTCGCCCAGATTGTCCCCGCTGTTGTGCCGGGTGACCGGGTCCACCGCGTTCGGCCGCAACGGCACCTCCTCGGTAGCTCGGGCAACCCCGCGGTGAACGGCCTTCTCGATCCGGTGATCGTAACGTCCGCGGACGAAGAACACTGGTACGCCGGTGTCCTGACAGATCGGCCTCATGCCTTCCGCGGCCATTCTGACATTGGTGAGAATGACCTTCAGTTGCGAGAGGGGGATCTCGTCCTCTTCGATCAAGATCGCCTTTTCCAAAGCGGCCAAGACGTCCGGGGGCAGCCGGCATTCGGCCTCGCGTAACAGCCTGACAACGGTCTCTTCGATCACTCCTGTGGAGAGCATCTGAACCTGGATGGACGGAGAGGGAATTAATCCTTGGCCTGATGAACATTGGTTAACAAGGTTAGTATGAAATAGCGCGATGGGAATTTAGCGTGCGATCGATATGGACGGACCGATTCATATTCAGGGCCTGACCAAGGTCTTCAACGGCGGGTTCAAGGCGGTGGACAACCTGGACCTGATGGTGCCCCAGGGCTCCTTCATGGGGTTCCTAGGACCCAACGGTGCGGGAAAGACCACCACCATCAAGATCATCACCAACATGCTGACGGCCACTTCTGGCCATGCTTTCATTAACGGCATCAATGTCATGGAGGACCCCAAGACCGCCCTGGCCGACGTCGGCGCGGTGGTCGAGACCCCTGAGTTCTACCCTTACCTGACACCGATGGAGACCTTGCAATACCTGGGTTCCTTGCGGGGAATGTCCGCCACCGAGATCACCAACCGCGGCCGGGACCTGCTGGACCTGGTCAAGATGAGCGAGTGGACGGACCAACGGGTCGGTAAGTTCTCCAAGGGCATGAAGCAGCGCCTGGCGATCGCCCAGGCCTTGTTGTCTCAGCCATCGGTGATCATCTTGGATGAACCAACGTCGGGTCTGGACCCCCGGGGCATGGTGGAGGTGCGCGACATTCTCAAACAGCTGCATAAGATGGACGTCACCGTGCTGATGTCCTCTCACCTGCTGAACGAGGTGCAGGAGGTGTGCACCGATGTCACCCTGATCAACCGCGGAAAGATGCTGCGTTCCGGTAGCGTCGCCTCGCTCATCAACGAGGTCAAGGCACGCAAGATCGATGTTCGTACCTTGAATCCCCTGACCCAGGATATGTTCAGCACGCTTAGGGGTATTCCAGGTGTCGAGAACTTCAACATCACCGGTGACCTGTCGTTCGCAGTGGACTTCGAGGGACCGGAGGATGCTCAGGCCTCAATGCTGCTGGAGCTCCAGCGCATGGGGTTGAAAGTGGTCGCGTTCAAGGAATCAGGACTAGCACTGGAGTCGTTGTACATGTCACTGATCATGGATTCGAGGTGAGAAGATGGAGAGCGCTAATATTGTAAACAATCGCGGGAGGCTACCTTCCGACCTGAACCAGGTCATAACGGTGGCTCGATACGACCTATTGAAGCACCTGCGCTCCAAACGCCTGCTGGGCCTACTGGCCCTAGAGGCCGTGCTCCTGGGGCTCATGTTCATCGTACCGATATTGCTGGACCAGCCGACCACGAAGAATTCGGCGAATTACATATCCAGTTACATTCAATGGGTGAACATACTGGTGGTCCTAGGCGCCACCATGTTCGCCGGGGACGCCATCGTCTCCGAGTTCCAGAACAGGACGGGATATCTTCTATTCCCCAACCCAGTGAAGCGCTCGGTGATCTTCGCCGGAAAATATCTCTCCACCATGTTGATCGTGATTCTCATGCTGGTCAGCTACTATGGTGTGGCGGCGCTGCTCACATTGATCATGACCGGGGGCAGCACCGAGCTATGGGTATACTCCATGCTCTTCGCCATGTGCTACGGGGCGGCCGCGGCGGCCTTTGGGTTCCTGATCTCCTCGCTGTTCAAGGGATCGACCGGTTCGCTGGTCCTGACCTTCTTCGCGCTGCTCATGATCATCCCCATGGTGTCAGCGTTGCTGACGCTGGGAAATATCGAGCCGTTCTTCTTGCTGACCTACTCTGCCGGGGCCATAACCGCCCTGATGCAGACCCCCTATCCCCAGAACTATTCGCAGACCATACCTATTGGAGGAGGGGAGCAAATGACCCTTTGGAACTATTTCCCGGACGTCGGTGTCGCCTTGGCGGTGCTGGCGGCATACGTGGTGATCTGCTTGCTGCTAGGGTTTTTCCTCTTCAAGAGGAGAGAGATGGTCTCGTAGGAACGAAAAAAATGGGGGTAAGCCCCCGATTTCTTTTTTAACCCTGCAGAGGAAGAAGATAGAATTCCTCGTTGTACTGGAAGACCTTGACCGTGTCCCCTTTCCTCTCGAACTTCGGCGGCTTCTTGAGGTCGAAGACCTTGAAACTGGTAGGGTGCATGACCTGCACCTCCCTGTCCGTCTCCGTAAGTATGACGGCCTCGATCAGGTCCTCCTTGCGCCCAACGACCTTGGCCGAGATCATGTCGCTGTTGCTGACCATGACCCCTTGCGTGGTCTTCATGTTCGTAAGCTTAGTGGAATTGGAGCGCAGGGCGCCGACCAGATACAGCTTTTTCTCGTACTCCACCAGGTCACCGAAGCGATATGCGGGAAGGCGAACCACGAAAGTGACCCTGTACAGGTCCTTTCCCTGTTTCTGAGTGACGAGCTTGGCCGTTTCCTTGACCTCGGCGGCATACTGATCGGCGAGATGATGCGCCAGGTTGCGCCCGATGACGGACGATGAAAGGATCACGTCGATCCCGCCCTGGCTGGTGGTTAGACGATTGATCTTGGATATGAAAAGTTCACGATTGTCCTTCATGTGCTCATCCATCATCTTGAGGATGCGGTCCATGATCTCCTCTCTCAGGTCCTCGGGCATCTTGCGGTCCCGCGTGCGAACCTGCAATGTGCCCTCATAGTAATTGCCCATCAATTTATTGCAACGGGGGCAGGACGTGTTCTTGAAGCGCACGATGGTTTTCCGGTCCTCGTCCACCTCCAACCCCTCGATGGACAGTCCGATCGTCATGTTCACTTGATAATTGGCGTCGTCGATCTTCTCGGCGTGAAGGGCGACATTGAGCACCTGGGCGTCCTTGATGACGTTCAGCGCCAGCTCCGTGGCCCTTTCCGAGACCTCCTCTTTGGTCTTCACGGTCATCCATTTACCGCCCAGCAGGTAATCATCGCAGTGACAGCAATTGAACACGTCCACGTGGTCCGGAAGGATGGTGAAGACCTTGCCCTCCAAGAAGCAGCTCTCGCAAAGGGATTTGTACGTCGGGCCGTCGGCCCCGCACTTAACGCAGAAAGACATCTCAGTACCTTACCATCTGGGCGTGAGGAACGCCCCCTATCATGATTTTGCAGTCCGGGTCGATAAAGTTATGCTCGGCGGCGATGCGGCAGACCACTTCGCCGACCAGATTGACCATGGTGGCCGTGGCCAGCCGGCTCACGAGCATCTCCTCCCCGCCCTGGTCTCCGCCATAGAACTCATCGCTCACGTCCAGGCGCAGCTTGTCGTCCTTGAGCAAGCGTCCTAGCAAGCCCTCGTCGCAGGCGGCAACGAGTATGTTGCTTCCGCATCTGTGCACCTTCACTCGGATCATCTTCATCCTCGAACGGAAGTCTTAGGCTTGGATGATAAACCTTTCCTCAGTCGCTAGAGATGAGCTTGTAGTGTCCCGCCTGCACCTCGAAGATGTCGCCAGCCTGCTTCAGCTTCTTCAGCACTTCCCGCAGTTCGCCCTCGGACAGGTTGCGGTCCGCCGCCCTCTGGATCAGGGTAAGCTCGGAGACCCCGGAACGGGGATCGGAGTGTTCGTGTATCAGCTGCCGCACTAACGCGATGCGGTTCCGTTCGTTTCGAGTGGTCCCGGTCATCAGCTTGTCCACGTCGATGGTCCCCTCGTCCGAGGCCATCTTTCTCAGATAGTGCTCCACGATCTTGATGGCGCGGTCGGCGTCCTCATGGGCCACGACCTGCGATAAGCGTATCCGAGCCGATGCTTCGGACAAACGGATGAATGCCTCCAGCTGCCTGGCGGTGATCGGCACGGACGACCCTGGCTTCTCCCCCAGTTTTCGTATCGACAGGTATTTGTCGATGATCATCTGCCGGGCATCGTCGCTAAGCACCGGGGTGAACCGTTTGGCGAAGGCGACGTATTTCCGCATGAACTCCCGGTCGTAGATGGGGCTAAGGACATTCGTTTCATCCATGATGCGCTGGTAATCGATGCCCTTGATGCTTTCCGGGTTGGGTACGTTGCGCAGTTCGCCTCGAACGTGCCCCTTCAGTATGTGCTCGGCGATGCGTTGGTCCTTCGTGGCGTTCGGTTTGTCGGTCAGGGCGAAGATCAGGTCGAAACGAGAGAGGAGCGCTGGCGGCATATTGATCTGAGAGGCCAAGGCCTCGGTGTCATCGAAGCGCCCGAACTTGGGGTTCGCAGCGCCTAGCATGGAACAGCGGCATTGCAGCGAGGCGGTGATGCCGGCCTTGGCCACGCTCACGCGCTGCGATTCCATGGCCTCGTGCATGGAACTGCGGTCCTGTTCGGTCATCTTGTCCATTTCATCGATGGCCGCCAGTCCCTTGTCCGCGAGGACCAGTGCCCCGGCCTCCAGGGTCCATCGGCCGTCACCGAACTCGTCCTTGACCGCCGCCGCGGTGTTGTGCACAAGAAATCCGTTTCCGATGAAACTATGCGCGCCTTCTACCGTAAGATCGTATACGAACGGGGGCAGTTCCTCTCGTACCTCCCGCACCGCCGAAACGCGGGTAGGGAGGGCTTCCCTTGGACCAGAGCCAGACGTGACGTTGAGCAGCATATCGTCGGCTCTTACGTCTGACGCTTTTATCCACTGGAAATTGTCTTTTTCTACCCCTCTAAGCAGGGTCTCGGGGGTCACCTTGACCCTATTACCAGCTTCGGTCTCGAGTTCCACAAGAAATGAAGGGGTCCGGAGGCGGAATACCGCAGAGA
>Ga0307376_10001275_pt1 | contig 27877 bp, 42 predicted proteins | sample TR2MG_FD_202536 | JGI IMG/M metagenome (GOLD analysis project Ga0307376, IMG submission 202536) | Soil microbial communities from Risofladan, Vaasa, Finland - TR-2 | ecosystem: Environmental > Terrestrial > Soil > Coastal area > Acid sulfate soil | place: Finland: Risofladan, Vaasa | collected...
CATTTTGAAGGAGAAGACGGCGAGCCCCTAGACGAAGGGATCCCTTGGACTGAGCAGGAATGGACTGAATGCCTTTCAGGGGAAGCGGCCGAGTTTATCGAAGGTTATGTTACCTGGAGAACCTAGAAACGGGTGACAGGGCGCTCCTAATCGGCAGCATCAAGGCACACGGTGACTATCAGGGGACTCCGCAAACCATCATGACACGGTGTGTCCTGGTCCCGCTGGCGTAAGGTACCAACCTCCACCGAGTGCCCAGGTAGCACCCGGTGGGTGGGGAAGGTTCCAGGAACTTTCTCTTTTTTCCCCGGAAAAAAGGGTCCGGAACCGAACACCGATGACAAAGGACTACCTATAGGACCGAGTGTCCAAGTTTTTTGTCCGGAACCGAACACCGTCAACAAAGGATCAGAGATAATCCGGCAGCCCACCGGATCTTTTATTTTATTTCTAGTCCGGAAACGAACACCGATGACAAAAGACTACCTATAGGACCGAGTGTCCTAGGCCGGAAAAAGCCGGGTGTCCTAACTTTTTTCGTCCGGAAACGAACACGGCAAAGTGCAATTCGGTTTTATATAAACCTGTTAGTTCCTGATATCACCCCTTGTCGGGATGATAAACCACCCACCTTCGGGGAGCAATCATGTTTCAGGACAACAGCGAAGTCATGGTCGATATGGGACTGGTCGGGGTAAGTGTAGAGATCACCTATGCAGGGTGTCCGGCGTCCTGGAGTGAGTGGAGTGGCGGTCATCCGGGAGATCCGGTTGAATTCGAGATCCGGGAAATTTTCATCACAGAGGATGGCCAGGATCTGAGCCTGGAAGGGGCACTTGACCTTCTCGGATATACTGCCAAACAATTCCAGAGGGAATTGGATGAAAAAGTGGCGGAAAGCATTGAACGCAGACATAGAAGGTGAGAGCCGTCAGCCGGAAAAATTCCGGCAAGTTCTCGGTTTTATTTAATCCGGAAACGAACACCGGCGACAAAGGATCACTAATAGAGCGGGTGCAGACCTCCGAAAAACCCGGTGTCCCGAACTTTTTCCATCCGGAAACGAACACGGGAAAGCGCACTCCGGAGTTGATTCGGGCAAATGATTTTGTATGTACCTGTTAGTTCCTGGTAAGTACCCTTGTCAGGATGATAGACCACCCCTGAAAGGAGATGGATAATGATCGCCGAGTACACCACAGAAGACGGACAATTTACCCTTCGGGTTTTTTCCACCCTGTATATCGATTATGGATTGGAGATCTCTAATCGGGAGAAGGAAACCGTCTACTACAACCCTTGTTGTCTTTCGAACGAAAGCTACGGGTGTCATTTTGAAGGAGAAGACGGCGAGCCCCTAGACGAAGGGATCCCTTGGACTGAGCAGGAATGGACTGAATGCCTTTCAGGGGAAGCGGACGATTTCATCGAAGGTTATGTTAATCCCCGGATGAGCCTCATGCAACTTCCGGTCATGCAGGAACTATCCTACTGAAAAGAAATCCCGGGGTGGTTCCTGGGATTTTTTCGGGTTTTTTCGTCCGGAACCGAACACCGGCGACAAAGGAAGACCTATAGGGTTGGTGTGCCGGCCGGAAAAAGCCGGGGCAACCAAACTTTTTTCATCCGGAAACGAACACGGCAAAACGCACTCCGGGGTCGATTCAGGTAAATGATTTTGTATATACCTGTTAGTTCCTAGTAAGTACCTATAGGGAACAGAGACACTCTTTTGAGAAGGGGATACCATGAAAGCCACGATGCTTGTTCTTTCCTTGTGTACCTTGGCCTTGTGCTCCGCTTGTGGTGGGGACGCAGAAGCGGAACCGCGTCCCCAAACACCACCGACCTTCGCAGTCGAAATGTCGGCTGCGCGGGACATTTCCAGCCGAGTGCTCAGCTGGCGATCCGAAAGATCCGATCTAGAAAAGGAGGGTTTTGTTCTGCAATCGGCCCTTGACAGAAAAGAGTGCGTTCCTCTTTCCTGTAGGTTACGGGGAGTTGACGCCCCCCGCTCGCAGGTAGAATTGACCCTTGCTCGGAATCGGACAAGGGTGGCCGAATTGAACCGTCTTCTAGAAATGGCATCTGTTCGGTAGGGACGCCGCAAACCTCCGCTCTGTTGGAGGCTTTATTTTGTTTTTATTTCTAGTCCGGAAACGAACACCGGCGACAAAAGACTACCTATAGAGTTGGTGCAACCCGTCGGAAAAAAAGCCGGGGCACCAAACTTTTTTGTCCGGAACCGAGCACGGGAAAGCGCAATTTGGGTGAAATGGTTTTATATAAACCTGTTAGTTCTTAATATCACCCCTAGAAAGCAGGGCAAAGGGCCTTGCTCTTTTCTGGAGCATGAAAATGCAACAAGAGTCTTTGGGGAGTTGTCTTGAACTCATTAACGGGTTTCGGACCGCCGATCCACTTCCGGATTCTGTCCTTTTCCCAGGTGGTCGAGTGCCAGGTACCGAACTCGTTCGGATACCGGATCCTGCAAAAAAGGTTTTGAGAGGAGACGGGGGCAACCTTTTCAAAAAATGCCCCCCGCTAGAGTTGTGGAGCGAGGCAATGCGATTGGCAGGATTCCATCTCGCTCCGACTCGGGGTGTTCGAAGTCACCTTGAATGGTGGCGTAATAGTGGGGAAGTCACCGAGATCTTCCACTTCTGGAGTAAGCGAGGAAGGTCCCTGCTGGAGTATGAAAAAAACAGTACCACCTAAGGGTGGCCACAGCCGGGATTTCCGGCTCAAGTTTTTTATTTATTCCTGGTCCGGAAACGAACACCGGTGACAAAGGAATACCTATAGAACCGAGTGTCTTAGACCGGAAAAAGCCGGGTGCCCTAACTTTTTTCGTCCGGAAACGAACACGGGAAAGCGCAATTCGGGTGAAATAGTTTTATATAAACCTGTTAGTTCCTGATATCACCCCTTGTCGGGATGATAGCAACCTTCTCTCAGGAGAAAAACCATGTCCATCACGTTCTACGCTCCTAACTCTCCCGAGATTGTTGAGCCCCCCCGTGTGTGTGAGTGCAATACCTATACGTGGAATGAGACTGGCACCTTCCTGGCGGATTGCCAGTGTTGCCAGGGTGCGGGAACCTGGCGCTGTTACTGTGTAACCTCTGATACCACCCCCAAGGGCCAGCCTGATTGCCCCCATTGTGGTGGAACCGGTGAGGCTCGTGAGCGTCATCATGAAGGCCAGATGAACCTTGCGAACGCCAATGCAAGGGCATTGCTCGATCTACTGGGAATTGAATTCGATTATTGCGGTGAGATCCCTTGTGATCAACTTCCCAGTATTCGAAGAACACTCCTATCCGCCCGTACCAAAGGAACGGCAAAGGCGCACGTCGAAGAACCTTTTAGGGGCAGACGGTTGGGCTCTTATGTTAAAGAGGGCAACCTGAGCCGCATTTCATGCGGTCCGCTCGTCATCTCGTGTGGTCGTTCTCTCGAACAGCTAGAAGGATACCTTGATCGATTCGAGCAGCTTTGTCTTATCGCTCAGGAGAACAACTCCTCTATTACCTGGGGGTGAGGTAACGGGGAGTCTATAAAAACCTTCGGTACGTGTTTTTTATAATCCGGAAACGAACATCGGCGACAAAGGACTACTCATAGAGTCGAATGCCCCTACCCAGAAATCGGGCACCTCAGAACTTTTTTAATCCGGAAACGAACACCGGAAAATGCACTCTAGGGCAAATGCTTTTATATATACCTGTTAGTTCCTGGTAAGTACCCTTGTCAGGAGAGATAGGGGATCTCTCCCTACTTCAGGAGGAATGCCGTGGAAAGATGGGAAGTCGTGGAAGGGTTCGGTTCTGAAAATCAGCGGGTTATCGCTGAAGTAGGTTCTTTCAAAGAGGCTTTTTTCTTTGTCGAGGACCGCTATGAGAGAGAAGAGCTTGACAAGCTCCGGGTAGACATCCTTCGGAATGGCTCTATTGACTACTGAGACATAGGTCCCCGATTTTTTCGGGGACCTTGCTTTTCCTCTCGTCCGGAAACGAACACCGGCGACAAAGGACTACTATAGAACCGAGTGCAGCTAGTCCGGAAACGAACACCGGCGACAAAAGAACACTAATAGAGCCGAGTGTTCCAGTCCCGAAAAAAAACCGGGCGCCGGAAACTTTTTCCGTCCGGAAACGAACACGGCAAAGCGCAATTCGGGTGAAATGGTTTTATATAAACCTGTTAGTTCCTAATATCACCCCTTGTCAGGCAATCACAACAGGGGGGCAAGATGGATCGCAAAGACGTGTATCAGTCGGTGACGGATTCTATCCTGGAAAAACTCGAACAAGGAGAGATTCCGCCTTGGCGTCGGACGTGGGCAGCGACGGAAACGCCCAAGAACCTGCTCTCCAAAAAAGCATATCGGGGAATCAACGTGTTCCTCCTTCTCTTGCAAGGCTACAGCAGTCCGCACTGGTTGACGTTCAAGCAAGCGAAGGCTCAGAAAGGGCACGTTCGCAAAGGGCAAAAGGGAACCAAGATCATCTTCTGGAAAATGTTGCAAAAGGAAAGAGACGGCGGAAAGGTCGACACCTTCCCGATGCTCCGAACCTATACTGTGTTCAATGTGGAGCAGTGTGAAGGAATCGAGATCCCTACTGTTGAAGGGGAGTGCGGCAACAGTGAGGATCCGATCCCGGCTTGTGAGGCAATCGTCGCAGGGTACCCTTTGCCTTCTCCTAAAAGAGAACACGGGAAACCAAGCTATTCCCCACATTTCGATCAAGTCTATATGCCCCCAATGGAGAAATTCGAAGGAGCAATAGAGTTTTACGCAACTCTATTCCACGAGCTGGCCCACAGTACGGGGCATGTGGATCGACTGGATCGGGACCTAATGAGAGTTCCAGTGTTCGGTTCCGAAGACTACTCGAAAGAGGAACTAGTGGCCGAGTTTACCGCCTCGTTCCTCTGTGCGAAGGCTGGAATCAGCCCCCGTGTGCTGGACAACCAAGCGGCCTATATCGCCAATTGGAAAAAGGTTCTGAAAGCAGACCCTAAAATGGTGGTGTCCGCCGCTCAGCGAGCCCAGAAAGCGGCGGATTATCTTCTCGGGGCATCGGAACCGGAACCGGAAAAGGACGAGGCGGAGTAAGGAAAAGGGGCGTATCGCCCTTTTTTTTATTTTCCTCTAGTCCGGAAACGAACACCGGTGACAAAGGAATATTGGCAGGGCAGGTGCCGTCAACCGAAAAACCGGACGCCGGAAACTTTTTCCGTCCGGAAACGAACACGGCAAAGCGCATTCTGGGTGAAAAGGTTTTATATAAACCTGTTAGTTCTTAATATCACCTCTTGTTAGGAGAGATAAAGGGTTCTCACCCACAACCGGAGCTTTCACATGACCTTTCGCACCCAACAAGCCGCTGAGAAAGCCGCAAAAACTCAAAAACTCCAAGGCCGGGCCGAGTTCATCGTCGCCCTTGTCGGGGCAGGGTGGCTTTTCCGGGCGGGGAATTTCTACCTCGGCAAAGGCGGTCTAGTTGACCCCGCTGAGGTCAACCGTATGCAAGCGAACTTCGAAGATGCCCGCCTTGCCTGGATCAACGGTTAACGGAACAACTACTGTGGAGGTTAAGATGTCCCTACAACAATATTATGACGTTTTTCGCCAGTGCCTTTGGGCTCACCCTGACCCCGCCCGCTGTCGATGTCATGGTGGCGGGTGGGCCTTGTCCGAGGTGGATACCTGGCATGAGTGCCCCATACACTTCACCGGGCAACCTCATCCGGAAGACTACTGCGACGCCCCCAAGGATCCTATCTGGCTTGACCCGGATCCCGCCCCTGCCCCCATTATTTCCTGTGAGGGAGATCCGGATATTCCCTTTTAGGGAACGTCAGCCAAGGCCTCTTTTTTTATTTTTATTTCCTAGTCCGGAAACGAACACCGGTGACAAAGGATCACCAACCGCGCCTGGGGCAACCAAACTTTTTTCGTCCGGAAACGAACACGGCAAAGCGCACTCCGGGGTCGATTCAGGCAAATGATTTTGTATAAACCTGTTAGTTCCTGGTAAGTACCCTTATCAGGCCACCAACACCAACGGAGAACATCATGGAAACCTGGACAAATGACCGTGGGAACAAGGTTACCAATCGGTTCGTCGGCCCAAATTGCAGCCGATATGTATATGACACCGGAATCTGTGCTTCCAACAAAGGGTGGAAACAGTACGACACACATCAGGATGCTTGGTACTTCGGTGTGTGGGTACATATCGAAGACAAAAAGGTCCTGACCTTCGCAGAAGGAGATGAGGTCCTCGTTGAGTGTCTTACCATCGAAAGCTTCCGAGCAGAACTGCTGAGTATGGCGAAATCCTACGGGGATCCGCCCCCTGCCTTTGTTGTTCTCGATCTTGAGAACAACGTCGTCACCAAAGTGTATGACGAAAGGCCCACGGTCTAAGTCAGCCCTTGCCCGGGGAGGGACACCGGGCCTCACACCCGGAAACTTTTTCCTGTCCGGAAACGAACACCGGTGACAAAAGACTATCGATAGGGCCGGGTACAGCTACCGAAAAACCGGGTATCGGAAACTTTTTCTGTCCGGAACCGAACACGGGAAAGCGCACTCCGGGGTCGATTCAGGCAAATGATTTTGTATAAACCTGTTAGTTCTTAATATCACTCCTTGTCGGGAGAGAGTAGGCATTCGATGGAGAAGGGGAAGGAGGTTGAGAATGACAGAGGAGAAAATGAAATGGTTTTCCTGTTTCTACGGGCACGTTTTTCTGCCTGCTCGCTTTGGCTCAAAAAAAGCCGAAGCAATTGCCAAGATTGCTTGGGCGGGGGGAATCTCAGAAGAGGATTGTGTACCGTTTTTCCAGAAATGGTTTAGGATGCAAACGGTCCTACGTCCCCACCTTTTTCACGTGAAGGTGTTCGATATTTATCCCGTCGATGAATTCCATTTCCTGGGGAAATATCAGAGTCACCGCGAGGTCGAAGCTCTGTCACAAGAGTTACCTCGGAAGGTAAGTGGAACATGACCCTTGATAGCTGTCCTTTTAGTCGCTTCACAGACCCCTGTGAGGTTTACTGGTCCCGGATGAAGTCTGACCGAGAGATCGACGCCTGGGGCCTTGCCCGTGCGGCTCAGGTACCGCCCCTGAGAGCGAACGATTTTTTAGAGTCTCTGGTAAAAGAGGGACGAGCGGTAAAAACCGGTAACTGGTATTCCCCAAAGGAGAAGTGAGCCACCGATCCGGAAAGTTCCGGATTTTTTATTTTATTTAATCCGGAAACGAACACCGACGACAAAAGAATACCAATCGTGCCAGGCATACGACAAAGGAATATTAACCGTGCCTGGCGTTCCGGCCGGGCCAGCCCACCCGGAAACTTTTTCCCGTCCGGAAACGAACACCGGTGACAAAGGACTATCGATAGGGCCGGGTACAGCTACCGAAAAAACCGGGTATCGGAAACTTTTTCTGTCCGGAACCGAACACGGGAAAGCGCACTCCGGGGTCGATTCAGGCAAATAGTTTTATATAAACCTGTTAGTTCCTGGTAAGTACCCTTGTCGGGAGAACAGTTGCACCTACCCACAACCGGAGAATGAAAATGTGTAACTCTGGGGAAACAGATACCTTTTATGACAAGGCGTGTGTAGACCTTCTGGAAGAGGTCTGGGCAACCGGAAAGCCTATCATAGTTAATGAGACGGCCACACAACTGAACAACTTCTACCATGAATTTTTGAACCGGAAGTTTGTGGAGGAACCCACAATGCGAACTCTCCTGAGCACAAAAAAACTCGTGTTTCAACTGGTTGACGTTCGGACAAGTGATGACAGTTGGCGTATCACACGACACGTCCGGCGTTGGGTAGAGGGATAAACTAGCAGGGAGCGGGAGCCCCCCTGCTACCCGGAACCCTGCTACTTTTATTTCATTTCTAGTCCGGAAACGAACACCGGCAACAAAGGAATAATGACGGAACCGGGCCAGCCCGGAAACCCTTATCCTGAAAAGGGCATTTTGGGTGAAATGATTTTATATATACTTGCTAGTTCCTGGTAAGTACCTTTGTCAGGGACAGTCACACCTTTGTCAGGGACAGTCACATTTAAGGGGAGTTAATATGACCATTGTATTCCGGGCCGAAACAAAAGGCGGCCGCTACCGCACCGAGGTGGCCGAGGAAGATGACGGAACTTTTTCACATTCTTCTTATACAAGGGGAGTGCGTCAAGGGCGCGGAATAGGCTACTCAAAAAAGCAAATGGGCGCCTGGATTTTCCAGCATATCAACACAAGTCGGCTCCTTGACAAGATCGATCTTCGAGTCAAACAAGACCTCTTTTCATGGATGGGATAAGGAGAGGAACAGTCGCACCTACCCACAACGGACACGTCCGGCGTTGGGTAGAGGGATAAACTGCTACTTTTATTTCATTTCTAGTCCGGAAACGAACACCGACGACAAAAGACTACCCATAGGGCCGGGTGTCCTAGGCCGGAAAAAAAGCCGGGCAACTAACTTTTTTCGTTCGGAAACGAACACGGCAAAGCGCACTCCAGGTGAAAAGACTTTATATATCTCGGCTAGATTCTGGTATCTACCCTTGTCGGGCAACCTAACCAGAGGGTAAGACAATGGCAAGATCAAGACGAAAGCTCGTAATTCCTTTTTCGGATCGCAAGTTTGCGATGCCTCGTAACCCTGTCGCCCAAGCCCTCGCCACCTTGGCGGGCAAAGGCCAGGGTGCACACAAGGCAAAAGAGAACGGAAAAGGCACCCGTAAACAACGGCGGGAGCGGGCAATTGAGGGATACTGTTAAATTCCCATTCCGAAATGTTATACTCCAGATACTGTTAGGTTTTTTTCAAGGGGAATTACATGGAAACAACATATGCCTTCAAGAGCCTCCGTGCTGGAGACTATGCCGGGGAAAATTGGGAAGTTGTCTTCCGAAATATTTGTCACTTGGAGTGAGCCCTGCGGTTGTGCTGGGGGGTGGTACGATCCAAACGATGAGCGGCTAACTTATGAGAATGCCAAGGGTTACTTGCCCTGGCAAAGAAAAAAGAGAAGGACGACAAAAATTTTGTATAAAAGCCCGTTGACCTGGTTATCTCAACTATAACCGGTGCCCGACACCGAAAGCCGCCGATAAAAGACCGAGGCGACGGAAAAAACAGCGGGGAGTCAACTTTGTATGGAGGGGAAATTATGTGATCTTCACACTTTAAGAACTATGTTATTAAGAGGTTCCGGGAAGGTTTATGTTTGCCCTTCCCGGAACCTCAAACTTTTTCATCCGGAACCGAACACAGGCGACAAAGGAATATCGATAGAGTTGAGTGTCCTAGGCCGGAAAAAACCGAGCACCCAGAACTTTTTTCGTCCGGAAACGAACACGGCAAAGCGCAATTTGGGTGAAATGGTTTTATATAAACCTGTTAGTTCCTGGTAAGGACCCTTATAGGCAAGGGCAAAGTGTCCTGCCAACACGGAGGAAACAATGTATACCTGTTTTTTGGGTGCCGAAGGTTGTTCGGAAGCGGAAGGGCTTGATTGGGTTCGCCCGGCAACGGAGGAGGAAGTCGACGCACTTCTTAATAGCCGCTTGGGAAAAGAAGAGGGTTCGCGGGAAAAGAAAGCCCTGCATGACGCCCTGTCCCTTGATAGGACAGGGCGCCCTTACTGGCCAATGACATTCCTGGAAGAAGCACCCGAGGAAGCTAAGACCCGAGCACAGACCTTTTCCAGGATGGTTCACCTATTCCCGTGAGATAAGGCATCCGGAATTATCCGGATGCCTTATTATTTCTATCCGGAAACGAACACCACCGACAAAGGAATAAGACCGGCATCCCGCAAAAAACCCAAAAAATCTTTTTTTATAATCCGGAAACGAACACCGGCGACAAAAGAAGAGGTTGAAACGAACACGGCCACCGGCACCGGCCTTTTTTCGGGTCTTTTTCCGTCCGGAAACGAACACGGCCACCGGCCTTTTTTCGGGTCTTTTTCCGTCCGGAAACGAACACGGGCTTTTCTCCCCCTCCCGAATCCTGCCCGAGTTCCTACATATAATGATAGGCCAGCCTAAGAAAAAACCTCAGAGGGTAAGAAACTTTTATATAAACGCCTTAGTTCCTAGTATATGCCTTCACAAGCAGACGGAAAGGCCGTCTGCATAACCCCGAAGGGAAAAGACAATGAATGAGAACACCGCACCCAACCGTTTCGCCGATCTGGAGCTTGATCCAGCCAATCTCGATTCCGTTATTCCGCCCGAAAAAACTCCGCTTCCGTTGGAGATCGACGGGGTGGAAATCCCCCCGTGCGTGGAAGCACCACACAGTAAACCCGCCTTCGCTGCCCTGACCGGGGCAGGGTATGACTTCAACGTGGAGTTGATCCGCCCGGAATTCCCCCTGACCGCCCTTCCGCTCAACAGTAACTGGGTAAATCCACCGAACATCGACGACTACCGGTTGTGTATGCGAATGGACACTGGCCACATCTTTGGCGTCGTGTCGCCAGGATATGGCTTCGTCCAACCTCATGAATTGGCTGAAACGGTCGATGCCGCCCTTCCCGAAGGGGCAGGCAAAGTCAAATGCGAGGGCAGTAGTTTCGGCGACAGTATGTGGTTCGATTGTGAACTGCCAACCGGAACATTCGACATCTCTCCCGAAATGCAATCGGAAGCCAACGGGCAACGGTGGATTCACCTTGACCCACGAGACCCGCAAGGAAATATCCCGATCCGGGCAAAGCTCCTTTTCAAGCACGCCTACGGGGGCCAAGGGAGCTACGACGTTTCACTGCTCATCGAAGCACTCGTGTGCGCCAACGGTCTGTGTCTTCCCCTGAAAAACGGAAAGAAACAGATCTCCATTCGGCACAACAGTAGCTTTCCGGAGCGAGTGGAGCAACTCCGGCACGCCTTCCAAGTAGCAGGCGGGTGCGTTCCGGTATTCGCAGGGATGCTCTCTGAAATGGCCGCCACCAAAATCACCATGCCTCAGTTCGACGCCTACGCCAAAGTGATGTTCCCGGGCGAAAGCACGCAAGCGAAGAACAAGCGCGAGCGGTTTAGCGAGATCTACGTATCCGCACTCGGAGCAGCACCAGGAACGGCATGGGGTGCCCTGCAAGCGTCCACCTACTACGCGACCCACGAGACACCCGTCCGCGTTGGGGGGCGGTCACTGTCCCGATACACTCTCGACGATCCCTCTACTGTGACCGGACAACAACTGGACGGCTATCAGCGGCAAGCACGGCTCGAACTGCTCGTCAATGGGGCTGCTGGCCAGTTTACCGAGAAAGCCTACCAGTACGTCACCACGAACATGCTGGAAATGGTCTAACAGACAGGACCGGGCGAGGGTGCCCGGTCCTACTGTCAAGCTCCCCCGGTATAGGCGGGTTCGATTCCCGCTAGGAGCTTTCCTTGGGGGAGGTGCCCCTGCAACCCGGAAGTGGTGAGCCGAGTTGTAGGGGCACCTAATTTTTTCGTGTTTTATTTAATCCGGAAACGAACACCGGCGACAAAGGATAATCCGGAAACGAATACCGGTGACCTTAAAAACCCGGCACCCAGAACTTTTTTCATCCGGAGACGAACACGGGAAAGCACACTCCAGGTGAAATACTTTTATATAAACCTGCTAGTTCCTGGTATTTACCTTTAAGGACAAATCTAAAACAGGGGAAACTAAAATGAACAACGATACAGCAGCCACAGCAGCCTCCGATTCCTGGGCCCTCACAGAAGGGCAACTGTCACTCATGGCCGAAATACTGGCCTCTAGGACGCTGCTTGCCGCTACGGTACCTCTACGGCACCCGATAAATGGATATCCTTTAGGGGTGCTGGTTATCCCGGCGCATACGGAAAGTGGAGTACCTGTCCCTGAGAGAAGACACGAGGTAACCTACCATCCCGGATATGGAGTGTGCGCGTCTTCTCTCACAGAGACAAATGGAAGTGCGCGGATTATCGTGCAGTGTTCATGGGAAGGCAGTTATTTCGAATCTCTATCCCCGATTAACCCTACACATATTGAGGAGGAAAGGGTACGTATTCTAAAGATAGACAAAAAATCTGCGGATTCGTGGAAGAGAATCGTCACCGATTAAGTGTGTTTCATTTCTAGGTCTTCACAGGAAACCGGGCCTTTATTTATTTCCAATCCGGAAACGAACACCGGTGACAAAAGACTATCCATAAAGCCGGGTGCACCCGGCTGGAAAAGGACCGGGCACCAAACTTTTCCATCCGGAAACGAACACGGCAAAACGCACTCCAAGGTCGATTCGAGCAAATACTTTTATATAAACCTGCTAGTTCCTAGTATCTACTTATAGGAAAGGGGCGAAGCTGTCGCCACCTCAAACTCCCCACAAGGAAAAACCATGTACACTTGTCCAGAACCTATTGCCAATCTCGGAGACGTGAACTTCCTGGAATATGGCGGGCGCCTTGTGTTCTCCGGTGACTCTGAGGATATCACTCCCTATATGGAGGTCATTGAACCGCCACCGGAAGACTGTTTCGCTGAAGGGGAGGAAAAAACCTGGATGGTTTATCGTTTCGACTTGGATCTACTCCGAATTGTGGAGCAGGATAATACACTGTTTCTCGTTCCCGGAGAATGGGACCAGACCTGGCCAAAAGCCCTCTCATCCTATGACGAGTGGTTCCATAAAGGGCTCGCGGAAATCGCCGACTTCATCGGGACCACGGCAGCGGAGCTTCGTGAGGCGTTCGTCTCTCCGGACCCGATCAAACGAGCGTGGGCATGGTGCGCCATTGGTGACCATGACGGTTTTGATAACCTGGATGGTTATCCTCTAACTCTCACCGAGCACGAGGTATTCACCCGCTACAATCAGGAATGTGAGTGTGCCCTTTGTCAGGGATAGGATAATTCCCCTCTCTCACCAGGGGGGCGGTTCTTTTTCCAAAATAAGAGAATCCGGAAACGAACACCGGTGACAAAGGAGAAGGCTAACGGCACCTGGCCCTATAAAACCGAGTCTGTTTTTCTTCTCCGGGAGGGCAAGATTTTTTATATAATCGACCTAGTTCCTGGTTTATACCCTTGTAGGCAAACGGGACACCCGCTTGCAAAGTCACTTCAACCTGCCCAGCCCCTGTTTCTAAGGACGGACAAAAAATGAAAGTACAGATCATAATCGATATGGATAACGAAGCTTTTGAAGAAAATTCAGAGGAGCTGGAACGGGTCATGAACCAAGCCCTGGAGAAAATCCAAGGGCGACTTTCCGGGGGGTGGGGGAAGGGAACAACCCAATCTTTTTTGAAGGACACAAACGGAAATACGGTAGGGACTGTTGATGTCATCGCTCCTACCTAAACATAAAAGGAAGGGGCGGAAACCCCCCCTTTTTTTATTTCTAGTCCGGAAACGAACACCAACCCTGGGAACGAGTCCGGATTATTTTCCTTCAAACCCTTTTTCTTTTATATAATCGACCTAGTTCCTGGTTTATACCCTTGTAGACGCGGACACAGGGTTTGCGTCGTTAAAGAAAGGGGAAGCACCATGACGGAATCCATCATTAACAGGGCTCGGGTTCTTCTCGGTATGGGGTTGGACCAGAAAGAGGCCGCCGTAACCCTTATCGAAGGCGAGGTTTCGCCAATGTTGGCATACCTCGCAGTCAAGGCCGCTTCCCTAATCAACCGATAGAGGAAGAAATTTTATATAAAAGCAATTTGGTCTGGTATCCCCCTTTGTAGATGCAGACAAGAGAGACGCAGCTACCAAAGGGGATTCCTGACAAGGGAGGGGAAGGATGATGAATCGTTTGCGCTCCCGGGACTGGTGAAATTCGCAGTCCTAGCGCGGTAGGGGCAAAATGTTAGGGGCAGACCACAATATAAAACCTGGCGAACAGGGGAGGGCACTGCCCCATGAGAGATCGGCGTAAAATTTGGCGTTCCCGGAACTGGTGGCCATTTCCACGCGGTTCTAGCGCGGTAGGGGCAGCGGAATGGAAGAGGCCGTTTATTATAAAATAATCCAAGGGGGCAACATGAATCTTTAAGCGTTCCCGGGACCGGGTCGCTCCTACCTGGTTTCTAGCGCGATAGGGGGAAGAGAGTTAGGGATTATTATTTCTCCGGTTTTTTCAAAAACCGGGGAGGTTCCCGTCCGGAAACGAACACCGCCGACAAAGGATAAGGTCGAACCTCCGGGCACCGGCGCCGAAAAAGCACTTCCCGGTGTTTTTATTTCGTCCGGAAACGAACACCGCCGACAAAGGATAAGGGAGAACCTCCGGGCACCGGCGCCGAAAAAGCACTTCCCGGTGTTTTTATTTCGTCCGGAAACGAACACCGCCGACAAAGGATAAGGTCGAACCTCCGGGCACCGGCGCCGAAAAAGCACTTCCCGGTGTTTTTATTTCGTCCGGAAACGAACACCGCCGACAAAGGATAAGGGAGAACCTCCGGGCACCGGCGCCGAAAAAGCACTTCCCGGTGTTTTTATTTCGTCCGGAAACGAACACCGCCGACAAAGGATAAAGGCAAACCTCCGGGCGCCTGCGCCGAAAAAGCACTCCCGGCATTTTTATTTCGTCCGGAAACGAACACCGAAAAATTCCCTGGCACTTCGATTAACCGGACACATAATTTTAATCCCGGAACATAATTTTAATCCCGGACATTAATCCGTTTTATAAATCCCCATAATTAAATTAGTAATCCAGTTAAGATAATAACTATCTCACAGTAATAACCTAACTCCTATCCTTAACAGTAGATTGTGATCCCATAAGAAAAAAGCACCCTGAGCCCAGAATTTTTTATATAATCGACCTAGTTCCTAGTTTCTCCTCCTGAGGGCGGACGAAGGTCGTCAGCCCATAACCCCCGGAGAGGATACTATGAATACCACCAACACCAACCCCAACACCAACCCCACCAACCGCTTCGCAGATCTGGAGATCGGGGCCGGAACCGCCGTAGAAGTCGCAGCCGTTGTTCCGAATCCCCGCCCGGTTCTAGAGATCGAGGGGGTCGAAGGTGTCTATACCGAGCCAGAATCTGAGGCTCCTATTGTTGGGCCCACTGTGGCCGCCCTGCGTGAGAAAGGACTGAACTTCTCCGTCGGCCTCGTCCAACCGGAAATGCCTGGATTCGCAATGTCTCCTAACATCCAGGATCACCGCTTCTGCGTCCGCCAGGATAATGGATATGTGTTTGGTGCGTCGGTGTCACCTGGTTACGGTTTCGTGCAACCAGAGGAACTGGCCGCGACCTTTGACGCTGCTCTGCCAGAAGGCGTGAGCAATGTCAAAGTCGGAAGCACCCTGTTCGGCGAGCGGATCTGGTTCGTTTGCGATCTTCCGATGAGCAAACTTCTGGAGATTCACCCGGATATCCAGGCGATTGCAGACACCATGGGACACCACAAGGTCAACGGACATACGCCTGTCATCTTCCGGTTACTCGGGCACCATGCCTACGGCGGACAAGGGGCACTGGATATCAGCCTCTTGATCGAGGCACTGGTGTGCGGGAACGGTATGCGACTTCCCCTGAAGGAAGGGAACCGAAACGTCACCTTTCGCCATACCTGTAACTTCGAGGAACGGGTTAGCATGCTGCGAAAAGCGTTCGAGCTTGCCGGTGGCATGGTCGAGGCGTTCTCCGGAACCTTCACCCAAATGGCTGAATCCCGTATCACGGCGGCACAGTTCGATGCCTACGCCAAAGTGATGTTCCCGGGCGAAAGCACGCAAGCGAGGAACAAGCGCGAGCGGTTTAGCGAGATCTACGTGTCCGCACTCGGAGCAGCACCAGGAACGGCGTGGGGCGCCCTGCAAGCCGGAACATATTACGCAACGCACGAAACGCACGTTCGAGTTGGAGGCCGATCCCTTTCCCGGTTCACCCTCGACGATCCCGCTACCGTGACCGGACAACAACTGGAAGGGTACCAGCACCAGGCTCGCTTGGAAAGCATGGTCTATGGTCCCGCAGGTGACCTCAGTGCTCGGGCTTTTCAATACGTGACCGTTAACATGCTGGACACGGTTTAACAGACCGAGGGCGACCCTTCCGGGCACTCCCGGAAGGGCTGAATTAGCAAGCCCTGTAATTAGCTCCTAGGAGCTTACACGGGCACTCCCGGAAGGGCTGAATTAGCGAGCCCTGTAATTAGCTCCTAGGAGCTTACCCAGGTTCGGTGTTCCGGGCAGTTTAATCCAGATCGATAAATAAAAAAGCTCCGGTCCCGGCACTTTTCCCCGTCCGGAAACGAACACCGACAACAAAGGATAAGGGTAAACCTCCAGGCACCGGCACAGAAAAACACCGGCTTGGCGCTTTTTCTAATCCGGAAACGAACACCGGCGACAAAGGATAAGGGCGAACCTCCGGACACCGGCGCCGAAAAGCACCGGCTTGGCGCTTTTTTAATCCGGAAACGAACACCGGAATTATGGCCCTGGTTAATAAAGATAAGGAACCACCAAATTTCTATCTGCCCCGATTATTTCCCAGTCCATTCCGATTATTTTTCTACCCTCTCCGATTATTTTATTTTCCTTTCCCTCTTTCCAGAATGCAGTAGGAGGATAAAGGATATACAGTAGTAGTCTCTGCCCTTCTAATTTTGACAGTAGATCCTGCTCAAAAACTTTATATAAACCATGCCCGGGCTGGTTACCACCTTTGGAGAGGAAAACCTTAACCGGAGAGGAAAATGCAAAACCCCTTCATTAAAAGAATCCATCCCGACTTCGATCTTTGGGGAGTGTTTTTTATCAATCCACAGAAAGGCCGTTATATCTGGACCGGAAGCGGAGTCAAGCCCGAGGGTGGAATTCCCATAAACGGAAATGGCCGACCCTTTAGGATCAAGGAATTCACCTCTGAGAAAAAGGCAACGGAAGCTCTAGGGGCGGTAAAGGAACATATCAGGAACTACAAAGACTCCTTTGAAATCTATATCCAGGAAAAATAAAAAATGGCCACAAAACGTCAAGTTCTCTACTCTTTTTCTTTCAAGGAGGGGGAGCTATCCGCCCTCGTTGACAGTCCCCAGAATCTCCAAACAGGGGGGTACTCTCCGGAAAAGAAAGCAGAGGCCAGAGTTCAGCTTTCCTTCACCAACTATAAGACGGCACCCCAGGAATTAACGATCTGCCTTACTCGTGAGGAGTTGGACGAGCTTAAAATTGTCCTGAAAGCCGTGCAGTCAGAAATGGGATAATCGTTCTCAGTGGGGCGAAAACCCCCAAGATTTTTTATATAAAACCCCTTCCTCCTGGTTACCACTTTTGAGGGTAAGAGATCCTATTCCAACGCGGGAGTACACAGATGTTCGGAGCACGTACACGAGGAATCGAGGGTGAAATTATCCAACTCCATACGCAGGTTTCTGAAGAGACCCCCACACCATTGCACGTTCTCTTTCGGCCCCCCCCCAGAGAACAAGGTTTTCGTTGTCGCTCAGCCTTTATCGAATCGGAGTTGAGCTGGCCAGCGACGGTTACCATGACCCTTGACCCCCCGGGTTCCGAACCCTCAGACTTGGCCGTTGCCTTGTCAGTGGTCGAGGCTCAGAAAAAAGCCGACTGGCGTATTCTTGCAATCGGAGAGTTGGGGTTGGACGGGTCCGTTCGCCCGGTTCGTGGAGTTCTTCCCATGGTCGAAGCGGCAAAGAAAGCCGGCATCAAAACCGTTCTCATACCTCGGGAATCGGCAGCGGAGGCCGATCTTGTCGATGGAATCGTTGTGCATCCGGTGACTTCTCTCAAGGAAGCTCTTTCCTATATGAAAGAGGAGATCCTGGGAGAAACGAGAAGGAACCCTCCTTTGGAGAGGAAAAACCCGTATCTGGATATGTCTGATATCCACGGGCAGGAGAAAGCTAAACGGGCTTTGGAAATTGCCGCTGCGGGTAATTTCAATCTCCTGCTGAAGGGACCTCCGGGCGCGGGGAAAACCATGCTTGCTCGCCGTCTTGAAACGATCCTTCCCGATCTTTCTCCAGAGGAGATAAGAGAAACAACAAGGGTGTATAGCGTTGCGGGACTACTACCGGCTAACGCCATCGTGAAACGACCCTTCCGGGCACCCCACCACACAATTAGTGATATAGGTTTAATTGGTGGTGGGGTGCCTCCACGACCTGGGGAAGCCAGCCTTGCCCATAACGGAATCCTGTTTCTGGATGAGCTACCGGAATTCCGACGACAGGTACTCGTATGCCTCCGAGACGCTGTTCAGGAGGGTTCTACTCGGGTTGTTCGGAAAAACGAGACCTATAAATTCCCGGCACGCTTCCAATTGGTAGGGTCAACGAACAATTGTGCCTGTGGCTATGACGGCTCCACCAAGAGAAAGTGCCAATGCAAAGACGGTCAAAAGGAGAGGTATCTTGCCAGGATTCCTGTCAGCTACTTCGACCTCCAAGTCTCCGTACAGGATTATCCCTACTCCGAAATTAAAGAACTGCCCCCTGGGGAATCCTCAAAGGTTATTCGGGAGCGAGTTATCGCTGCTCGGGAACGGGCAGCGAAACGTAAGGAGAAAGGTAAAGGGATCGCTTATTCTACGGGGGCACTTGCTCTGCTGAGTAAGTGGGGGGATGCTCCGTCAACCGATCCCGAACCCTTCTCTCCGAAGGCCCGACGGCGTGTATTAGTGGCCCAGGTAATTGCAGACCTAGCCGGGTGTAAAGAGGTATCAGAGGAACACCTGTTGGAAGCAGAGTCCTTGTCCGATTCCGAGATCAACCGCTGAAGTTCCCGCCCGGTTCTGAAGATCGATGGATCGAGGGCGTCTTGCCCTGGGGCCCTTCTCTATCCGGTTTATAACCGGATAGGTTGACCGAAACCGAACCAATCCGTTTGACCGGATTTAGTCCAAGGGAGCTTTTTTAATCCGGAAACGAACACCGACGACAAAGGATAAGGATAACCTTCAGGCACCGGAGATAAAAAAAGCACCAACCCGGCGCTTTTCCTAGTCCGGAAACGAACACCGACGACAAAGGATAAGGGTTCAGGAAAGGGTGCTGAATTATTTATTTTGTTAATCCGGAAACGAACACCACCTTTTCTGAATAGGATTAATCAAGGTGGGCGGAGTTGCAATTTTTAAGGCACTCGTTTTTTCTTTTGCGGAGCCTTTATCTTTTTGCCTTAAAAATTATTTTTAAATAAACTTCTTCTTATTTTAATCACTGTAGATTCCTTTGGAACCTACAGTAGTAGAGGACTTCATAAAATAAATTGAACAGTAGATCCCAATTTTTTGTATAAACCGGCCCCGGGCTGGTTACCACTTTATAAGACCTCGCACCTGGAATCAAAATGAATGACCACAGATTTAAGATTATTGACGGTCAGCTAGTCTTTCAGGGTATTTCTTTTGGGTATGGGAACTGCAATCCGGTACTAGTTTACCAGACCTCACGCCATATGGTTTTACGCATCCCCTCAAGAAAGGATTGGATGTCTCTGAGGACCTACGGGACTAGACCGGCAGAATGGCTCCTTATTGAGTATGAGAAAGAAAAAGAAACCCTCCGTGTGAAAAAGGTTCTCAAAAGAACGGAGCCGGGTCGCTTGTGGCGCCGGGAACGTGATGCCTTAGTGGAGGAGGCCAAAATCTTGAAATAGTTGTTGGGGGGGTTCTTTTTCGGGGATTCACCGGAACCCTCAGTTTTACCGGCCTCCGTAAACTCGGAGTTTTCCCCACAAAAGAAGAAGCTAACGCATGCGTTGAAAAATACTCAGTGCGGCGGCTTGACCAATATTTTCCAGTCCTTTTAAAGAAGGAACATAATAGTATGAGCATGAATCTTTTTTTATATAAACCGGCTCCAGGCTGGTTACCACTTTTGTAAGATACCAACGAGGAGATAGGGGGAACTTTTTATGCCTACCGCGAAAGTTTACCATGTAATTAAATTCGGGAATCCCTCCGCCATCTTTCCACAAGACTTCAAATGCGTTGCTCAAGTCGAACAGAAATCTGCTTCTCCCGGGGAGGCTTTCGAAAAAACAAACCATATCGATCATTTCTGGTGGGAAAATCCTGAAGTGACAAAGGTCGTGAAAGGGGCGGTTCGTTCTACTAGCGTAGGGGATGTAGTTGTAATTGACGATCTCCTTTATCTTTGCTGTCCCGTAGGATGGGAAGTACTTCCTCAGAAGTATTAACCACAACTCGTTTCCTGGGCTAATTCAAACAAAGGCTCAATCTTTTTTTATATAAACCGGTCCCGAGCTGGTTACCACTTTTGTGAGACACCCACCTTCTCTGGAGTACCTGCTATGTCAACCACATACGTCAGTGTCGATTCTCTAGCCTCCATCGTGATCAATGTCCTCCCCGGAGAGCGCAAGAAATGTGTTGAAGACCTCGTCTGGATGCAAGAGCTTCCTACTATTTATGTGGAAGCCGTCGAGGGTTCCTCAACAGAGATCAGGGTCCTTTCCGGCAAGGAAACGGTTGCGGCTCTGTTGTCCTGGTCAAAAGAGGAGCCGCAGGGGACTCGGTTTCGGAGGATTCAAATAAACACCGTATTCCCTGACCGAGAACACTACGGAGCCTTGATCGACTACCTCAAGTTCTCCGGGCGGATGGCCTAATTACGAGAAGAAGGAAAAGGAAATGGAAGTAAAGGCAACGGCATATTTTTTAGCCCGGATGAAACTTAACACCAGTCCTTTCCCCAGGATTATTGAATTCCGGACCGCCTCACAAGGACCCGGAGCAATGACCTGTCTGGGGTCCGAGATCTACGCCGAAGTCCTCCGAGCTGAAGGAGCCTCCTATCAAGAGGCCCATGATAGGTTGGTGGAAATAATCCGTTCCCTTAAATGGGATTGGGCAGAGGTCTGGATTAACGAGTCCTTTGAGGCACATCAGGTAAGGGGGGCCTTGACGGGTCCTTATTGTCCCCCTTTAGGAAACCGAACCTAATAAGGAAGGGAAAATCATGAAGACTGAGACCATGACCGGACAACGAATTTTCGGCCCCGCCGACGATCCTCTCCTCTTCCATCTCCTAGAGAAGTCCGAAGAGATTGCAATTGCCGCCGTCCAAGCCTCCGGAGCCCCTGAAGAATGGACGGAGGATGAGATCGGAATAGCAATCAGGCAAAGTACAGGTCGTTGGGGGTCGGACCCCTTTAAGAAAATCCCGCATTTCATGGCAAATGCGGTAAAAATGAGTTTGCCAAAACGCCCTGTGATACAAGGCACCACCTCTATTCTCCAATATGGAATTGGAGAACTGGCAGTGGATATCCTGATAGGCTGGAGTCTTCCACGACTCCTTTTAACCCCAAATGCGGGGACTGATATTGGAAAGGTTACAGAGGACCCCAGCGGATATCGATGGGCAGTGGGCAACGGGCAGACAGGCGCCCTTGCCCTTCTGGCAAATATCCCTCTCGTTAAACCCGATCCCTGTCCCCAGACTCTTGGAGAGACTTTACGGAAACTGACAACTTTCCGGTTCCTGTTTTCAGAGCTGGATAATATCGCCCGGATGCCGACCCCAGGATCTCTTTATGTCCTCTGCCATCGAGATTACGCAAAAGCCATAAATGGGGCCCTTTTTGGGGTCTTGATAGAGGAAGACATCTTCACCGTCCTACACCCAAAACCCCCTATTTTCGGATAACTCCTCTTCTTTTTTTATATAAACCGGGCCCGACCTGGTTATCACTCTTGTGAGACACGGAGAGACTAAAAGTCAACGGGAGAGATAACGATGACGACAGATGAGCTTTGCAAATTGGCGGGAGCGATCACGGTAACTCGTGGCGCCGTTGTCCTAGTGAATCCTTCGCAGGTTGATATAACCCTAGACGGCGAGGTGGCGGGAACGTTCCTCTGGGACGAGGTTGACGAGGGGTGGTACGCGCAGTCAGCTATTTGGCGCAGGCATCTCGGGGCGGTTAACGAGATCGGGGACGTGTTTGTTGTACTTGGCAAAATTCTCAAAAGTTTCCGATAGCCTAGCCAGGAGTTGCAAGGGCAAGGGCGGGGACGCCTTTCTGGGCACGCCGGCACCTGCTAGCTTAGCCGGGAGGGAAAAGACACCGGCAAACTTTTTTAGTCCGGAAACGAACACCGATGACAAAGGAGAGGAGGAAGAAAGAAGAGATGGATGAGTCCCGCATATTTCCCACTCTTTTTTTATATAAACCGGTCCCGGGCTGGTTACCACTTTTGTAGACACCAGACACCGAAGGGGAAGCCATGTACGACTACGACTACGAATACCTGGAAGCTCGTGACGATGCCCGTGCAGAAGCGGCGGAAGCGGCAGAAGAGGAGAAAAGAGAGCGAGCCTTTTCCTCTGCCTATAAAGAGGTGATGAGAGATGCCCGCCAGCGTAAAACTATCGAGCTGGAACAACAAGGGCTTACCCCGGAACAGGTGGGGGTAAAATTGGAGGAAATGGACGAAGACGGAATCCTGGAGGAGTTGGCGCGGGATATCTTCGAAGGGTCAATCGATAGCTATATCGATCCCTGTGGATGCCATGACCCGTGTTGTCCCTGTTCCGGGTACAAAATCGGAGTGCCGTAGTAGTTTTTTTGTATAAGGAGGGCCTGGCCTGGTTACCACTTTTGTGAATGAGCAAGGCTTTCCAACTTTAAGGGGAATTATTATGTGTGACGGCCAAGAACTCCTCCTCTCTCTTCTAAGCGAGGGCTCGGATACGGTTGCCCTCCTAGAGGAGATGGATAACACTTTTGATATCTCTTTTTCTCATACGGGCCCCGATAGATGCAAAATCGTTGCGGATATCGAGAATGGCCCCACAGTAGGAATCGAGCTGGAAAAAAACTATAAAAACCAAAACCGTGAACAGGACAGTATTGTCATGACCTTCACGGTTGTAGCCATCGAAAAGAGCCTAAGAGCAGATCTTGAAAAAAGTCTGGAAAAACTCCAAGAGGGGGTCTCACGGATAAAGGAAGCACTCCAGGACAGGGTCAAAGTCTTCCCTCATTTTGGTACCCGGCCAAGATAAACTGAGTCGGAGCTGGTTACCATCAGACACCCGAGTAGAGTAATAACATGATCGATTTTATGATCTATACGGATACCGTAGATCTCCAAGGACTTCGGAGCCTGGCAATTAATGCCTTCGTCAACAATGGAAACCCGGAACTGACCCAACACCTATTGGCCGCTTGGGGTCTCCTCCAAGAGGAGAAAAGTGACAAGGAGGTTCCCGGTTATTTTAATACGGATGCCGATTGCAAAAAGCGGTATGACTTCTACATGGCGGTATATCTCCACGCCTTGGGGCAGGATTCCGGCGAGGGTATGGAACCTGATTGGCCACAAGGTTTCCTCCCTAAGTGGTTCGTTAAGCAGATCGCTCTTATCGAAGGACAGAGGGATAAGGCCAGAATGCGGCAATGCCGTCTCCTCAATAAGGAAATCAACCAAGATCAAAGTAAACTGACTCCAGAACAGTTCGAGGAAAAACACGGGTTTCCACCCGAAACGAATCCCCGGTAATCTTGACGAGGGCACCACTTTTTTTATATAAACCGGCTCCGGCCTGGTTACCACTTTTGTAAACGCCAAACACCAAAGAGGGATCTCATGGAATACACCGTTTACTGGATAATCGGGTGAGCGGGATGCTCGCCGACCGAGAAACCTGAGCAGCGGGTGAGCCGACCTGAGCAGCGGGTGAGCCCAATACGCCCTGCGATAGCGGGGTGTCCGAGCTGATCGACTAACCGAACCACACACAACGCACACAGGAGGATCCGCCATGTTCGAGAGGATGGACCGCAGGGCATACGCATACATGGACCTCGGGCGGGGCGACTACCCCCGGTGCACAAGCCGGGATGGGCTAGTAACCCTGATGGAGATACAGGCAGGGCGTATTCAGAACGACGAGGAGCGGTCGCACTTCGCCAAGCAGGTGTGCCTCGCCCTAGCCGCGAGGGCTATTAGCTCGGATCATGGAGATCAACTGTACCTAGCGGCAGGCCTAACCAAGGATGGCGGCTGGTCGTATCCGAGCTGATCGACTGACCGCGACCCCGCGGACCTGACGGAATAAAGGATTCTTTGTATAAACCGGCTCCGGTCTGGTTACCACTTTTGTAAACACAAGATACCGAAGGAAAAGAAAATGTCAAAGCGAATCGAGTTCAATGGATGGGTAGGGCGTAAAAATTCCGGCATAACAATAAAATGGCCGAAGTATGCCATGCAGGCGGACACTTGCCCTAGTGCGGCAAACTCTGTTGTAGAGGCAATTGCCCGGAAGAATAAATTGCAGGTGGTGACCTTTCGGTCGGATGGTGTTTCTGAGGGACGTCCACAATATCAGGCGACCTTGGGCCGTCCGGTTTCAACCGGTGGCTGGACCCCAGAAGCAGAAATCTGGTTTGTCCTTTATTCGTAAGACCGTCTCCCCCACACTTTTTTTATATAAGTGGGGCTTGAGCTGGTTACCACATGTATCGGCGGGTACCCGCTTTCCAAACAGGAGACTGAGACGATGTCGGATTTTCACCAGACTCTTATGGATGAGGCTTGTACCCTCTGGAGAGAAAAGCACCTTAACAAAGAATACTCCGAATTCTTTCCAGAACTAGACCCCATACATAAGGAGGCCCTTGCTCTTGGTGCCCTGAATTATCAGGTCGAGAATGGCGGCTTCGGGCAATGGCATGATAATGGATATAGCAAGAGGGGTAGTTTTCTCCTGAAGACCCTTCAGGAAATGGAAAGCCAATGCCCTCTCGCCTCCACGGTTCGTAAACTCGTAGAGGAAGCCTTCAAGAATATCCGAAGGGTTAAGGAACTTGACCCCTACGAGGATGAGGAAGAGATACAGGAGCTTCTTGAAATGGATGCTCTTTGTGATGCCTATTACGAGATTAACACCCTTTGGCTAGTACAAGTGGAACTTTACTTGCGCCGAAAGGCTGGCGAAGAGATCCCCGAGGAGTTCCTGGCAGAGAATAAGGAAGCCCTGGAATTCAAAGGAGGGGGTATTTCGGAAGAAACGGTTTCGTCAAAACCCGTCGTCAAACTCATCGGGGAAGACGGTAATGCCTACGCCATAATGGGGAGGGTTATCCGGGCCCTTAAAAAAGCAGGGTTCCCCCAGGAAAGGATCGACCAATACATGAAAGAAGCCCAGAGTGGGGACTATGATAACCTGCTCGCCGTAACCTCCAATTACGTAGAGATTCGGTAACGAATAAAGGCCGGGCTCAAAACCTGGTCTTTTTTCCCTTTCCTAATCCGGAAACGAACACCGACGACAAAGGATAAGGCTGACGGAACCGGCTCCGGACCCTCTCTTTTTATTCAGATAGATAATATAATCTCTTCTTTTTTTATATGAACCGGCTCCGGGCTGGTTATCACATTCATGAGAGCACTACCAAGAAGGTAAGTCATGAGCGTGATCTTCAAAGCAGAAACCTCTACGGGCCTATATACCCTCGAAGTTTGTAGGGAAACAAACGGCTCTTATTCCATTACCAGAAGCAAGAAGGGGAAAATCTATTTTCATAAAACTAAAATGACCGAAAACGAGGCTCACAACGAGACCCTTATGACAATTCGCCAGGCGAAACTCTTTGACGGGGTTATTTTCCCCGTCCTAGTAAATCTCCTCTCCTGGAGAGCTTGACCTCCGGCAGTGAAAAAAACACGTCTTTTTTTATATAAACCGGTCCTTCTCTGGTTACCACATCTAGGACCAGACACCGACCAACGGAGAACGACAATGCTGTCCACACTGAATGTCCAGACTCTTACCGCCCTTGCTAACCTTCTCATGAAAGAGGCAAAAGCCCGCCGTGAGACTCTTACCCCGGGTGAGTATTCCATTGATGAACAAGTGACCTTGGACGTGAAGGGATTGATTCGGGTATTCGAGGATCACTCCTATCAGCCCACTACGAGCATTCCCCTCAAGGTCACCTTGGCCTTGTTCCTCCGGTATTCCGGGGTCACGGGGCAACACGCAATCTCCGCCCTTGTGCGGGCGATGAGTGAAGCCCTGGTAATTGACGAACTCCCTAAAGAAGAAAGGAGAACCACAGTAGAAGCCATTCGAGAACTGGCTGACTTGGAGGAGGCGGAACGAATCGTGACCAGTAGCCTAGAACAATTGCCCCCACAAAATCGGAAAGGGCGCGTCAACGTCAAGGCTACGGTAAACCCTGCCTTCCCGGTTATTGCTCCCTCCAAAGGAGACGTAGAAAGGGCGGCGCGGGTTTCAGCAGAGGAGGGAGCCCCCCAAGAAATGTTGAACCCAGTAACCTGGCGCCAGTATGTGGAATTTTTTTCGGGAGCGGTGGGGGGACAAGTTCTTATCCCCTTCTAGGTTCCTATTGTCTCAGCTTATAAGCTGAACCTAACAAAATTAGCCCAGGAAAAAAGATGAATGACAAGCTCAAAGAACTTCTTGAAGCCGAAGACTGTGAGACCCCCCTCGATGGGCTGGTATTCATCGTACTCGTCGAGCTGGTACATGAATACAAAGCTCTGGAAACCTCCGCAATCAACAATTCAGGTCCCGAAGCGCAAATCGAATATCTGCTCTCCTGTGGGATGACAAAGAAAGAAATCCTTGAAGCTGTGAAGGAGTAACCGGCATGGCTAATAAAATGCCCTCTGAAATCCAAAAAAAGTTGGAGGCTGCCGAACAGGCTTATCTAGATCAAGTAGAAGAGATTGCAGCAGAGGCCCGGGAAAAAATCGTTATCCCGTTCTGTGATAAATATGAGATACAACTCCTCGTCGGGAACGGGACCTATCTCCTGACAGGAAAGCAAAAACTCCATGTTTGGGAAGATGAGATAAAAGACGAGGTTATGGGCTTAACGGATGAGAGAGGCCGTAAAATTCCGGGGAGCAAAAGAGTTGCCTCTATCTTAGAGGAAAGAGTTTCCCTTATGCTCAGCCCCTTTAACAGCCTTGGAAGTTTTATGACGGATTATATTCCTCAAAAGTTGGAAGCTCCGGTCCCGTCTCCGGTTAAGCCTGAAAAAAACGACTGAGAAACAACCTTTTTTATATATTGGGCCCTCTTCCTGGTTACCACTCCTAGAGAGACAACCAGTGTTCACATAAAAGGCAAGATAATGGACACCAACATCGAAACCAACGTCGAGACCAATCGAACCCCCGCCATTGTAATCAATGGCTTTAACTTGTGGCCCGGTCTCAAGGTCAATTCAGAGAAAGTGGACAATCGGCGTGAACGACAGTATGGGCGTTCCCTCTCAATATCAGCAGACATCACGATGGAGAAAACACTTGATGACTGGGAAAAGTCGGGCAAATTTCCCAGCACCCTTATTGGGTTAGCCGCCACGAAGGCGTTCTCCGAGCTTGAATTCCCCAAAGAAGTGGAATGGTCTGCTGGTACCGCCCTCAACCCCGGGTGTGCTTGTGTCTTATACTCCTCTTATGGGGGTCCTTATTTTGGGCATCTTGTCTTCCATCTCTTTGTGCGTTCTCAGAAACCTTCCCTAATTCCCTCTGAAGAGGAGTGCATGGTTCTCTTAGGCGGACCGGAAAGAATATGGGAGGTCGTTGTAGAGTCCTTTTGTTCTGGATTCGAAAAGCAAAAGGAGAAGGAAGACCATAAAGAGCGTGTCCAACAAGCAGAGGCGGTCCTTGGTCACTTGAGGGAAAGGGTTATCAACAAGGCCAAAGAAGTCTGCCGATTTGAGGCACGAATGGCCGCCCTCATGGCAGAACTCGAAACTGAGGCACAGGTTCAGGTTTCGAAAGCCCTCCGAAAGCTAGAAAAGGACCCTCGGTGGTCCGATTCCAAGGAACCTATCGATGAACGGATCCTCAGAGCCGT
>Ga0307376_10001279_pt1 | contig 27831 bp, 29 predicted proteins | sample TR2MG_FD_202536 | JGI IMG/M metagenome (GOLD analysis project Ga0307376, IMG submission 202536) | Soil microbial communities from Risofladan, Vaasa, Finland - TR-2 | ecosystem: Environmental > Terrestrial > Soil > Coastal area > Acid sulfate soil | place: Finland: Risofladan, Vaasa | collected...
CCACAGTCTGGTATTTAAGAGTGGTGCCTTCTAACTCATTAGCAATCCATTCCACCATTTTCTTATATTCTTGAGAATTATGGTCTATATATTCTGACACATTCTTCACATCTTTGCCTTCCAGGCCGTGAATGGCCCTGCGGGCAGCGAGCTCGTGGATGGAACGCGTGGAGAGATTAAACCTGCAGGGAAACATCAACGGAGGGCAGGCGGGCCTTATGTGAACCTCCCGGGCACCGTTATCCCATAGCTTCTTTATGGTGAAGTTCTTAAGCTGAGTCCCTCTGACTATAGAATCCTCACATACTACAATCCTGTTACCTTCAATTATCTCTTTGATAGGAATGAGCTTCATCCTGGCTATCAAATCTCGAATCTCCTGCGAAGGAGGAGTATAACTTCTCCCATACCCGGGCGTATATTTCACCAGAGGTCGCCGGTAAGGCTTTCCCGACTCCATTGCATATCCCAGCGCGTGTGCAGTTCCTGAATCGGGAACTCCAGAGACTATATCTACTTCTATATCCTTATCCCTTTTTGCCAGAAACCTTCCGCACCTTTCCCTTACTGTCTCCACATTTATCCCTTCATAGTTGGAAGCAGGAAAGCCGATGTATATCCAGAGAAATGCACAGATTTGATTCATCTCTCCACCCGGCTTCCTTTGGAGCATGCCCTTCTCGTTTATCAGAATTATCTCTCCAGGTTCGAGGTATTTTACCGTTTTGAACTCAATATTGGGGAAGGCGCTAGTCTCGGAAGTAACTGCCCAAGCATCCTCTCGCTTTCCCACTACCAGGGGCGTATACCCATACCTATCTCTGGCAGCATAGACTCCATCTCTATTCAATAGTAAAAGTGAGCAGGAACCGTCTATGGCATCGAACATCTTCTCTATGCCATCTATCAAATTGTTCCCCTGACTGATTAACTTGGCTACAAGCTCAGTTACATTAACCATACCTTTACTCACTTCACTGAAGGTTATTCCTTTTTCCAAAAGCCCCCCTGCTAATTCTTCGATATTTTCTAAGATGCCATTAGTGACTATACAAAACGGACCAAACTTGGAGTTTAAATAAATAGGCTGTTCATCAAAGGCGCTAATAACGCCGATGCCCTTGTTGCCCTTCATACGCTTGAAATCTTGATAGAATTTTGACTTAAACTGATCCTGGCTTATATTGTGTATCTGGCGGGTGAAATCCTCTCCCAGGACTGCCATACCTCCATATTCTGTGCCCAAATGGGAATGGTAATCCGTCCCATAGAAGAGAATCTCTACACAATCTTCCTTAGAAACCACTCCAAAAATCCCACTCATATTTTACCCCCTGACATAAATTATTATTTTATCTCTTTATGGTATTCCTGTAACGATTTTACAGACACCTCTGGTCTCTTAATCAAATTCTCAATTCCATTAACAGATGCCTGTGCACCAGCAATAGTAGTTATGAGAGGCACACTATAAAGAATTGCCTGGGACCTTATCTTCACCTCATCCTCTTTGGTCACTTTTCCAGCAGGAGTGTTTATTATCAGGTCTACTTTGCTATCTTTTATTAAATCAATAATATTAGGCCTTCCTTCGTGAAGTTTAGGCAGAGTCTCTACTTCTATGTCATTCTTCATAAGGGCATCTGCTGTGCCAGAAGTGGCCATAATCTTAAACCCGAGGTCAGCAAGTTTTTTGGCAATGAACACTATATTCCTCTTATCCTGATTCTTCACACTTATGAATACATTTCCCTTTTGGGGCAACTTTTGTCCAGCAGCTATCTGGCTCTTCGCATAAGCTACACCAAATGTGGAATCTATTCCCATAACCTCCCCTGTGGATTTCATCTCCGGGCCCAAGATTGCATCTGCGCCGGGAAACCTTATAAAAGGAAATACAGACTCTTTTACGGCAACATAATTGATTTCCTTTTCCTTGGTGAATCCTAACTCTTGCAATGTCTTTCCCAGCATTATCTTAGTTGCCAGCTTTGCCAGAGGAACCCCTATGACCTTGCTCACAAGTGGAATTGTTCTACTTGCCCTGGGATTTACCTCCAGGACATAGACCACATTATTCTTAACAGCGTACTGGATATTCAAAAGTCCTTTCACGTTCAATTCTTTTGCCATAGCATAAGTATTTTTCTTTATGAGTTCTATTATGTCTTCTCCTAAAGTATAAGGAGGAATAACCATTGCGCTATCGCCGGAATGGATGCCCGCCATTTCAATGTGCTCCATAATCCCACCTATCACGCAATTCTTACCGTCGGCTATTGCATCCACGTCAACTTCTATGGCATCTTCCAAGAATTTGTCGATAAGAATGGGACGTTCAGGAGATGCCTCCACTGCTTTTTCCATAAAATTGCCTAAACCTTCCTCATCATAGACTATCTCCATTGCTCTACCGCCGAGAACATAAGAAGGCCTTACCACTACTGGATATCCTATCCTGTGGGCAACCTTCTTTGCTCCTTCCAATGAGGTAGCTGTCCCGTTATCAGGCTGGATGAGTTTCAATTTCTTAAGCATCTGTTGGAACCTTCTTCTATCCTCTGCCCGGTCTATAGAATCAGGGCTGGTTCCTAAAATCTTCACTCCTGCCTTGGCTAATGGGACAGATATGTTCAGTGGAGTCTGGCCTCCAAACTGAACTATCACTCCGACGGGTTTTTCAATATCTACAATATTTAATACGTCCTCGACTGTCAAAGGTTCAAAATACAATTTGTCTGAAGTATCATAATCTGTGGAGACAGTCTCTGGATTGCAATTTACCATAATGCTTTCCATGCCTTCTTCTTTTAGAGCATACGATGCGTGACAACAACAGTAGTCGAACTCTATACCCTGCCCGATTCTATTAGGTCCCCCTCCCAGGATAAGAACCTTCTTGTTTGCAGACGGCTGGCTTTCATCCCTGGTCTCATATGTAGAATAATAATATGGTTTCTCCGCTTTAAATTCTCCTGCGCAGGTATCTACCAATTTATAGACCGCTTTTATATTGCACTTTTTTCTATAAGATCTTATTTTTTTCTCTGTCGAATTTAGAAGATAGGCAAGCTGTATATCTGAGAAGCCATCCTTTTTCGCTTTCTTAAGTAACTCTGGTGAGATTTTGATCTTGCTTTTTGCATTTTTACCTTTATATCTCTTTATCTCTTTTCCCAGCTCTACGATCTGCTTCATATTATCTATGAACCACCTATCAATTTTTGATAGCTCGTAAATCTCATCGACAGTTAGTCCAAGCTCAAGACCGTATCTGATAAAGAATAGTCTCTCATCATGGGGAATTCTTATTTTTTCTTTTATTTCCTGAATCAAATCCTCTGAGGCTGATTTCAATGCTTTATCGGTTATTTTGTCTTTTCCATCCGAACCCAATCCGAATCTTCCTGTCTCAGTAGACCTTATTCCTTTCTGGAGTGCTTCCTTAAAGTTTCTGCCAATAGACATCGCTTCACCGACTGCTTTCATAGATGTATTTATGACCCTTTGAACTTGAGGAAATTTTTCAAAAGTAAATCTACAAATTTTAAATACACAATAATCAACCGTAGGCTCAAAGAATGACGTTGTCTTTCCTGTAATCTGATTGAGAACCTCGGGAAGAGTAAAGCCCACAGCCAATTTTGTAGCCACCCTGGCAATGGGAAAACCAGTAGCTTTAGAAGCTAAAGCTGAACTCCGGGAAAGTCTGGGATTGACTTCGATAATCACAATGTGTCCATTATCCGGGTTCTGTCCAAATTGAATATTCGCCCCTCCCCCGGTTATGCCCACCTTTCTTATAATCTTTTTAGATAGATTCACAAACTGTGCGTATTCCTCTCTGGTCAGGCTCTGCGATGGCGCAACCACAATGCTATCCCCGGTATGTACACCCATGGGGTCGACATTCTCCATAGAAGTAATCATAATAACATTATCCACGCAGTCCCTCATCACTTCATACTCTATCTCTTTCCACCCCAGTACAGATTGTTCCACCAATACTTGTCCCACCGGACTTATCTCCAGCCCCTTTATTAGAAACTCTTCCAATTCCTCCTTATTATAAGCAGTAGAACCACCACTGCCCCCTAAACAATACGCTGGTCTCAAAATCAATGGGAATCCTATCTCCAGGCCTATCCTCATTCCCTCTTCCAGATTTGTAGCAATTCCACTTTTGGGAACATCTACGCCTATCTCCTGCATTGCCTTCTTAAACAGTTCTCTATCCTCAGCCCTGGAAATAGCCTCGACATCAGCTCCTAAAGACTCTACACCATACTTTTCCAGTATGCCTTCTTTCATCAAGAAATAGGCCAGGTTCAAACCTGTCTGGCCACCCAGTGTAGGCAGGATGGCATCGGGTCTCTCCTTCCTTATTATCTCTGTAACCACTTCTACGGTGAGTGGCTCAACGTAGGTCACATCTGCCATATCAGGGTCGGTCATAATAGTAGCGGGATTGCTATTTACAAGGATGGTAAAGTAACCTTCTTCTCTTAAAGCCTTACAGGCTTGAGAACCAGAATAGTCAAATTCACAGGCCTGGCCAATAACAATTGGGCCAGAGCCTATTATCAATATCTTATTTATATCTTTGCGCTTGGGCATGTCAGGTTCCTCACTTTACCATTTCTAAAAATCTTCTGAATACTCCATTTACCTCATCAAATCCAGGACTTACTGGATAGTACTGGGTGGAAATAAACTTTAGCGGGCCACTTTCCATCTCCTCGATTGAGTCATCATTGACATTGCGCAGGGTAATGTTGATGTCCTCTCTACCCTTTATTGACTCCTCATCCACAACAAATGAATGGTTTTGAACCGTGATATCACCTTTATATGAAGAAGATGACTTCACTGGATAATTTACACCGCGATGACCTAGTTTGAGTTTCCTAAGTCTACCTCCTAAGGCAAGTAAGATTATCTCATGTCCTAAAGAGATACCCAAGAGAGGAATTTTGCCGATGAGCCTCTTAACTACCTCTACAATTCCGGAAATTGCTTCATCTTCTTCCGGTCCGTTAGAAATAATCAAGCCATCGGGATTCAATCCCAGAATTTTGTCTGCATCAGTATTATAGGGCAATAATGTAAGATTGCATCCCAGAGTCTTTAATTGTTCGAGAAAACTATTCAAGATTCCCAAGTCCAATATAACTATCTTTGGTCCTGAAGTATTACCTTTAATTTCTGTAATCTCTCTTGAGATATTTGTTATGAAATTCCTTTTCATATATTTCTTATAATCTTTTACCTTTTTAACTAACTTACCAATCTTTGTCTCCTTGCCAGCGAGCGGCACCAAAGTGGAAACTATTCCCAGCATCTGGCCGCTATCTCTAATCTTGACAGCCAGTGTCCTTGTATCCACCTCGCTTATCGTGACCAGATGTTCCTTCTTAAGGAAATTATTGAAACTGTCCTCTGCCTGCCAGTTGGAATACATTTTACTTTCCTCTTTCATAATCAAGGCCTCTATCCAACATTTTTTAGACTCAGAAAATTTCTTGGCTACACCATAATTGCCTATCAAGGGATAAGTGAAAACCAGAATCTTGCCCGCATTTGCCGGGTCGGTCATAATCTCCTGGTATCCAACAACAGCAGTATTTGAAACTACCTCTCCTATCCTTTCCCCGGCTTTCCCTATGGAGATGCCCTCAAAATAGCTACCATCCTCCAGAACTAATACTCCTCTCATATGTCTCTCCTATTGATATTCTGCTCTTGCCCTACTTTATTATACATGCGTGGTACAGGGAGAAGTTAAGTCAAGAAACGAACCATAAATTTTATAGACTTCTGCTACTATACAGAATAAAGAATCAACATGCCAAAGCCTATAGCGAGAAGCGCAATAAGACGGAGAAACAGAAGTGGCCTTCCATGCCACCATCGGAGCATACTTTTAAATCTTTCCAGTCCGATTATAAAAATGGTAATGCCCCCTAAGAAAGCCAGTATTCCAATCGTAACTATAACCCAAACAACCCTGCTCTGTGGAGCAGCCAACAGGAAGACAATGCCAACGAGAATCCGCAGAGTACCCATAATGTACGGCCTTACCCCCTTTTCACAAAAAACCATCCATTGCCTCATCCTCTTAGGACTTAACAGAAAAACAATCCCCATAGCCACCGCGATCATACCCACAAGCCTGACCAATATGAGCATAATTTTTCCTCCTTTCTTCTAAAAGTTAAGACGAAAAAGAACCCAATCAAGCAAGAAGTTGCTAAATATTATAACATCTTTACTTTGCGTTGACAATCTTTTTCTGAAAAGCTGTTTACTATTTCACCTCCATTTGCACTAAGGCTGCTTTTTAACTCTTTATTCTTATTTGTGTTGGGCTAAGTATCTGAAAGCACTCAGTGCCGCTTTAGCCCCTTCTCCTGCTGCTACTATAATCTGTTTTGCAGGCACTTCAGTAACATCACCGGCAGCGAAAATGCCCGGGATATTGGTCTCGCTACGACAGTTTACCCTAATCTCACCCAGTTCGTTCTTTTCTAATTCTTTAGCAAATTCAGAATTAGGGATAAGACCGATTTCCACAAAAACTCCCTCCACAGGCAGTGTTTCTTCCTTATCCTCTCTTTTTATTTTAATTCCACTGACCATCCTATCTCCCAAAACAGCTGTGACCCGGGTGTTATTTAAGATAGATACTTTTTTACTTTCACGTACTTTCTCCCTCATTATCGCATCTCCAGTGAGGGCTGAGGTGATATTGATAAGATAGATATGTTTGGCTATCCGAATCAATTGTAGGGTTGCGTCTAAAGCAGAGTTTCCTCCCCCGATGACTGCTACATCCTTTTCAGCAAATAGAGGGGCATCGCAAGTAGCGCAGTAAGTAAGTCCCCTATTTTTAAATTCCAACTCCCCGGGCACGCCAAGTTCCCTCGACCTCTTGCCAGAGGCAATTACTGCTGTTTTTGCTTGGTAGGTGGCTTTGTCAGTCTTAACCCAAACCCCGTCATCTTTTCTTTTTAATTCTAACACTTCTTCATTTTCTTTTAATTCAATACTATATTTTCGCATATGTTCCTCAAACTTGCCCGTCAACTCAGGACCGGTAATGAATTGATAACCTGTGTAATTCTCTATGTCTCCACTCCACGCCGCCTGCCCACCGATATCTTTGGTAATAACTAAAAAGTTCATTTTCTTTCGCGCAGCGTAGACGCTGGCTGTTATACCTGCTGGCCCTGCCCCAATAATGATTAAATCGAACATTTTACTATTATCTCCCACAGGGTTATAACCCTAATGCTTTTCTTATCTTTTCCTTATCAAATCCCACTATAATTTCGCCATCGATGTCCAAAACAGGTACGGCCATCTGGCCTGACTTCTGAACCATCTCCTGTGCTTTTGCCTGGTCAGTGGAGACATCGATATCCTCAAAATCAATATTGTTCTCTTTTAAGAACTTCTTGGTCATCATGCAAAATGGACAGGTAGGGGTGCTGTAGATTTTAACTTTTTTATCCACAATACTGACCTCCTTTAAATTACAGGCTCTCCTTTAGCTCGGACAACTGTCTTAGATGGTCTTGCTCCTGTGTAATTAGCCGATCGACTATCTTATGGTCGTATTCTGGCACTACCTTCTTCATCCCTACATAGAAAATAATCGAATCTTTCTCAAATCCTATACCCAGGCTGATAGCTTCTTTATCGCCCTTTACATTTTTGGCTATCTCTCTACCTTTGTCTTTCTGGGTGAATACGTAGTCCCTGGCTAAAGCATTCATATATGCAAAATATTCTCCCGGATATGACTCTGGCGGTTCATATTTGTGCACTGAATCTAATATATTTTGAAAAACAGCTATGTGTTTTTCTTCTTCGCCTGCCAGATATTTGAACGTCTCCTTAGCCTTTTGATTCTTTAATTGCTCCACCAACGCATTGTAGAAATCTCTACCATTCTTCTCAATCTGAATTCCCAATTCTACTATCTCACTTCCTGCAAATATATTCACCACGTTACTCCCCCCTTTCTTAAAATTAGTTTAACCAAGAGCAATTCTTTCTCCCAATGCAAATGCCTTTTTTAAAACTTCCGGATATTTCAATATGCTTCCTTTTTCATCAACACCTGAACAAAAAAGCTCTTCTTTATAATCCACACCAATCGTGGCAAATAGATTTTTGACGATTGATTTCGCATTATGAAAAAAATCTTCTCTTGTGGTTCCCTCTACAGAAATAAAGCCACCCTTTCTCTTATTCTTAAAGATATCTTTTTTCAGTATATATTTTGCTCTCCAAATGCACTGGAAACGGTCTATCATCATCTTTGTCTGGGCGCTAAGGCTTCCAAAGAATATAGGTGAGGCTAAAATTACACTATCTGCGTCTTTTATCTTTTTGTAGAGTGGTTGCATATCATCTTCTATTATGCAGGAGCCATCATCTCTTAAGTTCTCACATTCCTGGCAAGGAGAAAATTTGAGGTTATTTAAGATAACTTTTTCTGTTTCAGCTCCTCTACTTCTGGCTCCCTCCAGGACCTTATCCAGGAGAATATCTGTGTTCCCGCCTATTCTGGGACTGCCGTTTATCCCTAATACTTTCACTTCTTAACCTTCTATTTTTTCCATAGGTTGCTCGCAACAAACAAGTTCACCGCCACCTACTTTTGTTACAGTAACTTCGTTACCACATACATTGCATCTGTACTTTTCCCCTACGTTTTCTACTGCCATAGGACACCCCCTTTTCATCTCCCTTTTGGGGAGAACCTCACTTTATCCCTTTCCCCACAGGGACTGAAGATACCAGCTTAATGGATTATATTCTTTAAATTGATTATATCATCTATAATAAAATCTGGCTTTGCTTTGATTATATCTTCTTTTTCCCCTATTCCGTAAGTAACGCCACATGTAATGATACCAGCTGTCTTGCCGGCTATTATATCTATATCCATATCACCCACTATTATAGCTTTTTCTCTATTTGCATTAAGCCTCTTCATCGACCTGTCTAAAGGACATGAAGAAGGTTTCATACAACCTATGTCATCTCCTCCTACAACATCTTCAAAATAATCATATATACCTAACTTATTTAGTGTAATTAGAGCGAATTCATAATTTCTATTAGTTACAACTGCCTTTCTCTTATTCTTGAAATATTCTAAAATTTCCTTCACGTTTGGGTAGAGAACAGAGTTATCTGTAGAATGTTTTCTATAATATTCTTCAAACACGGATAGGGCCTTCGTAAGAAGAGCTTCCTGTTTATTACCCAACGATTTTCTTATCAAATCCTCTATACCTGTGCCTATATAAGAACTTATTTCTGATATACTTTTCTCTTTAAGGCCAATTTTTTTCAAAGTAAAATTAACAGCATTGGCTATGTCATCTCTGGAGTCAACCAGTGTGCCATCTAAATCGAAAATAATAAGGTCTATGTATTTCATGTCCTTTTATAAGAAATCAATCTGGCATTAATAGCAACAATAATTGTGCTTAAAGACATTATCAGGGCGCCAACTGCGGGTGCTAAAATTATTCCATATTTATAGAGTACTCCAGCAGCCAAAGGAATGGCAAAAATATTGTATCCCGTAGCCCAAACTAAATTCTGCACCATCTTTCGCTGTGTAGCACGGGAAAGAGCAATAATATCAACCACATTTCTTGGGTCATTTTTGACCAAAATCACATCAGCTGTTTCCACAGCGACATCCGTACCTGCTCCTATGGCTATGCCCACATCAGCCTGAGCTAAAGCAGGGGCGTCATTGACCCCATCACCAACCATAGCTACTTTTTTACCCTGTCTCTGCAGTTGTTTTATCTTCTCTGACTTTTTGTCAGGTAAAACTTCAGCAAAATAAGTATCCAGTCCGAGTTGACCAGCTACATACTTGGCTGTTGCGTTATTATCGCCGGTGATCATCGCCATCTCCAAACCAAGATCTCTCAGCTTCCCTGCAGCCTCTTTAGATTCATCTCTGATAATGTCAGAAAGGCCGATGATGCCTTGAATTTTCTTGCCAGAAATAACAAAGACTATCGTCTTGCCCTGCGAGGCAATCTCTTCCATTTTCTTTTCTGCTTCTACTGATTTAACATTGGCTACATCAAATATGCCTTTGCTTCCAACAAAAATCTTCTCTCCCTCAATTTGCGCCTTTGCTCCTTTTCCAGCAATGGCTTCAAATTTTTCTACTTTAGACAACTTTAGATTCTTCTCTTTGGCTTTTTTAACTATCCCTTTTGCTATAGTATGTTCGGAATTTATCTCTACAGATGCTACCTTGCGCAATAAATCATCTTCACTCCAATCCCCTAAACTGATTATGTCTGATACGCCGAATTCTCCTTTTGTCAGTGTTCCCGTCTTATCAAATACAATCATCTGCAAATTGCGAGCGCTCTCAAAAGCAGTTCGATTCCTTATTAAAAGACCATTTTGAGCAGATAGCGCTGTAATAACTGCTATAACCAGGGGTATAGCTAAACCCAAAGCGTGAGGGCAGGTAATAACCATAACGGTTACCATACGCTCCAGGGCAAACACAAACTCTTTACCCAAAATAATCCAGGCTATAAGTGTAATTGTGCCGGCTGTTATAGCGATAAGCGTAAGCCAGAAAGCAGCCTTATCAGCAAAACTCTGGGCTCTGGATTTACTTTCACTTGCAGTCCTGACAAGTTCAATGACCTGGGATATATAAGAATCTTTTCCCGTCTTTTCCACCTGTATAGTCAGAGAGCCGCTTCCATTTACAGACCCACCGATGACACTGTTGCCTGCCTCCTTACTGACTGGCTTTGACTCGCCGGTAATCATAGCCTCGTTTATCTCTGAATCACCGTCAATTACTCGGCCATCAGCAGGAACTCTCTCTCCCGGTTTGACAAGAACTTTGTCGCCTTTCTTTAACTCCTCAAGTTTAATATCTCTCACTGAGCCGTCATCTAAAACTAAATGAGCCTGAGAAGGCATAAGTCTGGCTAACTCTTCCAGAGCGCGAGAGGCACCCATCACTGAGCGCATCTCAATCCAGTGACCCAAAAGCATAATGTCAATAAGAGTAACTAACTCCCAGAAGAAAAACTTTCCCCTGATTCCAAAAACAACGCCCGAGCTGTAAGCATAAGCAACCGTAATAGCCAGGGCAATAAGCGTCATCATGCCTGGCTGTTTTCTTTTTAATTCCTCAACTATGCCCTTAAGAAATGGCCTGCCACCATAAAAATAAACAAATGTAGAAATTCCAAAGAGAGCGAATTTATCGCCGGGAAATTTTAATGAGAATCTCAATAGAGACTGAACTAGAGGAGATAGAATTAAGACAGGAATAGTAGCAATTAAAGAAATCCAAAACCTTCTTTTGAAATCCTCAACCATATGAGCGTGATGAGCAGCGTGTCCTTTTTCTGCATGTTTATGTGCAGCATGCATTTTATGATCAATTTTCATTTCATCTTTGCCTAGAAATTTATTTTTACAGTGCTCACTGCAAAAATAAAAAGTTTTTCCATCCTTTTCCAATTTAATCGCATCTTGAGGATTGACTTCCATCCCACAAACAGGATCTTTAAGCATCTCGTTTTCCTTTAATATCCTGAAAATTTTTCTATTTTGATTTTATCTTGTTGAACGCCTAATTTATTTCTTAAAATATTTATTAAACTTTCTACCATCCTGGGAGGTCCACAGATATAAAAGATTCTTTCTGTATAATCCGGCATTTCTTCTTTTATCATAGTATCATCTATATAACCAGTTCTGCCTTTCCAGATTTTTCTGTCTATATCTGAGGAGGTTAAAGTGTAAACTATGCGCAGATTCTTATTAACTGACTGCATATTATCTAAATCCTGCCTGAATATAATATCTTCTTCTCTGTTATTGCCATACAGTAACACCATGTCTGTGGGCAACATTGAATCTGTGGTGAACTTACATATGCTTCTTATGGGAGTTATGCCAATGCCTCCTGAAAGAAAGGCTATTTTCTCATATTCTCCCTCAAATGTGAAAGAACCATAAGGCATCTTCAATCTCGTCCAATCCCCGGCTTTTAATCTTTCCAAGGCCTGGGAAAATTCACTATCGGTTATTCTCTTAGTAAACTCTACGTACCTTTTCTCCGTAGGAGAATTGGAAAAAGAAAAATGTTTCGTCCTCTCTACCCCATCAATTTTTATTGTAACAAAAAAGAATTGCCCTGGTTTAAAATTGACATCTTCTTTTATTTTAAAGCGGAAGCTTTTTACATTATGGGTTCTTTGTACTATATCTAATACTTCTGTTTCGAATTTAATCATCGTCTCTACTTGGTTAGTATTATATGGTCTGACTCTATCTCCATCAAGGCTTTAAAGAATTCCTTTATCTCTTCCTCCGTGGCTTGATTTCTTGCTTCTGTGTAAAATTTAACTGCCCTTTTTTCTCTCCTGTTGGCCTCTTCTATATTCTCCCGGTCAGAATCGACTGCTTTATCTAACCCTGCTTTTGAATCTGGTTTCTCTATCTTTAGATGTTTGCATATGACTGAGGCGTGTTCTCTTTCAACTTTTGATAAACCTTTAAACATACTGGAAACATAAACGTCTTTGCTCCTTTCAGATACCGCTTTATAAAAATTTGTATTATCTATCTCCAGTTCTAATGCTTTCCCCAAATTCTCCTTGCTTATCTCTGACAAAGATTCACTCTCCAGCAATTTCCATTCTTTTGCTAATAATTCCGGGGACACAATACTTAATTATCTTATCCTATCACCTTTCGCTTTTTCAATATTTTCCCCATTATCTCCAAAATTCGACCACAGTTTTTTCAACATCTAATATCCCAGTCGTGCTCGCCTATTGTTATACTGTTACGGGAGTTTGGGCAGAACTTTCAAAAGTTCAGGACCGGGCTTCAATAATTAAGTATTGTGTCCCCAGAACTTCCCCCAGAACTTTTAGTAATTTTCGCAAAGAAGCTCATAGAATTCTCGCGGATGAGCGCAAGCTGGACATTCTTCAGGTGCCTCTTTTCCCTCATGGACATACCCACAATTACGACATTTCCATTTAACCACGGTATCTTTTTTGAACACCCTGCCCTCTTTTACATTCTTAAGCAATTTTCTGTATCGTATTTCATGCTGTTCTTCTACTTCTGCTATTTCCTTAAATTGAACGGCTATTTCTTCAAAACCTTCCTGGCGCGCTACTTCTTCTGCCTGTTTATAAAGTTTTGTCCATTCAAGGTTCTCTCCGGCTGCTGCTGCTCCCAGATTTGCCGCTGTGTCTCCTATCACCCCAGCTGGATAGGAAGCTGTAATTTCTACATCTCCTCCTTCTAAAAGTTCAAAAAACCTCTTGGCGTGTTCTTTCTCATTATCAGCAGTCTCTAAAAATATTGCCGCTATCTGCTCATAGCCCGCCTTTCTTGCCACGCTGGCAAAATAAGTATAGCGATTTCTTGCCTGCGATTCTCCGGCAAAAGATGCCAGCAAATTCTTCTCTGTTTTGGTTCCTTTTATAGCCTTTCCCATAATTTCACTTCCTTCCATGAAACTCAGATTTACGAAGTAGTGCTTTTTTTGATTCCATAATTCACCCTTAATTCATTAAAGAACTAACCCGATTAATCATCCCCATTTGCCCTTGCCTATGTGGACTTCTATCTCAGCCTTGATAAATTGACTCAATAGTCTTGCCTCATCCCTTGCTTTCGTAAATATAGCTACGCACCCCGGGTCTAGATTATCCTTGATGCCTGTCTCGGCGATAGAATGCACCTGGTCCAATACAGCTGCCAGGCCCATATGGAGTTGATTTGTGCACCTCGCCTTATCAACAAGTTTTGCTTTATCATCTGTCAACTTTACGAACTTATCCTTTGGTGCGCCACAGCGAGGACATTTATCCGGCGCATTTTCGCCGTCGAAGACATAATTACATATACTACATTTAAACTTCGCCATTTTTCACCTCCTCCTCTATTAAATCCTCAGAACATCTCCTCGTCCTTTATCCCTTCAGTCAAGAAATGACAGAAAAGTCTACAAACCTGTTTCTCTTATCACCCTTCTTATTGCATCTGCGGAATTCTTAAATGCCTGCTTTTCTTGTGGGTTAAGCTCAATCTTCAAAACTTCTCTTACACCCTCTTTATTGATTACAGCGGGAAGGCTTAAATATATATCGTTTATCCCTAAGTAATCTTCAACTAAAGAGGAAACGGGTAAAATAGCATTCTCATCATTCATAATTGCCTGGGTTATTCTTACCAGAGCCAGACCTATCCCATAGGAGGTCTCTTGCTTTCTTTCGACTATTTCATATGCCGAATCTCTCACTTCAGCAAAAATCTTGCTGAGTTCTTCATCGCGCTGGCAGGTGGCAGCTCTTTTGCAGATGTAGCAGTAGTCCTTAAACAAAACTCCGCCAATCATTGCCCTGCTCCAGACAGGGAACTCACTATCTCCATGTTCGCCCAGAATATAGGCATGGATATTTCGAGGGTCAACATTGCAATGTTTGCTTAAAAGAAATCTAAATCTCGCTGTATCTAAAACTGTTCCTGAACCAATTACCTTTTCTTTAGGTTTTGAGGAAAATTTATAAGCAGCGTAAGAAAGGACGTCCACGGGATTACTAACGATCAGGAGGATAGCAGAGGAGGCGTATTTTACAATTTCAGGAATTATTTTTCTGTAAAGTTCCACATTATCTTTTGCCAGGTCAAGGCGGGTCTGATTTGGCTTCTGTTTTCTGCCTGCAGTAATTACGACTAAATCTGAATTTTCTATCAGGGAATAATCTCCAGCAATTATCTCTACGGGTGAGATATAAGGAGCGCCATGGGAAAGGTCCATAACTTCACCTTCAAGCTTTTTCCTGTCCAAATCTACAAGAACAAGTTGACGCACCCCGCCTTTCATTATTAAAGCGTAGGCATAACGCATACCCACATTCCCACAGCCAATGATAGAAATTTTTGGTTTTAAATCAGCCATCTTTCACTTCTTCTTCATCCCCTAAAAAAATCTGTATATACTGCCAAGCCCAAGGCTAATCCAGAAAAAAAGAATATAAAAAAGTAATTGATTTTATCTTTCTTTGAGCTTAATTTGCACAGAATAGTCCCTAAGACATTGTAGTCGTGCTCGGAGAGTTTATCTTGGGAGAGGAGTTTATCTACAAGTTTTGTCCTACCCAATTCTCTATGCAGGATACTGTCATATCTGAATTTGTACATAAAATATACAAAGAATCCTCCTACCCCTGTATACCAGAAAATTTTTGCCAACAAGGGATTAAAATCTAAAACTACATTCACCGCCCTTATGGCAATTACGGCAATAAGGGCAACAAAAAAGAATACCCAGGATGTTATCGGCTCCTTACAGGCTTTAAGCCTGAAACAATCGTAGCAGATGAATTTTTCGTTATTATCTGGCTTCATTTACTCTCCTCCGATTTTTTGATTTTTCGTAGTATCTCTCTACAAAATGCCGGTAAATCGAAAGGTTTGCGAGAAGTAATCAGATTGCCATCCACAACAACTTCCTTGTCAATAAACTTTCCACCAGCATTTACCAGGTCATCTTTTATAGCGTAAAAACCGGTTACCTTCTTACCCTTCACTATCCCCGCTGATACCAGAACCCAGCCTCCATGACAGATAGCAGCAACAAGTTTATTTTTCTTATACATTTCCCTTACAAAGTTATTTACTTCTTTGTATCTTCTCAAAATATCAGGAGCATATCCTCCGGGGATAACTACTCCGGAAAAATCAGCCACCCTTGCCTTTTCTATAGGGAGTTGTTCTACTGCGGGGTAGCCTTCCTTACTCTTATACTCCCTCTTTCTCCCTGTTCCTACGAGGAGAGTTTCTATGCCATCTTCCCGTAGACGCAGATAAGGATACCAGACTTCTAAAACCTGATAATTATCTTCAACAAGAACCGCTACTTTAGCCATCCTCGCCTCCTTCTTCGTCGATAACTTTTATATACTCCTTCAAGAATCCGAATAATCGAATAACAAACTACTCATACCTGCTCAATGAAAATATCCGGCAGCTATCCTTCCCAAAAGTAATCCTGCACCACAGGATACAGCACCTATCAACAATGTCTCCAATCCACTTACAAGCCAGTTACTCTTTGTAACTTTAGTCTTAATTACACCCAAAATAAAAAGAAACCCCAAAACTAAAAATGCAGAAATAACCAACGCCTTACTTACATTGGCAAAGAGAAAAAATGGAAAAATCGCAGGAAATGCACCCAAAAGAAACGCCCCCGCAGATATGAGTCCTATTTCAAAAGGTTTATCAATCAATCCAGGACTTATGCCAATTTCTTCCTGAACCATAAATTCAAGCCATCTTTGTTTATCAGCAGTAATACGTTTTACGGCAATTTCCTGTTCTTCTTTAGTAAATCCCATACCATTGAAAATATCTCTTATCTCTTGGGTTTCTTTTTTAGGATCCTCTTCTATTTCTCTTTTTTCTCGCTCAATCTGATTCTCAAAGAAGTGTTTCTGAGCTTTGGTAGACATATAAGAACCAAAGAATATTGCCAGCGTGCCAGCTACTATCTCCACTAGACCCGCTAATATTATCCTATTCCTTATTACTAAAGAAACCGAAATTCCGGCAATAAAGGAAACCGTGGCAACAAGCCCTGTATCAACGGCATAAACTATATCCCTTATAATCCTTCCTTTTGTTGTATGCCAATCCTCTCCATGCTAGGCCTTAAGTCTTTCTTCTAAAGGACTTCTAATTAACTGTACCATTAATTTTTCTTTTTGACCTTCTATTACCTTTTCAGCAAAAATGAGATACTAGTTCTCGTTAGCCCTTTCCAGCACCAGACTGTTGTGCTGGAAATACCACAATTGCTTACGATTATCTCCCTGCGCCATAAAAAAAACAGATATTCGAAAAAAAACCCCTAACCATCGTTAGGGGCATCTTTGCCTTTCGACTTCTTCGTCAATTAAAATAAGCCCAACGAAAATTTATCTGTCAAGCCTATTATTAAATTTTCATTAATTGGGTAATCTAACTTATAATATTACTTAACCCTTGTCAATACTTTTTTTCTCTTCTTTTCCAGTCTCATTTTTATACAGCAACAACCTCTTTTACCTCGGGCACTTCTTGTTTTATCACCTTCTCTATGCCCGCTTTCAGGGTCATCTGGCTCAGCGGACATCCGCGACAGGCACCAGTCAATCTTACCTTGACTACCCCATCAGAAGTGACCTCTATTAGCTCTACATCTCCGCCATCTGCCTGAAGCGATGGCCTTACCTTATTTAAAGCAGCTTCTACTTTTTCTTTCATTGCATCCTCCTTTTTTTTCTCTTCATTAATTGTTATTAAGTACCATTTATTCTATACAACTTATCCATAACTGTCAAGAACTTTGTATGGCACATATATCTTCTTTTAGCGTGTTTTATCATTTTTATCATCGCCGGAATATTCTTTTAATCCCCCGGAATATTCTTTTAATCCCTTTGTAATTCTTGGTTTTCTGGCTATTGACCTATTTTTTATGTATTTATTGTAAACTTCCTCTCCCACACACTCTTTTGCGTATCTACACCAATCGAGGCAACTGGTGCCTTGTTGACGCATTACAGTCTTCTTGCAATTGGGGCAAGTTGCCTGAACCTCATTTGTCCATATCTCTACTTCCTCAGAGCAGAAAGGGCAGTTTATAATCTCTGGCTGGGGCTGTCTAAACCTTTGAGCCCCCGGACACTTAAAAATCATTATTTTAGCTTCCCTCCTTTTATGCTGATAGTAACCTCTTTGAATGGTATATCTTTACCCGAGGCAGAAATAGCCGATTTAACAATACTTACCAGCCCAAAACAACAAGGCACCTCCATATACGTGCAGGTTATAGACTTTATGTTGTTATTTTTTAAAATCTGAGTAATCCTCTCTTTGTAAAACTCAACGTCATCAAACTTAGGACAGCCTACAAGTAAAATCTTCCCTTTTAATAAATCATCGTGGAAATCCGCATAGGCAAAGGGAACACAATCTGCAGCTATCAATAAGTCGGCATCCTTTAGATAAGGTGCGCTCGGCGGAACAAGTATAATCTGCACAGGCCATTGTCTGAGCCGAGATATACCTTTAGAGACAGCTTTCTTTCCTTCAGCCACTTCTTCTCTCTCTCTAAAATCCATTATCTTTGAACCAGGGCATTCAGGAAAAGGAGACATATGTTTATGCTTACCAGGTAAATGTTCTTGTTCAAGATGAATTTCTATATTTTTCTCTTTTAAGAAACCTATTGCCTGTTTAAGATATTCGCTCTGGTTATGCTGTTTAAGATGTTCTAAGTGCGCTTTAATTACATTCTTTCCCTGTTTCACGATATTTTCCATAACCTTTCTTTCATCATACTCTTGAGCTTCTCTTTCTTCTATAGTAATTGCTCCTTCAGGGCAGTAGCCAATGCAGGCACCTAAACCATCGCAGAATAAGTCACTTATAAGCCTTGCCTTCCCATCTATTATCTGTAAAGCCCCCTCAGGGCAGTTGGGAATGCACAGGCCACAGCCATTACACTTTTCTTCATCTATCTTTATTATCTTTCTCTTTGCCACAGCTTATCCTCCTTTTGCTCTATAAGTCCGGGTCTCGCCTAATAAAGACACTAACGTAATATCTTTTAATTCAGAGATAACATACTTTTGGATAGCATCTATTCTTTTCTTAAGCTTACAAATCTTTATATCCGGGCAAATCCGCTTTTTAAAAATGCATTCATTCAGTTTTAATGAACCCTGGAATATTTCGATTAAATCAGCAAGAAATATTTTATTCGGTGCAAGGGCCAACATAAAACCACCACCTTTACCTTTATATGACCTAAGTAGTCTTTTTTTATTTAATATCTGCAGTATCTTCCTTAAAAACGGCCCGGGAATTCTTAAGTTTCTATTCAACTCAGAAACAGGAACTATCTCTTTTTCACACTTAGCAATAAAACAGAGAGCTCTTATTGCATAATCGGTATCTCTGGTAATTAACTTCATCCCCCGAGCCCTCCTCTTATCCCGCTAAGTCCATTAGGTCCAAATTGATTTCTATTATAATGATACTAAATTAGTATCATTTTGTCAAGAAAAAAATTTAGGGGATTCAAATTTTGAAGATAAAATTTACTAAAAACCTATATCAGTAACCGTAGTCAGCTTTTATGCTGGAAACCTTTGTCTTGGCATCTAAATCGATGAGAGACTTTGCTTCATCAGACATCTGTAAAAACTTATGCCACCACGCCTCACTCATCACCTGCGCTAATTTCTTAATCTGTTTGATACGAGGAAGAGCAATCCGTTTAAAGCTTGCCTGTAAACTGTCCCAATCTTTTGTCTCGGGGTCGCTAAACGATTCTTTAAAATAGGCCCGTCCACACATCGGTCCGGCAAAGAGATCTGCTACTATCCCGTACTGGGAAGAATATTGCTCGAAATCGACAGCAGCACTCAAAAGTAACATAGGCCTGGGAACAATTTTAGCCATCGCTTCCGCTGCCTCTCTTATAACTTTTGCATCGCATATTTTGGTAATCTTATCGCCCTCTTCCACCCAGAGAACGGGCACTTGAGTCTTATAAAAATGTCCCAAAGGGCCGAAATCCTCCGCCATCTTCACCACGCCATCGGGTAGCCTTCTAGCCAAATCAGCCTTCGATTCACCCGGCAATTGAAATATCAGTGTCTCGTTGAACAGGGGCTTGCCCAGCTTCCGGCATCTTTCAAAGACTCCCTGGAGCCACTCTAAGTTCTTTTTCCAGCTCTCTTTATGGTCTGGATTAAGCTTCACCAGTGTTTTAAAACCATCTACCTCATCCTTGCATTCCTCCGGCTCGATAGCTAACTGGGCAAGCTGACCACGGCCATCATCAACCGGGATGGTATTAGTATCCTCAAGTCTACCGATAAGAAGAACGTTCTTCCCCAGTAACTCCCTGAAACCAGGACTTCTGAAGGCTAACTGATTGAATAGAGCAGCCGTAGGAATCCCACCTAAAGACTTAGCAAATCTCCGGCATACTTCTTTCACATCCTCATCAGTACCTTTTCTGCTTTCCCCAATGTGCTTCAGATAAGATGTAGTTAACTTGAGATAAGAATTATGTTGATCGGAAGCAAAAACATCTAAAGTGCCAGAAGGTGCATATTTAGCTAATACCTTAAAGATAGACTCTTCCACCTCAATCCCATCAGGAAATTTCGCCCAACTACCCATTTCTTCCTCCTTGTTTACATAAAATTATTTTCGCTACCTAAAGGACTACCTGCTCAGGGAAATTTATTTTACTAAATACTTTCCACGGTTGCAAGTAAAATAATTTATGTTTTATGTTTGGCCTGCTTTCGGGGACGACTGATACAGAAGTACTACTTACCGTGGATAGAGCAGATAAAGAATGGAAAGGAAATTCAGTCAATTAAAGGAGTTTCCCGAAAAAGAGAGGGCAAGGGGTTTATATTATACCCACACGTTTTCTTTCCGCTAATAAAATGATATGTCTCAATTCTTCGATATTCCTCGCCTTTAACCAGTTCCTATCAAAATCTTTGTCCTGGGCAATCTGGGCAATAGCTGCTAAGGCGCGGAGGTGGAAATTCCGTTCATCAGAAGAGCCCACCAGAACAAATAGAGTGTGCACCAGTTGGGGTGTATCAGGAAAAACAATTCCTTGTCTGCAGCGCACTATTAAGATGTCAAACTTGCCAGCTCCTTTGACAACGATGTGGGGTAGTGCCAGCCCGGGAGCAACCACTGTGCTTGATTGTTTTTCTCTTTTCATAAAAAGATTAAACAAGGTCTTTTCGTCTATCTGTAATCGTCTGGATAGAACATTTGCTACTATTTTAAACATGTCTTCAGCCATAAATTTTGTAGTGGTAGCTGGGTCGTAGTCTAAAATTTCACATTTCTTTATAAGGTCATCAAATCTATCTTCCACAATCTTATCCCGCTCAACAATAATCTCTCTTAACTCTTCCGGTAAAGTAGCGTCAACTAACTCTCTGGCAGTAACTCGTTCAATAACATGCACCAGCGCCGCCTGGCGACTTACTTTGTTCCTGGCGTAAACTAAATACCAGACCAGTCCACAAACGATAAAAATCCCGGTTATGGAAAGAGGAACCCTTCCCATTTCAAAAATAAGAAATCCATATCCCACGATTCCTAATATATGAATCCAGGGATAGAGGGGAGAACGAAATTTTGGCCGATAACTCTGTATCTTGCTTTCTCGCATAACAATAAGGGATAGATTTACAGATAGAAACAATAGAATCATTAGAGTAGATGCTGTCTTGACCAAATCCTCCAGACTTAAGAATAAGATAACTATAATCATAAAAGCACTGGTAAAGATTATAGAAAAATGAGGCGTTTTAAACCTGGCATTTATTCTCTGAAAAAATTTAGGTAAGAGGTAATCCCGGCTCATAGCCATCGCATCCCGGGAAGCGGTTAAGATACCGGCATTAGCCGTAGAGATAAACGCCAAAAAGGCAGCAAAACCGAGTATCAGACCCCCTGAATTTCCCATGAAAGTGCTGGCGCCAAGGGAAATGGGAGTAAGAGAATGGGAAAGCTCTGTAGAATCGAGCAATCCTACTGTTATGAACACAACCAGAGCATAAAGAATCATCACAATAGTAAAAGCAAGAAACATTCCCAAAGGGATATTGCGTCCCGGATTTTTTACCTCTTCTGCCACACAGCATATCTTTGTTAAACCTCCAAAGGAAACAAAAACAAGACCTGCAGTAGCAAAAACCGAACCCCAGCCAAAAGGGAGAAAGGGAGCATATCTTTGTGGTTGAATAAGTAGAAAGCCACGAAAGACATATAAGAGGAGTATACCGATAAGAGAAAGGACCAATGCTACCTGGAATCTTCCGGTATGTTTAACACCGATGATATTAATAAACATAAACAAGAGACAGCATCCTATAGCAATAAGTCTTATTTGTGTCCCTGTAATACCGGGGTTAATCAGCATAGCAAATATGCCTATTCCCACAAGGGCAAAGGCGCTCTTAAAACTCAAGGAAAACCAACTGGCAAGTCCCCCGATGGTACCTATGGGAGCTCCCATGCTTCTCTCAATAAAAAAATAGACTCCCCCTGCTTTAGGCATAGCAGTAGCCAGTTCCGCCTTGGCAAGCATTGCCGGCAAGATGAGAATGCCAGCTAAAATATAAGAGAAGACCACAGCAGGTCCAGTCTTTGCATATGCCAGAGCGGGCAAAATAAATAATCCCGAACTAATCATTGCCCCGGAAGCAATAGAGAAGACATCGAGCAGACCAAGTTTCCTTTCTAATTTTTCTTCCATAGTCTATTAAATAACTCCTCTTCTCCTTCATATCGTGACTTAATACTACACGACAAAAAGACAAAAATCAAGTTCTTTTTTGTGATTTTGCGTGGCGGGTATATATCATTTACGCAGGGAGGCTTTGGAGAAAATGTATTCGGGTATCTCCACATCGAACTCAACGGAATCGATGATGAATTCTGTTCCTTCTCCTTTCTTTAATACGTCTTTAAAGACCATTCTCTTGGGATACCACCGCTTTCCCACCTTAAACACTTCCTTGATAACAAATCTTTTCAAAAGTTTGCCGCTCTTGGCAAAAAGCTCTTCCTTCAGGGGAAGATACCGCTCCTTATCCACCCACATTTTTCGCCGGTAGTAAGCTATACCTTCCTTCTTTGCCGAAAGTTCAAGAATATGGCAATCGCGGCCATCTATATTCTCATCCCCGGTTAATTCCGCATTATACATATTACTCAGTCTTGGATCTTCCATATAATCCTCATATGATAAGTCAGAACCCATCACAGAACGCTTCAACATGTGGCCGGCTATTTTAATCGTGCGGTCTGTTGCAGGCGAGTAAATCCATAATTCGTCACCAATCTTGAGCATTTTTGTCCCTCTCTCCCGGGCAGGCGAAAGGTACTCGGTAAAAGCTCTGTCCACACCCTGTATCCAGGATTCAGCCTGCAACGTGCGGGTTGCCCGGCGACCTTTTATCACCATCGTAGAGGTAGCCCTGCGGTTTTCTGCGGTATAATTATCGTCCACTCTTTCCAGAATAGCTTTTCCCGATGGCTCCTGTCCATAAAGGAGAGTACAATTTATTAGCAAGATAATAAGAATCAATTTTCTCATACTTCTAACTCCTTAAATAATTGTGCAGTCTGTCTCCTGTAAATTCCAATTCCCGCAAACATCGTGCCCACCACCGAGGCAACAAGACCGGGCGCGAATCCAATAACATAACTCCATCCTGTTACCCGCGCCCGCATAACATTAGATATAAGCATAGTAGATTTTTGCATCACAGCTGCAAAATCGATTCCTGTATATTGCAGGTAATAGGAAATCGCTAAACCGAGCACTGTTCCCAGGCTAGAACCGATAAAACCGATGATGATTGATTCATAAATCATCCAGCGGTAGAGACTCCCTTTAGGTTCTCCCATAGCCAGGCGAACACCTATCTCACCGTAACGACGAAGACCATTTATCAAACCGGAATTCCAGAGAACAATAGACATCACCACTACGAAAATGAGAACTATTATCCCTCCAAAAACATCAACCAAATCGAGATATTCTCCGAGCCCACTATGCTGGCTCAAACTTAGCATTAGAGGAGAAAAATCATCGTCATCTCTTAAAAATTTATCATTGAATCTCTGCGTTAATGCCAACATAGTATCATCATCGTAGAGCATATTTTCAGAATAACCCACAATCTCGCTTGCGCCATCCTCCATATCCAGAGCAGACTGAACATCTTTAATATCAGCGATAATAGCGCCCCTATCCATTGCTGTTATACCAAAACGCACAGTCCCGGAAACTTTGAAATTATATATAGCCATAGCGCCGTTCATAGTGGAACTAATTAAAGTAGCCACCTCACCTATTTCAACGCCCAATTTTTCAGCAAATTCTTCACTGATTAATATTTCATTTCTCTTTTGGGGCAGTCTTCCCAGCACCAGGGCACTCTTTAGATTCAATATATCTTTTTCCTGAGATTCCGGGCTGAGCAAATCTACTCCCAATCCCATTACCGGACCCTGCGCCCGCGTCTCGCCCCTCTCATCAGGAATATCCAGCAACCCTCCGAAACGGGTCCGCGGTGTCCATACCATATTTTTTTCACTACTTCGTAATCGTTCAAGTAGACTATTAACCCCTAAAAGAGCCAGATCATTAGGCATCTGGTCAGCCATTTCTTCATAAGCCCGGGTCATAATTTTTACATGACCTGTATCAAATTTAGCATTGGAATTAACCAAATCATCCATTGTGCCTTTCATAAAGCTATAAAGAAATACAGTCAAAAAAGCACCTGCACTCACCATCAAAACAGGAAACAGGCTCCGGGAACGGTCTCTCAATAAACCCTTTATTAAGAATCTAATCATGATATTTTCCCTTTCAAAGCCTCTGTTGGCTTCATCTTTGAAATTTTTCTCGTGGGCAAGAAACTTACGATTGTTACGGTTACCATAACAATAAATACAGTACCTAAAACAAGGCCCACAGAATATGATGGATACAACCTCCCTGCCAGGGCAAAGCCATACTCTTCTGTAGCTTGAGGTATCTTCATCCCTGTTTTACTATAAAAGATTATCCAGGGGATTCCATAAATTGCTCCTATACCAATGGCAAGAATTCCATGCATCGCTCCCTCAAGAGTAAATAGAGCTATCACTTGAAGTCGGGTCATTCCCAGGGCAATGAGAGTGCCTATCTCTTTTCTGCGCTTGAAAATAGATAGAACCTGCGTATCAAAGATTGCCAGCATTGCTAAAAAGAGCAATATAGCATACAAGATACCTGCGCTAATTCTTTTTGACCTTACCACCTGATTAATATCAGTCAGGAGAAATCTTTGGTCCTTGAATTTCCAATCAGATATATCTCGTTGGCCTTGAACATTTTGACCTACCACAATTATGGTTGCTTCATCTTTCAGGGTGACCATTTTCTGCAACTCTTTAAGGGGAACCCATAACTGCCTTTTATCCATAGTCGGTACTTGTGTATTCATAATTTCAACTATCTTGCCTTCCACAGCATCAAAAGTTCCCTTGACATCTCTCCAGCGAATCGTTAAATAGTCACCTATATCAAGAGAAGTGCTTCTTGCCATGCGTCTTCCAATTAGGACCGGTAATGCGTCTTCTTCTTTCTCCAGGCCCGCTGAGGGTATTCCCAGAATTGTCTGTCCCGGCTCAATCCCCTTCAGTAGCACTGTTTGAACCCTTCCTTCAGGATAGATTGCTGCCTGCCTGATTAATATCGGCGTGGCTTTTTTATCTTCTATCAAACCGGTAAGCTCTGCCGGTATCGGGCCGTGGCTCTCATCATAAGAAAGAGGGTCAAAGGGGTCATAGTTCTTGTGCCAGTATTGACCGCCGGCAATCTCATCTTCAATCACTGCCTGGGAGCCATGTTTTAGCATTCCCGTAAAAATACCCTGATGCCAGATAATAAGAACATAAGCAAGGGAAAGTACTGCCACGTTAAGCCAGGTTCTAAGACCGGCTCCCTTGATATTCCGATATGCTAATTTTAACGCTAACATTTTTTCTCTCCCTTTTTAATGTATAACTTCATCTTTGGCAACCTGGCCATCGACTAAATAGATTTTTCTTTTCAAATAGCCGATTACCTTCTCATCGTGCGTGGCAAAAATAAAAGTGGTCTTCAATTCCTTATTCAATTTAACCATTCTTTCTAATATGTTGTACGAATTTTCAGCATCCAGATTAGCCGTAGGTTCATCAGCAAGAACCAGCTCCGGCTGTTTCACAATAGCGCGGGCAACTGCTACGCGCTGCGACTCTCCTCCGGAAAGCTGCGCCGGTCGGGAGTCAACCTTATCGGTCATGCCCAGCCATTCCAGTGCATCCAGCACTTTCTTCTTTCTTTCTTTTTCAGACATCCCCATAATAAGCAGGGGAAACTCAACATTTTCAAAGACTGTATATACCGGCAACAAATTATACGTCTGAAAAATAAACCCCATATGCCTGCATCGCAGCCGGGCAGCTTCCTTATGAGACAGCACCTCTATCTTTTTACCCAATACAGTAGCACTTCCCTCAGATGGGATATCGAGCGAACCGATAATATTTAGGAGAGTTGTTTTCCCCGAACCACTGGGACCAATAATACCGCAGAATTCTCCTTTTTCAAATTGAAGATTAATATCTCTTAGCGCGGTAAATTGACTCTTTCCCATAGGATAACGCTTTACCAGATTCTCAATTTTTACCAGATTCATACTAGTTCTCCTTTCTTATTTCAATGGTTATATGTTAGCAGACACAAAAAGCCGGTTCCACCGTACAGTCCAGCCTCATCTTCCATGCTGGAAAAAACGCTCAAATTAATCAGCCAGTTATCATAAGTCCTCTGCCAGTCAAAATATGTATAGATTCTCTCCTTTTTCCAGTCATAATACCATATGGCGTTGACACTATCAAGCATTGTTACGCTGAAATCTACCGACAAAGCTGAAAACCTGTTAACATTCTCCTGCTTGAATACTTCTGGCCCTGATGACTCAATAAAATGTTCAAACAAAGCATGGATACCGGGCCCTACTGCAAAAGTATAATCTGTACCAACAGTCAAAAACTCCTGCCAGAGAGACTCCTTTCCATTTATCTTCCCTGCTACTGCTTCAAACCATAAACCCACACCTATATCCCAGTTACCATCAAGTCCATAGCGGTTCTCAGAACCCCCCGCCAACTCGGGCTTGGGAGCCATCTTCCTCTTCCAGTCCTCAGAGTCCAGATACCTTCGGTGAAAACTGAATGCTATTTCTCCCCGGGGCACAGGATGTTGAAAGCGTCCCCCGAATTCCAATCTATCCTCGTCTGTCTTGAACGTTTCCAGTCCTTTAAGTTCATCGTTGCCATACAAGCCCCAGACCCAGATGTTCGCATTGTTCAGGAAATAATACCGGCCAAGCAAACCATAAACCCCATCGGTTAATCCTAACGGATCGCGAACATCAACCTGGTCGAACCACATCAATGAGCGGAGAATTTTCGCCGGGCCGAAATTTATCTTCTGCAGGCCAAGCCGCACCTCCAGCTGTGAAGTCGCGTAACGCGCCCACAAGCGGTAAAGTTTGATATCATTATCCTCGTCAAAAATATATGCATTCAATGAAATATCGCCATCGATATAACTTTCTTCAGCCAGGGGATGGGATACCATCAATTCAGGAATATACCTTATGCCTCCCTGCAAGTCTTCACTGTAGCCAACCCAGGCCGAAACCTGCCCATTCACCATAATCTCTTCCGCTTGGCAATAGTCACTTAATAATAACAATATGAAAAGAGATAATAAGAATATTTTTTTCATATTTATTTCTTCAAAACTCCGTAATAGAAGAAATTGAATGCATCTTTCATTAATGAAGCAAAATCCGGATACAGCTTTTGCAGATTCTCGTCCTTAAAAACCTCTTTCATTACATTCATCATATAAATAACGAAGTCAACTTTGATATCGGAACGGATTTCTCCATTTTTCTGGGCATCGAGAAATATTTTCCTGAGCTCATCAAGAAAGTTTTTAGTCTCTTGTTCAATATATTTCTTCAATTCCGGCTCACTGCCCGTCATAAGGTCTTTTATGAATTCCCTGCTGTACTCATCAGTGTACTCCATTTTGGTCACCAGCACTTTCTTCAGTCTTTCTTCAAAAGG
>Ga0307376_10001281_pt1 | contig 27771 bp, 19 predicted proteins | sample TR2MG_FD_202536 | JGI IMG/M metagenome (GOLD analysis project Ga0307376, IMG submission 202536) | Soil microbial communities from Risofladan, Vaasa, Finland - TR-2 | ecosystem: Environmental > Terrestrial > Soil > Coastal area > Acid sulfate soil | place: Finland: Risofladan, Vaasa | collected...
CGTGCGCCGGCAAAGCGCCTTCCTCGACTACGGACCGGAAGCGATGCATCCGCTGGTGTTGCGCGAAGTAGCCGAGGAGGTGGGCATGCACGAGTCGACCATTTCACGCGTCACCACCCGCAAGTACTTGCACACCCCGCGCGGCACGTTCGAGCTGAAATACTTTTTTTCCAGCGGCGTTTCCACCGAGGATGGCGGCAGCGCCTCGGCCACCGCGATCCAGGCCATGCTGCGCAAGCTGATCGACGCCGAGGATCCCCGCAAGCCCCTGTCCGATCAGGCCCTTGCCGATGAACTTCAACGCAAGGGAATCCAGGTGGCACGCCGCACCGTGGCCAAATACCGCGAGGGAATGCGGATTCCCAGTTCCAGCGAACGCCAGCGCCTCAGTTGATCGTCACATGAAACCTGCGGAGGAACTTGCACCACCGGAAAGCGTCCACACTATTGACCATGAATGATTGACGATGTGTCACTGCCGTCACGGCAGCGGCGCTTCGAATCCGCCGCCCCAGGGCGGCACTGCACTACCAGAGGAGGCGCACCATGCAATTCCAACTCAGCGGCCAGCATCTCGAAGTCACCCAGGCCCTGCGGGATCACGCCACTGCCAAACTCGACCGCCTCACCCGCCTCGACGACAAGTTGCTCAGCCTCGTGATCGTGCTTTCGATCGACAAGCTCCAGCAGTGCGCCGAAGGCACCCTCGGCGTGACCGGCGCCACCTTGCACGCGCAAGCCGCCGGGGCCGACATGTATGCCTCCATCGACGAGCTGTTCGACAAACTGCTGATTCAGCTGCGCAAGCATCGCGAGAAAGTCAGCGACAAACACCAGCGCGAAGGACGCGAAGAACGCCTGTTCGGCTGAGCCCCTCCGTACCGCGGCCCGACCGCGCCACGCCACGGCCCGCCCGACCAGGACGGGCCGTCCCCCAGTGTTGTTTCCCTTTTTTGCCCACGAGTGGGCGACAGGACGCCGCGGCGGGCTCGAAACGCGCCGTCTCTCTCCCCCGCTCGCAGGGAAGGCTTTGCCCACCCCTTGAAGGCGCATATCCGTGCAAGCTGGCACAATGGCCGTGCCGTCGCAGACACCCCTCGGACTTAACCCTGCGACGCAAAGGATCTTCGCCTTGGAACGGATCAGCGCTCGACAGCTCTACGATGGCGTCCACGAACGCATGGGCCTGCGCTGGGTGTCCGGCATGCGCGGGGAATCGCGCGTGCTCGAACCATCGACCACCAAGGCCCGCCGACCATCGCTGATCGGCTATCTCAACATCATCTACCCGAACAAGATCCAGATCATCGGTACCGAGGAACTGAATTTTCTCGACGGGCTGGATTCGCGCCAGCGCTGGGAAGTGATCCACAAGGTCGCCGCCTATCAGCCGGTGGCACTGATCGTGACCAAGGACCAACCGGTACCTACCGATCTGCGCGAGGTCGCCGAGGAAACCAATACGCCGCTCTGGATCAGCCCCCAACGCGGGCACGAGCTGCTGACCTATCTGCACTACCACCTGGCACGCATGCTTGCCGCCAAGACCACCCTGCACGGCGTGTTCCTGGAAGTGTTCTCGATCGGTGTGCTGATCACCGGCGAAGCCGGCTCGGGCAAGAGTGAGCTCGCACTGGAGCTGATCAGTCGCGGGCATCGACTGGTCGCCGATGACGCCACCGAGTTCACGCTCATCGCGCCTGACGTGATCGACGGTACCTGCCCGGAGCTGCTGCAGGATCTGCTGGAAGTGCGCGGACTGGGCGTGCTCAATGTGCGCGAGATGTTCGGTCACATGTCGGTCAAGCCATCCAAGTATCTGCGTCTGGTCGTCCACCTGAAGCCCATCCGCGATGGCGACGGCAATCTTGACAACACCAGCGACGCGCTGACCCGCCTGACCGGCGATATCGGACATCGCCAGGTGCTCGAGGTGCCGGTGCCGATGATCACCATTCCGGTGGCATCCGGGCGCAACATCGCGGTGCTGGTCGAGGCGGCGGTGCGCAGTCACGCCTTGAAGAGCAAGGGTATCGATGCCGCCCAGACCTTCATCGACCGCCAGGCACACCAGTTGCGCCGGCTGCCTCCGTGGTGAAGCCATGAACGAAAACATCGAATCCCCGCTCGGCCCGCTGGTCGATCCCCGCGAGATCCATCTCATCGTCCTCACCGGCTTGTCCGGCGGCGGCAAGACAGTGGCGCTGCGCGCGCTGGAAGATCTCGAGTTCTACTGTGTCGACAACCTGCCATCGGCATTGGTACCGCAGCTGGTGAATGCGGTGATCCAGGAAAACGACGGCAAGCACCGGCGCATTGCGGTAGGTGTCGACGTGCGCAATCGCGGGACGGATTTCGCGCAGATGCCGACGGTACTGTCGGAACTCGCCGCCGCGGGCGTGCAGGTGCACCTTATCTTCCTGGATTGCCGCGACGAGGTGCTGATCAAGCGCTTTTCGGAAACTCGCCGTCGCCATCCGCTCGCCACCCGGGGCCTGTCGCTGGCCGACGCGATCGCCGAGGAACGCAAACTGCTTCGCCCGTTGATGAACATTGCCGACAAAGTGATCGATTCCAGCGAGCTCAACGTGCACCAGCTGCGCCGCCTGGTTGCCACCGGCTACGCGCAGGCCATCGAGGGGCTCACCTTGATGTTCGAATCGTTCGCGTTCCGCCGCGGGTTGCCGCTGGATGCGGATTTCGTATTCGACGCGCGTTGCCTGGCGAATCCGCACTGGCATCCGCACCTGCGACCGTTGTCCGGCAAGGATGCGCCGGTGCGCGAATTTCTCGACGGCGAACCGCTGGCCGGCGAGTATTTTGCCGATACCGTACGCTGGCTGGATGCGTGGCTGCCGCGCTTCGAGCAGGATGACCGCAGCTACCTGACAGTCTCGGTCGGCTGCACCGGAGGGCGGCACCGTTCGGTCTATCTGGTCGAGAAGCTCGCTGCCTACTACCGTGATCGGCGCGATGGCGTGCTTACCTTCCACCGTGAACTCGAATGATCGTGATGCTGCCCACCTGCACCACCCGCACCGGTAACCGGGCATGAGCGTTGGCGTACTGCTGATGACGCACGAGGCGGTCGGCCGGGCGCTTATTTCCGCGGCACTGCACGTGATGCCGCGGCTTCCGATGCGGGTGGATGCCGTAGAAATACCGCCGCAAGCCGATCTGGAGGTGATGCGCACACTCACCGAGTGCCATGCGCGGGAACTCGACCGGGGCGATGGCGTGCTGGTGCTGGCCGATCTTTACGGCGCCACGCCATGCAACATAGGCCTGTCGCTCGGCGCACTGGGCGTGCATCTGCGCTGCGTCTCCGGGCTCAACCTGCCGATGCTTCTGCGTGTACTCAACTATGCGGAAAAACCACTGGATGAACTGGCCGAAATCGCGGCCAGCGGTGGCCGCGGGGGAATCTTCATCGATCATGCTTGAACAAGACATAGTCATTACCAACCAGCTGGGACTGCATGCCCGTGCGTCGGCCAAGCTGGTGCAACTGGTGCAGGGTTTCAAATCCACCGTGTGGCTGGTCAGCAAGGGCCGCGAAGTCAACGCACAGAGCATCATGGGCGTGATGATGCTGGCGGCCGGGATAGGCTCCCCGCTGACCATTCGTACCGACGGCCCGGACGAGGCTGCCGCATTGGCCGCCGTGGTCGAGCTGTTCGACCGGAAATTCGACGAAGGAGCATGAGCATGAGGCGGGAACAGGGAACCCGGGTACAGCGATCGGAAAGGGCGCCACCATCGGCGTGCTGCCGGTCCGCTATTGTTCCCTGTTCCCCGTTCCCCATTCCCGGCGACTCCGCGAGGAGCCGCCCATGAGGCAGATCCTCCCCGGCACCATCGCCGCCCACGGCATGGCACTGGGCCGGGCACGGCTGGTGCAGCCGAGCCGGTATTCGGTCGACACCCGGCCATTGACCGGCGACGAGATCGAGCAGGAGATCGACCGCCTGCATCGCGCACTGGATACCGCCCGGCGGGAACTGCGCGAACTGCGCGGCAAGCTGCATGGCGCGCTGGCGCGCGAGGTCAACGAGTTCATCGACGCCCACAGCCTGCTGCTGGACGACGAAGAATTGCTGCGCGGCCTGGACGACATGGTGCGGATCGGCCACTACCGTCCCGGTGCGGCACTGATCAAACAGCGCGATCGCCTGTCGGCCGTGTTCGAGGCCATGGATGATCCCTACCTGCGCAGTCGCAAAGAAGACGTCGAACAGGTGATCAACCGGGTGATCTCCGCGCTGCAGCGGCAAACCAGCCCGGAGGAACGCAAGCTGGCCGCCCGCGTGGGCGAGATCCTGATCGCCGACAGCATCGCACCCGCCGAGATGGCACAGCTGGCCGGCAGCGGCCTGCTCGGCGTGATCGGCAGTTCAGGCAGCGTGTATTCGCACAGTGCCATTCTGGCGCGCAGCCTCGGCCTGCCGATGCTGGTCGGTACCCGCGATGCGCTGTCGGAGATCCACGACGATGACCTGGTCCTGCTCGATGCCGAACGCGGCGAGGCAGTGGTGCATCCCACTGCACAGGACCTTGCCCATTACCGCGCCTGGCAGCGCGGAGCGTTGATCGAAGGACGCCGCCTGGCCAAGCTGGCGAACGCGCCAACGCGTACGCGCGACGGCATCGAAATCAGCCTGCACGCCAACGCCGAGACCGCTGCCGACGTGGCCACGGCGCGGGCGCGCGGTGCCGATGGGGTCGGCCTTTATCGTACCGAGTTCCTGTTCCTCAAGCACAAGGGACTGCCCTCGGAAGACGAGCAGTTCATCGCCTACCGCGACCTGGTGATGGGCATGGGCGGCTTGCCGGTCACGATCCGCACGCTGGACCTCGGCGCCGACAAGGCGGATGCCGCCGGCCTGGTCGTGCGCGGCGAGGACAACCCTGCGCTCGGGGTGCGTGGCGTGCGCCTTTCGCTGCGCTATCCGGCGGTGTTTTCGACCCAGATCCGTGCGATCCTGCGCGCCGCCTGTTACGGCCCGGTGCGCGTGCTGGTGCCGATGGTGACCCAGCCGGACGAAATGATCGCGGTGCGCACGCTGTTCAAGCTGGCGCGGCAGGAACTGGAACGCGAGAACATCGATCTGCCGGAAATACTGCCGCTGGGTGCGATGATCGAAGTGCCGGCGGCGGCGATCAACGTGCGGGCGCTGCTGGCGTATTGCGATTTCCTCTCGATCGGCACCAACGATCTGGCCCAGTACGTACTGGCCGCCGACCGCGGCAACGACGCACTGGAAAACATCTACAACCCGCTGCAACCGGCATTTCTGCGCTTGCTGTCGCACGTGATCAGCTCAGGCCGCCGCGCCCACAAGCCGGTGAGCCTGTGCGGCGAGATTGCCGGCGACGTGAATTTCACCGCGCTGCTGCTGGTGCTTGGCCTCAACGAATTCAGCATGCATCCGGGGCAGATCCTGCAGGTTCGCGACCGCCTGGCCACGCTCGACCACGCCCATCTGCGCAGCCACGCCACCCAACTGCTGGGCGCCTTCACGCACGAACAGGCCGAGGCGTTGCTGGCCAGAATCACCGGCGATCTCGGCGTCGCGTGAACACGTGGCCGGTGCCGTCGGAAACGGTACCGTCGAGAAACGCATCCAGCAGCGCACCGCGGTATTTCTCCCGGTGCAGCAGCAGCGACAGCTTGCGCTGCAGGTCGAGAAATGGCGTTTTCAATGCCTTCAATCGCCCCGCCGCCAAGGCATCGGTGACCGCCACGGCAGGCAGGCAGGCAATGCCCAGTCCGGCGATCACGGCCTGCTTGATCGCCTCGATCTGATCGAGCTCCAGCACGGTTTCGCCGGCCGGCAATTGGGCCAGCACGCGCTCGCTGGTCGCACGCGTGGCCGAACCGGGCTCGCGCAACACCCAGCGTGCACCGGCGAAATCGGCGGGCTTCAGGCCGCGCTTGCGCGCCAGCGAATGATCCGGCGGCGCACAGATGACCAGAGCGTCGTCGCGCCACGGGCGCACTTCGAGCAGCGGATGGATCACCGGCCCCTCGACGCAGCCGATGTCCAGTTCGTGATCGAGCAGGGCTGAAGCGATCGCTTCGGTATTGGCCACCCGCAGGCGGATCGCGACCTGCGGGTGAGCGCGCACGAACGACCCGAGCAGATCGCCGACAAGGTAATTGCCCACGGTATTGCTGGCGCCAATGCGCAACTCGCCTGCCAGCGTCGCCATGCCTTCACTGCCACTGCCACGGCGGGCGAACTCGGCATGGCGTTCCAGCAGCTCCTGCGCCAACGGCAGCAGCTCGCGTCCCCGCGCATTCAGATGCAGGCGACCACGTTCACGCGCAAACACCGGCGTGTCGAGCTGCCGCTCCATTTCCGCCAGCGCCATGCTGGCGGCCGGCTGAGTCAGGTACAGCCGCTCGGCTGCGGCCCGTACGCTGCCGTGCAGCGCAATCTGCACGAACACCTCAAGCTGGCGCGGGCTGATGTTGATCATCAGTATATTTTATCTTGATAATCAATGATTGCAATTATTATTGATCCATATCCGGGCGGACAATGGCTCGACTTCCGGAGCCCATCGATGCAACAGTCCACGCTCGCCATCACCCCGCAACGCCCGCAGCAATACGCCCCCGGCCTGTTGTTGAGCGTGCTGCTCAGCCTGCTTGCGCTGCTGCTCGGACACCACGCGCCGCTGATCGGTGGCCCGGTGATCGGCATCGTGCTGGGCATCCTCGTACGCAACCTGTTGTCGCCGAACGAGCGCTACAGCCCAGGCATCGCGTTCGCCGGCAAATACGTGCTGCAATGGTCGATCATCGCACTGGGTTTCGGCCTCAGCCTCAGCCAGGTAGCGCACACGGGCCTGCAGTCACTGGCAGTAACGGCAGTGACAATGACCACGGCATTCCTCGCCGCATGGCTGCTTGGACGCCGACTTGGCGTGCACGACAAGCTGCAGATCCTAATCGGCGTGGGCACCGCGATCTGCGGCGGCTCGGCGATCGCCGCGGTGACGCCGATCATCCGGCCGGACGATCACGACACCGCGTTCGCGATCTCCACCATCTTCCTGTTCAACCTGGTGGCGGTGCTGCTGTTTCCGCTGCTCGGCCATCTGATGCACATGTCGGACATGGGTTTCGGCCTGTGGGCCGGTACCGCGATCAACGACACCTCCTCGGTGGTTGCCGCTGGCTTCAGCTACAGCAAGGCGGCCGGCGACTACGCCACCATCGTCAAGCTGACCCGCGCCACGCTGATCATCCCGGTGGCCCTGGCGCTGGCGTTCGCGGTCGCCGCGCACGAGAAGCGCAAGCTGAAGGAAAGTGGCGACGCAGGCAGTTTCAGCCTCGCGAAGATCTTTCCGTGGTTCATCCTGTGGTTCCTGGTCGCCTCGGCCGCGTGTACCGCGGGTTTCGTTCCGCTCGCCGCGCAGCCGGCAATTCACCAGACCGCAGAGTTCCTGATCATCGTGGCGCTGACCGCGATCGGACTCTCCGCCAACCTGCGCAAGATGGCCTCCACCGGCATCCGGCCGATCCTGCTCGGGCTTGGGGTGTGGGTTGCCGTTGCTGTCAGCAGCCTGTTGGTGCAGTTGGCGATCGGACAGCTGTGACCGCCGCCTCGTTCGATACCGACTGGCAGCCCTCGAATGTCGATGAATGCCTGTCATCGGCCGGGAGCTGGCGGTGGCGCGATGCCGCTGCATCCCGAATGCCGTCTGCGTCGCCGTAACCGGCAGCAGTGCGGTTTCATCTGCCATGGAAATCAGCCTAGTATGGTGACCACGCAAGTTGCTGCGCTCCGGGAAGGCTCGGCTGATGCAAAGTCCACCTACCTCGCATTCATCTGTGGCCGATACGGCGGGTGATCCTGTACGCGAAGCGCTGCGCGTATCCGAAAGCCGCTACCGCCGACTGTTCGAGACTGCCAAGGACGGGATCCTGCTTGTCAACGCCGACACTGCCCAGATCGAGGACGTCAACCCCTACCTGATCCACTTGCTGGGCTATTCGCATGCGGAGTTCCTCGGTAAAAAACTGTGGGAAGTGGGTCCCTTCGCGAACAGGGCGGAGAGCAAGGAGTTGTTTGCGGAACTGCAAACGACGGGGTTCGTCCGCTACGAGAACCTGCCGCTCGAGACCAGGGCCGGTGCGCGCATCGCGGTGGAATTCGTCAGCAATGCTTATGACTGCGAGGGCATCAAGGTCATTCAATGCAACATCCGCGACATCAGCGAGCGCAAGGCCGCCGAGGCGAAATTCCAGCGACATGTCCATCTCTATGCCGCCCTGAGCCAGACCAACAAGGCCATCGTGCACTGCACCAGCGAGCAGGAGCTGTTCCTGCAAGTCTGTCGCACCGCAGTGCAATTCGGCGGCATGAAGATGGCGTGGATCGGCCTGGTCGACAGACAGACCCTGACGGTGCGGCCAGTGGCCAGTTTCGGTGACGACACCGGATACCTCGATGCAATCAAGGTCTCGGCGGACGCCGGCCACCCGCTCAGCAGCGGCCCGACCGGGACGGTCATCCGCGAGAACCGTCTGTACTGGTGTCAGGATTTCCAGACCGACCCGATAACCGCCCCCTGGCGCGAGCACGCCGCACGCGCCGGCCTAGCCGCATCCGCTTCGCTGCCGCTGCGCCACGATGGCAGGGTCGTCGGCGCCTTCACGCTGTATTCGGGGGAGGTCAATGCCTTCGACGAAGCGGCACGCGCGCTGTTGTCCGAAATGGCGACGGATATCGGCTTCGCGCTCGACAACTTCTCGCGCGAATCGCGGCGCCAGCAAGCGGAGGAACAGATCCTCTTCAAGAATGCGATCCTCAAGACTCAGCAGGAAACCTCGCTCGACGGCATCCTGGTGATCGACGAAAGCGGAAAGGTCATCTCGCACAATCAACAGTTCGTTTCCTTGTGGCAGCTCTCCCCGCAACTCGTGAACGAGCGAATGGATGCACTCGTGCTGCAGTCAGTTGCCGGCCAGCTCGAAAACGCGGAAGCCTTTGCCGCGCGGATCGGCTACCTGAATACGCATCGCGACGAGACCAGCCACGACGAAATGCGCCTGAAGGATGGCCGGACCATCGACCGTTATTCCGCCCCGTGCAATGGGCCGGATGGTCGGCACTATGGACGCGTCTGGTACTTTCGCGACATCACCGAGCGCAAGCGGGCAGAGAGCCGGGTCGCCGATCTCAGTCGCGTGCATACCGTGCTCAGTGGCATCAATACCCTGATCGTGCGAGTGAGCGACCGCGACGAGCTGTTCCGCGAATCATGCCGGATCGCGGTCGAGGTGGCCGGATTCCGCATGTCCATGCTGGCCATGATCGATCGCGAAACGGGCAAGGTCGTCCCGGTAGCTTCAGCGGGCAAGAGCGAGGACCTGATGACCGACATCAGGAGAACCCTCGCATCCGATCAGCTCGCCTCAACCACGATGGTGTCTCGGGCGATCCGCGAGAAGAAACCGATCGTCTCGAATGATTCCATCAATGATCCTCAGCTCAGCCTGGGCACCAAATACATCCAGGCAGGGGTTCGCTCGCTGGTCGTGCTGCCCTTGCAGATGGCCGACCATGTGCACGGGGTGCTGGCACTGTATGCGAGCGAGCGCAATTTCTTCCACGAGGAGGAGTTGAACCTGCTGCAGGAACTGGCGGGCGACATCGCCTTCGCGATCGATCACATCGACAAGCAGGAACAGCTCAACTACCTCGCCTACTACGACGTGCTCACCGGACTGGCCAACCGCAGCCTGTTTCTCGAGCGGCTGGCGCAGTACGTGCGCAGCACGGCCAGCGGTACACACAAGCTTGCCATCGCCCTGATCGACCTGGAACGGTTCAAGAACATCAACGACAGTCTCGGCCGGCCGGCCGGCGACGCGCTGCTGAAACAGGTGGCGGAATGGCTGACGTGCAGCACGGGAGATGCCAGCCTGCTGGCGCGCATCGAGGCAGATCATTTTGCCGTGGTGCTGCCGAGAATCGGGCAGGACGAAGAAGTGGCCCGATTGGTCGAGAGAACGATCGAAGCCTTCGCGGACAACCCCTTTCGCCTGAATGACGCTGTGTTCCGGATCACCCCGAAAGTCGGCGTAGCCGTATTTCCGGAGGACGGCTTCAACGCCGACACCCTGTTCCGCAACGCCGAGGCTGCGCTCAAGCAGGCCAAGGCAAGCGGCGATCGCTATCTGTTCTATACCCGCACAATGACGGCAACGATTGCCAGCAAGCTGTCGCTGGAAAATCAGCTGCGCAAGGCGCTGGACAACGGAGAATTCGTCCTTCATTACCAGCCCAAGACAAACGTCGCGAGCGGCCAGATCACCAGCGTGGAGGCGCTGATCCGCTGGAACGGCCCGGACAGCGGGCTGGTGCTGCCCGATCAGTTCATCCCGATCCTGGAGGAAACCGGGTTGATCAACGATGTCGGGCGCTGGGCGCTGCATCAGGCTGCCGCCGACTACCTGCACTGGCTCGGCTCGGGGCTGGCTGCCGTACGCATCGCGGTGAACGTGTCGCCGCTGCAATTGCGCAATCGCGGTTTTATCGACGACATCAGGCAGGTCATCGACAGCGATGCCCGGCTAACCGATGCCCTGGAACTGGAAATCACCGAAAGCCTGATCATGGCGGACGTCAGGCACAGCATCGCCAGCCTGCAGGCGATCCGCGCCATGGGCGTGAGCATCGCCATCGACGACTTCGGCACCGGCTTCTCCTCGCTCAGCTACCTCGCCAAATTTCCGGTGGACACGTTGAAGATCGACCGATCCTTCATTGTCGACATGACGGCGCGGCCGGAGGGGTTGTCACTGGTGGCCACCATCATCAATCTGGCACATTCGCTGAAGCTCAAAGTCGTGGCGGAGGGCGTGGAGACCGACGAACAGTTGCGTCTGCTCCGCTTGCTGGACTGCGACGAGATGCAGGGGTTTCTGTTCAGCGAACCGGTGCCGAGCGAAACCTTCGAAACACGATTCCTGTCCCCGCATCACGGCAGGTGACCTTGGTTCCAGGGCATCGTGGTTTGTCGGTTGATCCGGATTCCCCACGGGGCCCCAACAGCCGCTCGTACACGCTGCGCGCACACAACAACCAATGCCAGGCCGGCTGGCACTACCACCAGATCGAACGCCTCGACGCGGGCCTTGCGCCGGAACCGGTACTGTCGCCGTGGCGTGCGCTGCTTGCCCACGTCGGCCGTGACTTTGCCTGCGCCATGGCGCGCAAGCGGGCACGAACCAACCGGCGCCCACCGGCCATACAGTCCTCGGCGCCATAATGGCATCGAAGGCCGCAAGCCGCTCAGGCCTTGCCCTGCTCCACCAGCGTCATCGCCACCTTGTCGCGCAGATACACCGGCAGCGCCAGCTCCGGCGCCTGCGCGCGGCCGGCCTTGAACTCGCGCATGGCCAGCTCGGCGACGTGGGCCGCCTGCGGGTAGCGCAGGCCATCGGCCGAGTGCAGGGTGCCGGTGAGGCGCTGGCTCAGCACGGTGGCATAGGTGGCCCAGCCGGTGCCGACCACCTGCCACGCCGCGGCCTCGGGTAGCTGCAGCGTGTCGGCGGTGCAGACGCGTTCCTCGTCCAGCGCGATCAGGCCGCCGTGGTGGTCGCGCCGGTAACAGGCGGCGTAGATCTCGCCCATGCGCGCGTCGATCACCGCGAGGATCGCGGCGTCTTCTTCCTCCGGCGCTTCCAGCGCCAGCGCGGCCAGCGAGGAGATGGTGATCACCGGCAGGTCCAGCGCCAATGCCATGCCCTGTGCCAGCGACACCGCGAGCCGCACGCCGGTGAACGCACCGGGTCCGCGGCCCACCGCGATCGCATCCAGCGCATGCCGGCCGATGCCGGCCTCGGCCAGCAACGCGTCGGCCATCGGCAGCACCAGTTCGGTGTGCCGGCGCGGCGCGATCTCGCTGCGGGCAATCAGCTCGTCGCCGTGGATCAGGGCGACGGAGCAGGCTTCGGTGGCGGTTTCGATCGCGAGCAGATTCATGATCGCTCCATGATAGCGGCTGGCGGCTCGGGCGAGGCAGCTGCCGCGGCGGCCGGCTCCGAGATCATCGGCACGTACGCGTACCAGTCGATGCGGCGGGTCAGGTACATCATCAGCGCCACCATCGCCAGCAGCACCAGGGCGCCGATCAGCAAGGCGTATTGCTCGGCCGCGATCAGCCCGTACAGCATCGCATAGATCAGCGTGAGCACCCCGCCGAGCAACGCTCCCGCGCGGCGCGCGCGCAACACTGCGGCCGCATAGCCGCCCACGATCAGCACCACCGCGGCGGCGGCCAGTGCATACGCCGGGCCGAAGCCGATCTGCTCGGACAGCGCCAGGAGCACCACGTAGAACGTGGCCAGCGCCGCGCCAACCAGCAGGTATTGCACCGGATGCACGCGCAGCCGCTTCAATACCTCGAACAGGAAGAACGCGACGAAAGTCATCGCGATGAACAGCAGCCCGTACTTCCCCGCGCGCACATTGCGCTGATACACGTCCACCGGCTGGTACAGCTGCACACCGAACACCGATGCCGCTAGCGCCGACGCCATGCCCCCATCGCCATCGGTCCAGTGCTGGCCGTAGCTGCGGTTGAGGTCGAGCAGGTGCCAGTGCGCGCTGAAACCCCTGGCATCGAGCTGATGCTCCAGCGGCAACGCCGCGCCGACGAAGCTGGGGTCACGCCACGGCGCGTGCATGGCGACGTCGGTGCTGCGCGCCAACGGCAGCAGCTGCAGCGATTCGGTGCCGGCCAGCTTGAGCGTGATCTCGACATCGATCGGCTGGCCGGCGAGCGCATCCAGATCGATCGGCACCACCACGGTCGGCCATGGCCCAAGACGCTCGGCCGACGAGTCGAAACGCACCGGCTTGCCGTTGACGCGCAGCTCCCTCACTACCTGCAGGCCGCGCAGATCGCCGATCGGCAAGCGCAGCTCGGCCTTGCCGGCTTGCCATTGCGCCATGCTCGCCTGGCGAAACTGCGCCAGATCCCGCGGCAGGAAACTGGCATTCAATTTCACCGTGGCAACGAACACAGGCGCATCGTAGATACCGTAGTGGCGCGTCTGCACCGCCATCGCCACATCCATCTTCAGCGTGTCGGCGAGCACGCTCTCGCTACCGGCGCGCGGTTGCGGCGGCTGGTTCTCCATCACCACCACCGAGCGGATCGTGGGCACCACGAGCACCGGGCCGCCGAGCACCTGCCGACCGCCCCAGCCCTGCGCGATCTGCGCGATCGCGCCTTCGCGCAACTGCTGGCGTTCGCTGACCAGGGCGCGCACCTGCATCAGCGGTATCGTCATCACCAGCGCCAGCACGCCGATGCCCAGCACCCTGACGGTCACCGTCTGTGTCCAATGGCTCATCGATCGCACTCCCTGGAATAGAGCGTCGATCACAACAGGTACAAGGGCAGTGGCGCGGGCAAGAACGGGCCACCTGCTGACCGTGCGCTGGCGCAGCCGGGTCAAGGCTCGCCGCGCAAGGTGACGCCGCCCGCTGCTCCGCTGACGATGCGTTGCGCGATGTCCGGTAGGAGCGCACCTTGTGCGCGATGGCCCGGTGCAGAACAGCAAATTTCATGTCGGGCCGCCAGCAAGCGTGTCGCAGTTGTCGCCTAGTCGTGCTTGGCAACCGGGCTTCGAAGCGTTCTGGCGAGGTCTCCTGCGGAGGATCGCAGCGTCATGCATGGCGCCCTCGGCTCCACGCGTGAGCCGAGCATAGTGGCCGGAATCACCAGCCGTGTTCCCCGCCATCACCGTACCAATGCAGCTTGAAGTCGCTGGCGTCGCGCACTCATTGCCGCGGATTGAATCACACAACGAGTAAAAAGAGACTTCCTCCCCTTTCGGCCTCGAGGGCCATGATGGTGTTGCGACACAACCGTCAGCAGAAGAGGAAGTCTCCATGAGCACTATAACCATCGGCGTGGATTTGGCGAAAGTCTTGTTTTCAGCGTGTGAGGTGGATGTCCCCGGTCATGTGCTGCGGCGGCAGGATCTGCGGCGCGAGCCGTTTGCCCTGTGGCTGGCCCAGCTACCCGCGGGCACGGTGGTAGCGATGGAGGCGTGCAGCGGGGCGCACCATTGGGCGCGTCGCTGCCTGGAGCACGGTCTGCAGCCAAGGATCATGGCCGCCCAGTTGGTCAAGCCGTACCGCAAGAGCGTCCGCAGCAAGAACGATCGCAACGATGCCGAGGCGATCGCCACCGCGGCGCGTCAGGGCAACATGCGCTTTGTGCCGATCAAGGACATCGACCGGCAGGTGCGACTTTCCTGGCATCGGGTGCGCGAGGGCTACAAGGTCGAGTCGCTGGCGATCGGCAATCGCATTCGCGGTCTGCTCGCCGAGTTCGGGGTGATCGTGGCGCAGAGCGATCTGGCCCTGCTTCGCCTGTTGGCTGATCTGGACGCACAGGTCGGGTTACCGGCCGAGTTCAAGGAACTGCTGCGTGATCTAGCCGATCACTGGAAGCAGTTGCGCCTGCACTTCGACGCGTGCAATGCACGCATCGAAGCCCACGCGCGTCAGGACGAGCGGTGTATCCGACTGCGTGCCATTGTCGGCATCGGACCGATCACCGCCGATGCGGCGGTGGCCACGGTGGGTAACGCTCGCGAGTTCAAACACGGACGGGAGATGGCCGCGTGGCTCGGCTTGGTGCCCACGCAGCACTCCAGCGGTGGGCATGCGCGATTGGGCGAGATCAGCTGTCATGGCGATGCGTACCTGCGCACGTTGCTGATCCAGGGCGCCCGCAGCAGTCTGCAGCGGGCCAAGGCCGTGGCCACCGAGAAGGCTACGCCGGAACAATTGTGGATACGCACACTCGACAGGCGCATGCCGTTCGGCAAGGTGATCGTGGCCATTGCCAACAAACATGCCCGGCAGATCTGGGCGATGCTGGCGCACGACGTCGACTACGACCCATACGCCTGTCTCAACCATCCAATGCACCAGCAGACCCGCGAAGCCCCGACCGCTCACGCGGCCTAAAGGAAAGTTTCGTTTCAACGTCAGCGCGATACGGTAGACAACAGGTCAGACCACCCCGGAGAGAACCTGACTAACCAGATGGACGTCCAAACGGTGCATCGGCTGATCCCCGGCCACCGGACAGTCCGACGAACGAAAGAGGTCTTCGGGTGCGGTTTATACAAAGGTCCGAGTCAGCGTCATCGGCTCAACAAGACCGTCTAGGGAAATGCAGTCTGACAATCGTTGAACCCGTGAAGTAAAGACACAGGCAACGCAGCATTGAGGACAACATCATGACCAGCAGTGGCCCGAAAGCTCAGGGCAAAAACACTATGCGGCTGGAGTTGACGGGAAGTCTCCTAGGGAAGGTTAGATTCTGCGAGGACAGAGCTCCGCTTTGGGGCCAGATGGAAACCTGACCCCTCACGTGATTCAGTTGGCTTTTTCCGGCAGTGGCAGGTGCACCCAATCATTATAGAAAGCTTCGATATCCGGTTCGAACTCGTGAATCACCGGATACCACGGAGTCGGCGCCTCAACGTCATGCATGGTGCCGCACTCCGGGCAATAGTATTCGCGGTACACCTGCCAGTTGGTGTCTGGCGCCATCAGCGTCGGATAGACTTCACGCATGGCTTCCGGCGTATCGCGAACGTAAACCAAAGCCTCAAGTTTCCAGTTCTTGCGGTAATCGCCAAATTCGTGACCACAACTGCATTTGGTGACCCATTCCTTGGTCGTTTTGTTCTGTGCGATGTAAAGATGCAGGCTGATCGGCAGGATGATCTTGTCATCCCAAGGCAAACTGGACTGCAGCGTAGCCAGATACATACGGAAGCGATCCGCGTCCTTCGGCATGGAAAGCATGCGCATGGTGGTTTCCCAGTCCAGTTTGCCTTCCACCAGGTAGTTCACTTGCTCTTGCGTATAAGCAGACATTTCTATTCTCCAAAGACGGTGGCCGGCAGGGACCCGCTCAAACCAGGTCCCTGCTCAGACTTCAAATCACTCTTCAACCAGGGTCACGGTGCGGACATCCGGCAACTTCGACAGATCCATGCGGTATTTGGAACCGAATGAAGGAACGCCAAGCTCGGATTCCAGCAGTTCCCAATCGGCGGGCAAGTCCCAGAATGCCTTGAACTCATTCTTGAACTTGACGCTGAGGTCGAAACTGGTAGCAAACATATGGCGTACCTGAACCGAAGCGTGCTTCGTGATGATCCGCTCGCGCTCTTCCTTCATCCAGTCGCGGGTCGGGAGCGCTCTGGCGATACGCTCCTTGCGGATTTTCTTGCGGCGCTCGGCAGTCTTGGCGACATCAACCACCCAGACGTCATCCTGGTCGTTCGAAATCACCACCCCGTAGACCTTCTCGGCGAACTCGGGCAAAACGAAGTGGCTGTTGAGATCCTTTTCAACCGATGCGCAATCGCGATCGATTGGATCGCCGAAGCCGGGGCCACCACGCAAGTAGTTCAAATACAGATCGTGGTTTTCGAAAATGGCTTCCGTGGTTGTGCACTGCTTATCTCGCTTGACCTCCGCGGTGGCACTGATATGGCGCTCGTATTGCGTATTCTGTGGATTGCGATCGGCACCCAGGGGCAGCGACATGCCATCCCGGATGCGTGCTTCGAGATCGGTTTTGTGCGCCTCAAAACGATAGCCGGTAGCCGATGGGTAACCCCCCATCAAACCCCAGTCGCTGTTCATGTAGCCATTGCCGGAGAAGAACATGGTCCAGTCTTGCGCCTTCCATACCATGCGCAGGGTCTCGAAACCGCAGCCGCCGCGAAACTTGCCGTAACCGCCGGAGTTGGTCTTGACGTTGCGGCCCATGTACAACAGCGGCTCCGCCATTTCCCAAATCTCGATATCGCCCATGTCGCCTTCGGGATTCCACACCGCCGCGTTGTGATTCAGTCCATCCTTGATTGCGCAGGCGCCTGTGCCACATGCGGCGGTCTCGAAATTGTTGACCGCATGCACTTCGCCGTCCTGGTTGATTCCGCCACCCTGCAACCAGTTGCAGGCATTGGCATTGCCAGCATTGACTTCCTCCAGATAGCCGCGGGCATAGAAGGATTGGCTCATGCCACGCCAGATGCCGCTCCAAGCCGAGACCAGGAAGTGCCAGGCATTTGCATGCGCGGTTCGACGGTCATCCGGATTCATCCAGGTACCTTTTGGAATCCTGAATTCGGTCGCGTAGTACGCGCCGTCGTTGATGCGCGCAGTCGGCACCAGCGTCTGCGTCAGCATGACCCAGATACCGCTGGTGAATGCGACCTGATTGGCGTTGTAGCTATGCCAACCCCAGCGGCTTGCACCCTCGAAATTGAGCTTCCAGGTTGCGTCCGGACGTATCGTCATTTCACATGGCGCATGCATGATGCTGTTCATCTTGCCAAAGGCTGAAGCAAGACTCATGTCGTCGTGCGCATAAGGAACATCGACAAACGAGACCCTGCGGTAGATGCCGGGAACGGTCATTGCCTTGAGCCGCAATTGCAGGCCGCGCCGCCCCTCTTCAATCACTTCGTGGGCAAACTTTGTGTAGTTCTCGATGCCTTCGGCCTCGAGTACTTCTTCCACCAGCTTGCGGATCATGTGGCAGCCGGCGATGCGCGTGCGTTCGTCCAGGATCCAGTATTTGGCGGTCCGCACATTGCGCTGGCTTTCGTGCAGCCAGTCGCGCAGCGGGGTGTCATTGATGCCGGTCTTGCGGCAGGTGACTTGCAAACCGTCGCCGAAGCGGGAGACTTGACCGCTCGACATCGAACCCGGCGTCATCGCGCCGAGGTCAATCACGTGGGTTACGCCACCGACCCACCCCACCAGCTTGCCTTCCCAGAAAATCGGCACGATGGTGCAGATATCACAAGGATGCACATTGCCGATGGAACAATCATTGTTGGTGAACATGTCACCATGATTGATGCCTGGATTGGTTTCCCAGGCGTTTTCGATCATGTACTTGATCGCTGCTCCCATGGTGCCGACGTGAATGATGATCCCGGTGGAAGTCAGGATGCAGTCGCCGGCCGCGTTATACAGCGTGAAACACAGTTCGCCTTCCTGCTCGACGATCGGCGATGCAGCAATTTTCTTTGCCGTCTCGCGGGCGTGCACGAGGCCGCCGCGAATCCTGGAGAAAAGCTTTTCATAGGTAATCGGATCTGCTTCCTTGAACTCCAGTCTTTCAAGGCCGTTGTAGAAGCCGGTCTCCTTGGTACGCGCCAGCACTTCATCGCGATGCTGCTTGAGGGTCTTGCCATTGCCCAGCAAATCGGGCCAGCCCGACTCATTCCTTGACATCTTATTCATGATCGGTCTCCCAATTTGACTTCTTGAAGATGGAACAAGCGGTGTTTGTCGCAATAGGTTTCGAACCCCAGCGGCACGATGAAGGTAGTGGAAGGCGATTCGATGATTGCCGGACCCAGCACGCGGTTGCCCGCCTTGAGCGCCTCCATCGACCAGATCTGGGCGTCCTGCCATTGTTTCTGGCGATAGAAGGGACGGCTGCCGATATGTGCTTCTTTCGGTGGGATCGGACCGGCATCCGCTTCTTCGGGCAGTTCCGGCTTGGACGAAACGACGCTGCCGCGCATGATTGCGCCCGTCACGCCAAAACCCAATTCCGGTGAACTTGCCGATGCCGCATAGACCCGTGCATAGGTTTCGTCAAAGGCATGGATCATCTTTTCCCAGTCCGCCAAACTGGAAGCACTGGTGACAGGCGAGTTGATCTCCAGGTCATTCAGCTGACCCATGAACTGCATCCGATAGCCGGGACGCAGCAATACATCCTCCGGCTTGAATCCATTGATGATGAATTCGTCGATGACCTTCACGCTCAACTCGGCCCATGCTTCCGTCACGGTTCTGCAGGCTTGCACTTTCTCCGCATCGCTGGCATTCGGCCCGACGCCGATATCGACACTCTTGTCATAGCGGTATTCGTACTCGGCGCAGGCGCAGCCGAAGGCGGAGAACCCGGCCGCCCAGGCTGGCACCACCACATCCTTGAAGCCGAGTCCTTCCGTATAGCCATAGGTATGGACCGGACCGGCGCCACCGTACGAAAAGCAAACGAAGTCGGCCGGGTTGTAGCCCTTGGCGCTGATGACGGAACGCATGTATTCGCGCAGGTTCAGGTCGAGAAGTTCGATCACGCCAGCGGCAGCATCTTCAACGGTCAGTCCGAGCGGATCGGCTATTTGCTCCTTCAGATACTTTCGGGCACGTTCGACATCGAGCTTGATGGCACCGCCGAGGAAATTGTCGGGGTTGAGGTAACCCAGCACCACGTGACAATCGGATACCGATACCGTGTCCAGGCCACTGTCGGCCCAGCACATGCCAACTCGATATCCTGCGCTGTCCGGACCGAGCTTGATCGCCTTGCTGTAGGGATCGATGCGGATAAAGCTGCCGGCGCCTGCACCTACCGAATCCATGGCGACCAGCGGCAACGACAACAAAAGGCGCGCCATATCCGGATCGGACTGGATCGCGAAGTTGCCCTTGGTGATGATCGCCATGTCAAAACTGGTGCCGCCGATATCGCTGCAGGCAATATTGTCGTAGCCCAGTTTCTCGCCCAGGAATTTCGAGCCGATCACGCCACCGATGGGACCGGAGACGATCGTTCGCGCCAGTTCCTTGGCTTTCCAGCCAATGGTGCCACCGTGTGTCGCCATCACGCGCAGGTCGAATTTGGCACCATGCTTCTTGAAGCGGTCGCTGACTTTTTTCAGAGTGGCGCGGGACGGTTCGGCCGCGTACGCTTCCAGAATGGTGGTGTTGGTGCGGTGCGTTTCCTTGCGCGAAGGATAATAATCGACAGTCGCGAAGACCGGGATGTCAGAGCCGATTTTCTTCAATTCTTCACGGCAGATATCGCGTGCACGCAGTTCACTCTGTTCGTTTTTGTGAGACTGCAGAAGACTGATGACGATCGCCTTGGAACCGCGCGCCACCAACTCGTGGGTGGCCACCCGCACTTCATCCTCGCGCAACGGAATCACGACCTGACCCTGAACATCGGTACGCTCGGTGACGCCACGGGTGCGCGACAGTGGCACCAGCGGTTCGTCGTAATGGTGGCAGTTCAAATGGATCCGTTCTTCCAGCGCATACCCGAGATAGCTCTGCGCCGCACGCCCCATCGAATGGATGTCCTCAAACCCCCGGTTGCACATCAGGCCCACATCGAGGCCCTTGCGTTGCACCACCCGGTTCAGCATGGCGGTACCGGAATAGACGCAGGTCAAGAGTTCCGGAAAGACATCGTCCACTTTGCGCTGCCATTCGGCCAGGGCATCGATCGATGATTCGTAGATGGCTTGGGATTCATCCCCCGGATTGCTTTGCGCTTTGCCGACGACGAATGATCCATCCTTCCGTACGAAGAAGGTGTCGGTCATCGTGCCACCGGCATCGATGCCCATCACCTGTACGGGCGAGTCTTGCGATTCCATGTGTGTCTCCTCAATGAATGTGACTATTCGAACCCGTGAGACCGAGGCCTAGCCGGCCGGCCATGCAATGGCACGGACATGACATCGGCTGCAAACGCCGTGCCATGCATTTTCGAGAAGATGTCGTTATTGCAAATTACTGAAACAACTCGTTTTTCTTTCAAATGAAAGAACGCGTTGCGTAGCAGCAATTCGACTTGGGGGATCGGTCGTCGACCGTTATTCGGATGGTTTTGTGCTACGCATCATCGAACGTCGCGGCCACCACGAAGAGCCACATCCTCTGGCCCACAGCCGGTGGAATCCGTACGCATCGACAGAGGCTGCGGCCTAGCAGCCTGTCGGACTTTGCTCGACCGGGCTGCGAATCCGGCTGTGCGGTCCACTATCCGCCGCTTGATGTCGATAGAACCACTATGGGCCGACGAAACGTCGAAAATCTGTCCTCGCACAGCCGACTTCTCGCCTCGACCAGCAAAGCCCGACAGGCTGCTAGCCAGGGGATGTCATCAGGAGGGGATCCGATCAAGGGCAGAGCATCCTTGGTCTGCTGATCCATCAGCTCTATCGGCCATTGGCCGGGCAAGACCGCTCATCTTCAACGGCGATGGTCAAGACCCAACGCGGAGCGGATTCAATTGCGAAGTGGCTAGCCGGGATAGCGCGCGCGGAAACCGGACACCTCGTCATGAAGACCATACCTCTCGAGCTTCAAGTACAAAGTACTCTTGGCGATGCCAAGCAATTTGGCCGCGGTGGTCAGGTTTCCCGATGCCGTACGGATGGCGTCAACAATGACCTCGCGTTCTACGTGCGTAATACGCAGTTTGGAGCATTGGGCGCTGCGCTCGGCAGTGACCTTGTCCCCGCATTGTTCCCCACGGATGTCCTGCGGCAGCGAATCCGACTCGATCACTGTCGACGTCGACGTCAACAACATCGACTCGACTGCGTTGCGCAGTTCACGGACATTGCCGGGCCAGGCGTAGGTTTCCAGTGCTTCGATTACCCCGCTACCGAACCCGTGGTGTCCAAGACCATGCTTCCTGGTACCGGATTCCAGGAAGTGTTCGGCCAGCGTGCGGATGTCCTCCGGACGTTCTCGCAGGCAGGGGATGTGGATACTGGTCACCACGATCCGGTAGAACAGATCCATCCGGAATCGGCCCTCGGCGACCTCCTTGCGCAAATCGCGGTGGGTGGCGGCGACCAGGCGAAAATCCACCTTGCGCGGCTGGTTCTCGCCCAACCGGTAGATCTCGCCCTGCTCCAGTACCCGCAACAGGTGTGGCTGCAGATCCAGCGGCATTTCCCCGATCTCGTCAAGGAACAATGTTCCACCATTGGCCGCCTCCACCTTGCCACGCTGCCCCCCGCGCCGTGCGCCGGTAAATGCGCCCTCGGCGTAGCCGAACAGCTCACTGAGGAGCAGTTCACGCGACAACCCTCCGCAATTGACCGCGACGAATGGTCCGGTGCGGGCGGCGCTGGCACGGTGAATGCCGTGGGCGAACTCTTCCTTGCCCACCCCGGTTTCGCCTGTCAGCAGTATCGACACCCTGGATTTCGCCAGCTGCGCTGCCTTGGCGACAGCCTCCCTCAACCGAGCCGAGTTACCAATCAGCGAAGCGAACGCTCTTGCCTCGTGCTTGTCCGCCGTGCGAATTGCGCTACGGTCAGGCGCAGCCGTCCGTAAGGTGGAACCTGCCATCGGCAATACCAGCAACGTGCCGATGCGCTGGCCGCCATGTGATACCGGCTGCAGCCATTCCGGCTGTATCCAGCAAGGCATCTCGGACGCCGACGACGGGATATCGCCCCTATCCAGCGACAATGCACTGATGCGGTTCATTCGGGAAAGATCGATCGGCCCCCCACGCCGGACCAGCGTTGTCTGGGCCGCGCCGTTGGCCTTGATGGGACGGCCACGCTGGTCGAACAGAATCATGCCGTCCGGCGAATTCGAAGACAGCTTGTCCATGGTGGATTCGAGCAGCCAGTAACGCAGTTCCATCGCGCGCGCTGCCAACCGGCTCTCGATGCGGCTGGCCGTGGTAACCACCAGACCGAGGGTGTGCCGGCTGAAAGTTCCGGACAACCCGGAAACATTGATCACTCCGAGGATCTCGTTGTCCAGCGGATGACGGATGACCGTCGCCGAACAAGTCCAGCGCTTGATGCCTTCGCAATAGTGTTCCGCGGAGTGAATCTGCACGGGCTGGCCAAGCTCCAGCGCTGTGCCGATGGCATTGGTGCCGCAAACCATTTCGCTCCACGTCACGCCAGGTATCAACTGGATGCTTTCGGCATCGTCGACCGTCCGATTGTCGCCTTCAACCGACAGGATGGTGCCGTGAGGATCGGTCAGCGCCATCATCGTGCCGGTTTCTGCCAGAAAATCGCGTGCATGCACCATCACTGGTGCGCTCAGATCCAGCAGGTCGCTGTGCGATTGACGCAGCAAGTGCAGCGAACTGGCGGAAATCGGCGGTGGGCCACTGCGGCAGGTCGGATCGACGTTGCCGATCTGGCAGCGCTGCCAGGAGCTGTCGACGGCATTGCGCAGGATATTGGCCGACTGCTGGCCACCCAGAAAGCGCTCCCACGCCGCCATGACGGCAGTTTCCTGATCAGGGTTGGAAAACATCTGGCTGGAATCGAAGGTTTGCACCTGTGGCTACTCGTCTCCGGTGGAAACTTCGAGTGGACGTTTTTCGAGAGTCCGACTTTCGGACGGCATGGTCAAGGTACGGCGCACCATCGGTCTGCACAGCCGAAATGACACACCGCTTTGCGACGCCGCGATCGAGTCGTTGCGGTGCAGACCGGTGGTGTGGTGCCTTCGCCCAGGCTCCTAGTCCCCACTGCAATCGACGGAAAATATCGCATTCGCGAAGAATGCCTGCACGTCGGCCAGTTCGCGGGTGCGTGGCATCGGCGGCAGGCTGGACAGGAACAGACGTCCATATCCTTTCGTGGTCAGGCGCGGGTCGCACAGCACCAGCACGCCGCGGTCGTGCACGTCGCGGATCAGCCGGCCGGCGCCTTGCTTCAGCGCGATCACCGCGCTGGGCACCTGCCAGCCCATGAACGGATTGATGCCGGATTGTTCCAGCGCCTGCAGCCGTGCCATCAGCACCGGATCGTCGGGGGCGGCGAACGGCAGCTTGTCGATCACTACCACGCTGAGCGCCTCGCCGACCACGTCCACGCCTTCCCAGAAACTGGCCGCGCCCAGCAGCACGCCATGGCCGCTGGCGCGGAACTCCTCCAGCAGGCGCGGGCGCGGCGCGGTGCCTTGCACGAACAGCGGCCACGGCACCTGGTCCTGCAGCAGCTCAGCGGCACGTCGCAGCGCACGGTGCGAGGTGAACAGCAGGAACGCGCGGCCGCGCGAAGCATGCAGCACCGGCAGTACCGCCTCGATCACCCGCTCGGTGTGATCGCGGGCGTTCGGATCGGGCAGGTCGGGCGGCAGATAGCACAGCGCCTGGCGCGCATAGTCGAAAGGGCTTTGCAGACTCAGCGTGCGCGGCTCGTCCAGTCCCAACTGGCTGGCGAAATGGCTGAAGTTGCCGGCCACCGACAGTGTTGCCGACGTGTGGATCCACGCCGCCTCAGTGCGCTCGCGCAGGCCGCGCATCGGTGCGGCCAGATCCAGCGGCGTGGCGTACAGCGCAAAGCCACGGGGATAATGCTCGTACCAGCGCACGTCGCGATCGCGATCACGATCTCCTTCGCCCTCGGCGATGCGATCCAGCCGCCCGGCGAACGCCACGGCGCGCTCATGCAGGTTGGCGAAACCGCGCGAACGCTCCGCCTGCGAGGCCAACAGCTCGGCCAGCGTGGCCAGCAGCTCGCGCAGGTCGTGCAGCGCTTCGCGCACGCCGGCCCGATCCTCCAACTGCTGGAACGCAGCGCGCTGCGGCAGCCCATCCATTGCCAGGCGCAGGCGGCGCAGCGCGTCCTGCAGCGCTTCCACCGGCTGCAGCAGCAAACCGATCGCACCGGTGATGCCGTTGCATTCGGTCAACGCATCCTGCGCCAGCTCGCTCAGCTGGCGCGCGCTGACGCTCTGCGAAAAGAATTGCCCGGCCAGTTCGGGAATCTGGTGCGCCTCGTCCAGGATGAACGCCGCCGCGCCCGGCAGGATCTCGCCGAAACCTTCCTGCTTCAGCGCCAGGTCGGCAAACAGCAGATGGTGGTTGACTACCACGATGTCCGCTTCCTGCGCCTCGCGTCGTGCCTTCACCACATGGCAATCGTCGAAGAACGGACACTCCACGCCGAGGCAGTTCTCCGGGGTGGAGGTCACGCGCGGCCACAGCGGCGATTCCTCCGGCACCTCGGCCAGTTCCATGCGGTCGCCGCGCCGCGTGCGTGCCGACCATGCGCGGATCGTCGCCAGCTGGGCGGCCTGCACGCGATCGAACGCGACGCCTTCGTGCACGGTCTGGTCGAGCCGGTACAAACACAGGTAATTCGCGCGCCCTTTCAGCAGCGCTGTCTTCAGGCGCGCGCCCAGCACCGAGCGCACTTTCGGCAGATCGCGGAAGTACAGCTGATCCTGCAGCGCCTTGGTGCCGGTGGAAATGATCACCCGCTCGCCCGACAGCAGCGCCGGCACCAGGTAGGCGAAGGTCTTGCCGGTGCCGGTGCCGGCCTCCGCAATCAGCGTCTCGCGCCCGGCAATCGCCTGCGCCACCGCCTGCGCCATGCGCTGCTGCGCCTCGCGCGGCGCAAAGTTCGGCAGCTCGCGGGCGAACGGGCCGTCCGCGCCGAGCAGCGAGGCCACCTCGTCGTCATCGATCATCGCGCCAGTATCGCCGAGCGGCGGCCGCGACGGAACCGCCGCTTCCCAGCCTCCTCCTGCAGGCAAGGGGCGGGGCGGCGCGTCGGCCGATCCCGGCAGGCTGCGTACGTCGGCAGGCATGCCCCGTGTCCCGGACACATGCCGTTGCATGCGGTTCAGGTTTTTGCCATCGTCCATCGACGGGTTCACCGCGTGCACGGCCGGTTCGCGCGCGGGGGTTTCCCCGCGGGACTCCGGCAAACGTCAGACTCCCGCGGCATTCCCGGCCGGACCGGGGATGCCGCTTAGCAGGTGCGGGGCATCACTGATGCGACAGATGGTGAAGACAATACGCATCATGCAGTCCGTCGGCCTGCTCCTGCTTGCCGCGATGCTCAGCGGCCATGCCCGCGCGGCGGCGCCCGCGCGAACCAACTGGGCGGTGGCGCGGGTCGGTGACCGGGTGTTCGCGTTCTATGGCCTGGGCGCGAACAAGACCTGGCTCGACATTGCCCGTGACGTGCATGCCTACGACATCCGCAGCGGGCACTGGCGCAAACTGGGCGACATTCCGGTGGCCCGGGGGCGTCTGGGCAGCGTTGCCGTGACCGTCGGTGGTCGGGTGTATCTGTTCGGTGGCTACAGCGTCGCCGCCGATGGCAGGGAGACGACGACGCCCGATGTGCTGCGCTTCGATCCCGCCACCGGCAAGTTCGCCGGCGAGACGGCCATGCCGGTCCCGGTGGACGACAGCGTGGCACTGCCGTGGCGCGACCGCTGGATCGTCCTGGTGAGCGGCTGGCACGACAGCGGCAATGTCCGCGACGTGCAGATCTACGACACGCGCACGAAGCGCTGGACGAGCGGAACGCCCTGGCCGGGGCAGCCGGTGTTCGGGCATGCCGGCGGCCTGGTCGGCGACAGCATGGTCGTCTGCGACGGAGTGACCGCGACAAAAGGCGCCGAAGGCAAGCACCGCTTCGCGATCAGCAACGCCTGTTGGCGCGGCACGCTGGACCCGGATGCCATCGGCCGCATCCGCTGGAGCGCGCTGCCGGCGCACCCGGGTCCGCCGCTGTACCGCGCCGGCGCCGTCGGCGTCCGCCGGGCGGGCGGTGCGGCGAGCATCGTGTTCGCCGGCGGCAGCGCCCGCCCATACAACTACGACGGCATCGGCTACGACGGCATGCCGGCGGCGCCGTCGTCGCGTGTGGTCAGCATCGATTTCCGCTGCAACGCGTGGACCGAGCATCGGCCGCTGCCGCGAGCCGGCATGGATTTCCGCGGCATGATCGAAGCCCGTGGCGGGTTCCTGCTGTTCGGCGGAATGCGTGCCGGCCAGACCGTCAGCGACAAGGTGATCCGCTTCACACTGCCCGCTGTCGACTGCCGGCGCGCTTCACGATGAGTGCCGCCGGCATCATGCATCCAGCCGCGGCCCGCCTCCCAAGGAACCCCTGACATGACCCAGGCAACCGCTGGCGTGAAAAAGCCTTACCTCATGTACGGCGCCGAGGTGTCGCTGTACTCGGGCAAGACCCGCGCCTACCTGCGCTACAAGGACATCCCGTACGAGGAACGGCTGGCCACGCTCGAGGTGTACCGCCAGATCATCGTGCCGAACATCGGCCGGCGCATCATTCCAGTGGTATGCACGCCCGAAGGCGAATACCTGCAGGACACCACCGCGATCATCGATGCGCTGGAACCGCGCTTCCCGCAGGCGCCGGTGTACCCGGCCACGCCCGCGCAGCGGTTGGTGGCGCTGCTGCTGGAAGTGTTCGGCGACGAATGGCTGGTGATGCCGGCAATGCACTACCGCTGGCAGCGCAAGCGCCAGAACCTGCGCTTCATCCTCGGCGAGTTCGGCGGCATGTTGCACCCGCAGGCACCGAACTGGGTCAAGCCGATCATCGGCATGCTGCCGGCCTGCGTGTTCGGCGGCATCTACCAGAAATATTTCGGCATCGGCCGGCCCATGCACGCTGCGGTCGAGCGCTCCTACGAGGGTTTTCTCGACGAGTTCAACGCCCATCTGGCACACTACCCGTTCCTGCTCGGCAGCCGCCCCAGCATCGGCGACTTCGGTCTGATCGGTCCGCTCTATGCGCACCTGTACCGCGACCCCTGCCCCGGCAAACTGATGCGCGAACGCGCCCCCAACGTGGCGCGCTGGGTGGAGCGCATGCAGCAGCCCGAGCCGCTGAGCGGCGACTTTCTCGCCAACGACGAGATCCCCGCAACGCTGTTGCCGATCCTCGCCCGGATGTTCCGCGAACAAGGCCCGGCGCTATGCGACACCGTGCGCGCCGTGGCGCAGTGGTGCGCCGGGCATCCCGATGCCGATCGGCTGCCCCGCGTGATCGGCAGCCACAGCTTCCACCTCGAGGGCAGCAGCAACGTCCGCACCATCCAGCCTTACGCGCAATGGATGTTCCAGCGCCCGCTGCAGTACTACCAGCAACTGCCCGCCGCCGAGCGCGAGCGCATCGATCCC
>Ga0307376_10001284_pt1 | contig 27749 bp, 22 predicted proteins | sample TR2MG_FD_202536 | JGI IMG/M metagenome (GOLD analysis project Ga0307376, IMG submission 202536) | Soil microbial communities from Risofladan, Vaasa, Finland - TR-2 | ecosystem: Environmental > Terrestrial > Soil > Coastal area > Acid sulfate soil | place: Finland: Risofladan, Vaasa | collected...
GAGCGAAGCCCGAGGCCTTCACGCGCCCGGCTATGTCCTTGGCGGTCTTGTGTATGTCCTGGTAGGTGTAGTGAACCTTTTCCATACACGGATACTAAGATAGTGCGGCGCGCGCTTCAAGGGGCCGAAGGAGGGCGCGGCGGGCTCGCGGCGCGGCGGCACGCGTCATGCCGGCGCGGCATGACGGCGCGCGGCCATCCTTGCTCAGGGATTCATCCGGTCGAAGAGCGCCTCCCTGCCTTCGCGCAGCCCGGCCGCCTGCTCGACCGCGACCTCGGCCGTGCCCGCTTCGAGGGCGGCCACGACCGCGTCGACGAAGGCGGCCACGGACAGGCCGCCGTGGCTGCCGCCCTTGGGCCGGTGCTGCCATCCCAGCTCGGAATCGACCGAGGGCGGCGCGACCTCGTACACCGCGATGCCCAGGTCGCGGAACTGCCGGCGCATGCTGAGCGAGAGCGAGTGGATCGCGGCCTTGCTCGCGCAGTAGACGCTCATGGCGGCGATGGGCGCGAAGGCGAGACCGGAGCTGACATTGACGACCGCGGCTCCAGGCTTGCCGGACAGGAAGGGAGCGAAAAGCGAGGAGAGCTGGAGTGGGGCGACGAGATTGATCTCGAGCTCGCCCCGGATGCGCTCCATGTCGAGGGGCTTCCTGAGGTCGGTCGCGAGCTGGATGCCGGCGTTGTTCACGAGCACGTTCACGGCCGGATAGTCCTCGGCCACGCGCCGCGCGAACTCGAGGCGTTGAGCCTCGTCCGCCATGTCGCAGCGCAGGGCGGCGAGGCCGGGCAGCCCGAATTATCCAGCCTTTACTTTCCGGCCGTCTATGCCTTAGGATTTATATCCGAACGGGGCATGGTCGGCCGGCGCGGCTCCGGCACGCCGACCGCCCGCCCGAGGCCGAATCCCGAGCGAGGAGGAGCCCAGATTGAAAGTCCGCGGCTCGCTGGCCCAGGCGACCAAGAAAAATCTCAACGAGTCGCTCAACGCCGACATGCTCGAGCGCATAGCGAAGGACATCTTTCCCGACTATGACCTCCATGTCCGCACGGGCTTTCCGCCGAACATCCCGCTCACCGGACAGGTCGCGGCCGGCCGCATCGTCGACGACGCCGTCGACGAGGGCAGATACCTCCAGCTCATCGAACGGCTGGCCCGCCTGGACCGCGAGGGCTTCATGGGGCGGGCTTACCGCATCAACGGGCTGTACGACCTCATCAAGGCGGTCGAGACCGAAGGCTACATCTGGGACGCCGAGACGGGCCACCTCATGGAGGATCCGCGCATCAGGCGCACGCCCAACTGGGGCCGCCTCTTCGAGGGCGAGGAGTTCCGCTTTTCGCTCCTGCGCATCGATGTCGTCAAGAACTCCCGCATAGTCAAGGTCCACGGCGAGAATCTCGCCCGCGACGCCTTCGACGACCTGCGCGGCATCTTGGCCAGGGTGGTGGAGCGCCGTTCGGGGCGCGTCTGGAACTGGCAGGGCGACGGGGCCCTCGCCGGCTTCCTGTTCGGCCACTCGACCACCGCCTCGGTGCTCGCCGGGATGGCCTTGCTCCACGAGCTGTTCCTCTACGATCGGCTCCACAACCGCATCGGCGAGCCGCTCAGGGTGCGGGCCGCCGTGCACACCGGGCCGCTGCGCTATCACGAAGATCCGCGCGAGATCCTGAAGCAGGAGACGGTGCGAGAGGTCATGGAAATCGAATCGCGCTGGACTCCTCCCGGATCGCTGGTCATCAGCCCGGCCGTCGCTCCCACCCTCGACCGCGTCATCCTCGACAGGTTCAAGTCCTCCAGCGGGGATTCCTCCCGCTATCTCGCCTACGAAATCCGCCTGGGGGGGACATGAAAATCCTCGCCTATATCGCCGACGAGGGATTGTCCAGGCTCGCTGCCGTCCTCGAGCGCGCCCTCCCCGCCGATGCCGAGCTCGAAGTCCTGCCGCGCTCCGGCCTGGGCAGGAATGGCCGCAAGAAGGTGCCGAAGACCTTCGTCTACCTCGACGCCGAGGGCCTCACGCCGGAAAAAATTCTCGAACTCGGCTCCCGGCTGGACGACTACGGCTGCTCGGGCTGGGGAGTCCTGGACCGGAGCGGAACGGTGGAGGATCCGGCCGGCCTCTTTTTCGCGGGAGCCGGCGATTACGTGGGGCCTCCCCTGCTGAAAGCCCCGACGGCGCGCGCGGCCGGCGCGAACAAGCGCAGGTCCGCCTTCGACGCCGACCGGGTTTCGCGAGCCTTGGCCGCCGCCGGCATCGCGGGAGAAGAGCCAGCCGCCGCCCGCCCTCCCTTCCCGGGCTGGGACAAGCTCGAAGAGGGCACCGGCGTCGCCGTGCGATTCTGCTACGCCGCCCTCGCCAATCAGCGGGAACTCCTGGAGAGGATCGGCGAAACGCGCCTCAACAAGCTGCGCGAGGATTTCGCGGCCTTTCTCGGCCCCTGGGCGGCCGAATGCGGCGGGCTGGTCTGGATACGCGAGGGCGGCGGGAACCTGCTCCTCTTCCCCCCGACCGACGAAGGGATAAACCCGGTGCTCGCCGCCTTTCGCCTCCTCCTGGATCGGGTCCTCGTCGGCTACGAGGTGTTCAGGCTGGAGACTCCGCTCTCCTTCCGCTTCGCCTTCCACGCCGGCCGCACCATGTGGCGCAAGCCCGGCTCGACCGGCGACGTCGTCTCGGAGGACGTCAACTTCATCTTCCATCTCGGCTCGCGCGCCTCGCCCGACGGCACCATCGTCGTGACCGAATGCGCCGAAAGCCTCGTCCCGCACTGCCTTCGCGATCTCTTCTCGCCCTCGGGCGACTACGAGGGCCGGCAGCTGCTCGCCTCCAAGCGCTTCCGGGACTAGAGCCGCGGTCGAGACTCGATCAGGAGAGCCGGCGCACGAAAGGCAGGAGGAGCGAGACGTAGAACGCGGCCAGGCCGAAGGAGATCAGCGTTCCCCACCAGGCGCCGAGCGCGGGGAAGAGCAGCCAGACCGCCACGGCGTAGACGATGATATTGGACGAGGAGAGGATGAGGACCTTGCCCGTCGCGCGGGCGAAATCCTTCCCCTGGCTTCTGACGAGAATGACCATCGTCGACAGCAGCACCGCGGGAAAGGTGGCCAGGATGCCCGTGGCGTAGGGCGGCGCATACTGGGCCACGATCACGGCGGAGGCCACGATCGTCCCCGCGAAGAGAGCCCGCACCGCCGCCGTCGAGGGCTTGAAGCGAGCGCTCTTCCTGGGCACCGCGCGCACTCGCAGCGCGAGCTCGATGAGGGCGAGCGCGAGCGCGCAGACGAGGACGTAGACCAGTATGCCCGCGCCCAGCGAAAGCGGCGGCAACAGTATGGCCAAGGCCGCGGCGGCTATCCACGCGGCCAGCGCGGCGCCCAAGCCCAGCCACGTGCCGAGAGGCAGGGCCGCTATGAGCGTAAAAAGGAAAATCGTATCCACCACCATGCCCACGGGCACCGAACCCGAGGCTTGCGCCGCGTAGCTCTTTCCTTTCGTGAGGGCCATGAAGAGGAGGGAGATGAGGATATTGGACGGCAGATTGGTGACAAGCCCGCCGACGCGGGAACCCAGACGCTCGCCGGCCATGGTGGCGAGGCTGATCCAGCTTCCCGCTATGAGGAACGAGAGTGCGATGTGGAGAATCGTCGATCCGCTCATGCGCCTAGTATAGCCGCGGGCTCCGGACTCGTCATGCGGAGCGAGGCTTCTCGGTCGTTTCACATAGTGAAATCATAATCAACCTATCGAAATTCGCTCGCCAAATTTGAAAAACCGGGGTATAATGAATCTATGGAACAGAACGACGACATCGTCTCCGCCAATTTCGCGGAGATGTCCCGCGCCCTCTCCGCCGCCGAGCCGCAGCTCATCCAGGACTTTCTCTACAGCCTCTTCACTCCCTCCGAGGCCGATGAGATAGCGAAGCGCTGGGCCCTGGTCAAGGAGATCGCCAGGGGAACGCCCCAGCGCGAGATCGCCCGGGCCCTGGGCCTGTCGCTGTGCAAGATCACGCGCGGCTCTCGCGAACTCAAGAAGGAAGGCTCCTCCTTCCGCCGCATGCTCGCCCTGGCGGGTTTCGACCTGGCCGAGGCGACGGCGAGTCTTCCCGCGCGACGCCGCAGCCGCGAGAGCGGCAGGAGTCGCGCCATGGTTCAACCGCTGCCGGCCTCGGCGCGGAGCGACGGTTTCTCCAAGGCCGCCCAGGCCTAGCGCGCCGTCCGATTCAAACTGATTTGAGATAAAAGCAAGCCCGATCCGCGCGGCAGGGAGCGGATCGGGCTTGCGCATTCCGTATCTGGCGGCGCGCCGGTCAGTCCAGGGCGGCCGCCTTCAGGAGCACGATGTCCTCCTTGGGGACGTCGTCGTAGGGGGGCCGCCTCGCGCGCGGTTTGGCCGCCATCGCGTCGGCCACGTCCATGCCTTCGACGACGCGGGCGAAGGCGCAATAGCCCGCGTTATGCGGCGCGACATGATCCAGGCTGCGGTTGTCCGCCAGATTGATGTAGAACTGGGATGTGGCGCTGTCGGGGTCCTGAGTCCTGGCCATGGCGAGGGTGCCGCGCACATTGGGCGGAGCCGAGGCCGCCTCGTTGACTATGGGCGCGCGGGTCTCTTTGCGTTCCATCCCGGGCAGCATGCCGCCTCCCTGGGCCACGAAGCCGGGAATCACCCGGTGGAAGATCGTTCCGTCGTAGAATCCCGATTTGACGTATTCGAGGAAGTTGCCCACGGTGACGGGGCATTTTTCGTCGAAAAGCTCTATGACCAAGGCCCCGAGGCTCGTCTCGAGGCGCACTTTCGTGTTCGGCATTTTTCCCTCCGCGTTCAGAGTACTAAAGGAAGGCGGGGACGGGCAAGCCGAAGGCCGCCGAGACGCGGCGCTTGAACCTCGCGCCTCTCCCGGTTATCTTCTGGATATGGAACTTCCACTCCGGCTTCTCCGAACCAAGGACGGCAGACTCGTGTATTCCGTACCGATCTGGTATAGGGTCTGCATGGTCGTGATAGCGGCGACCGTAGCCGGCGCCATCGCAACGGCGCCCGGCAGGCCGGCGCCGCTGGCCTGGATCATACTCGTGCTGGCGGCGCTGGCGGGGCTCTACGAAGAGCGCTGGAGCTTCGAGCCCGCGAGCCGGCGCGTCGTGCACCGCGCCGGCCTGCTCGTCGCGGCGAAGACCCTACGCGTTAACTTCGACGAGATCGAGCGGTTCCGCCTCGTGCCGCAGGTCCGCGGCACGATCCCGGGCAGCGAAGACGAACGCCTGCAGAACGCGGCCGCCCTGCAAGCCGGCCGCAGCGACGACTCGTCCCGCCGGCGCTCATCTTTCAAGAAGCCCTACGTGAGCCTCGTCTTCGACTGCGCCGACGGGACTCGCTACCTCATCGACAGGACGGGCGCCCGCCGCATCAACCTGCTGCGCCGCGACGCGGAGAGCATGGCCTCGCTCTGCGGGAAGCCCCTCCTGGAAGGCTGAGCTCAGTCCGGCTTGTTGTACAGGAAGCACGCCACCTGGTGTCCGTTCTCGACTTCCTTGAGCTTGGGCACGTTGGTGTCGCAGGTCCCGGTCATGCGCTTGGGACAGCGGTCGTAGAAGTAGCAGCCGGTGCGCAGCTTGTCGGGCGCCGGCACGTCGCCGGTGAGGATGATCCTCTTGCGCGTCCTCTCGATCGCGGGATCGGGAATCGGCGCCGCCGACAGGAGGGCCTGCGTGTAGGGATGCAGCGGCTTCCTGTAGAGATCGGCCGCCCCCGAGATCTCCGCGATGATGCCGAGGTACATGACGGCGACGCGCGTCGAGATGTACTGGATCACCGCGAGATCGTGCGCGATGAAAAGATAGGTCAGGCCGAACTCGTCCTGGAGATCCTTGAAAAGGTTGAGAATCTGGGCCTGGATCGAGACGTCGAGGGCCGACACGGGCTCGTCGCAGAGCACGAGCTCGGGCTTGAGCGCCAGGGCGCGCGCTATGCCGATGCGCTGCCGCTGTCCTCCCGAGAACTCGTGGGGATAGCGGTTGCGGAAAAAGCGCGAAAGCCCCACTCGCTCCATGAGCTGCTCGACCCGCTCGTCCATTTCCCTCCGGGACATGGACAGGATTCCGTGCTGCCGGTAGATCTTCATGGGCTCGGCTATGATGTCGCCCGAGGTCATGCGGGGGTTGAGCGAGGCGTAGGGATCCTGGAAGACCATCTGCATGTTCTTGCGCGCCGCGATCAGGTCTTTCGCCTTGAGCTTGGTCAGGTCCTTGCCGTTGAGCACGACCTCGCCAGCGGTCGGCCGGTACAGCTGGGCCACGGCTCGCGCGGTGGTGGACTTTCCGCAGCCTGACTCGCCCACGAGACCCAGGGTTTCGCCCTTGCGGATCTGCAGATCCACGCCGTCGACCGCGTAGATATAGTTCTTGTGGCCTCCGAACACGGCGCTCGACCCCGTGTGGAAATGCATCTTCAGTCCCTTGACGTCGAGCAGGACTTCTTTTTCGGCCATGGTTACTTGCCCTCCGAATTGTACAGCCAGCAATTGACGGTCCTGTTCTTCCCGAACGTCGTGGCCGAGGGATATTTGCGCTTGCAGATGTCCATGGCCTTGTCGCATCGCGGGTAGAAGGGACAGCAGTCGGGCAGGTCGATGACGTTGGGCGGCTGGCCCCGGATCGAGAAGAGGCGCTCGCTCGAGGCCTTGTCGAGGCGCGGTACCGACTTGATGAGCCCCTGCGTGTAGGGATGCTTGGGCTCGGCGAAAAGCGCGTCGGTCGGCCCCCGCTCCACGATGCGTCCGGCGTACATGACGCAGAGCGTGTCGCACATGCCCGCCACGACGCCCAAGGAGTGGGTGATCATGATGACCGCCGTGCCCAGTCGGGCCGACAGATCCTTCATGAGGTCCAGGATCTGGGCCTGGATGGTGACGTCCAGCGCGCTCGTGGGCTCGTCGGCGATGAGGATCTCGGGATTGCAGGAGAGGCTCATCGCGATCATCACCCGCTGGCGCATGCCGCCCGAGAACTGGTGCGGATACTGGTCGATGCGCTTCTCGGGGGCGGGTATGCCGGCCATCTTCAGCATCTCGATGGCCTTGGCCTTCGCGGCCGCCTCGTCCAGGCCCTGGTGGAGCACGATGGTCTCGACCATCTGGGTGGACACGCGCAGGAAGGGATTGAGGGAGGTCATCGGATCCTGGAAGATCATGGACACCTTGTTGCCGCGGATCTTCCTGATCTCGGCCTGCGGCATCGTGAGCAGATCCCTGCCGTGGTAGAGCACCTGGCCGCCCGCTATCTTACCCGGCGGGTTCGGGATCATGTTGATGATGGACAGGTTGGTCACGCTCTTGCCGGAGCCGGACTCCCCGACGATCCCCAGGGTCTCGCCCTTGTGCAGATCGAAGGTCACGCCGTCGACGGCCTTGACGATCCCCTCGTCGACGTGGAAATAGGTTTTCAGGTCTTTGACCTGCAGAATGACTTCATCGGTCATGCTTGTCTCTCCTAGGGCTGCCTAGGCCCGATTCTTGCTTTGCGGGTCCAGCGCGTCGCGCAGGCCGTCGCCGAGGAAGTTCATGGCGAAAAGGAAGATGGTCATCGCGATCGCCGGCACGAGCAGGCGCCAGGGGTAGAGCTCCATCGCCTGGACTCCTTCCGAGACGAGAGTTCCCCATGACGCGTCGGGCGCCGAGACGCCCAGGCCCAGGAAGGACAGGAAGGACTCGCTCATTATGAAACTCGGCAGCAGCAAGGTGGTGAAGATGATGATGACGCCGAGGGTGTTGGGCAGGAGGTGGCGGAAGATTATCCGCCCCGAACTCGCGCCCATGGAGCGGGCCGCCTCCACGAACTCGGAGTTCTTGAGGCTGATGATCTGGCCGCGGACGACGCGCGCGATGTCCAGCCAGGAGACGAGGGCGATGGCTATGAAGAGGATCACGATGGAGCTCGCCCCCTCCTTGCGGAACATCGACATCATGATGATGACGATGAGCATGTAGGGCAGTCCGTACATGATGTCCACGAAGCGCATGAGCAGATTGTCCAGACGCCCGCCGGTGTAGCCGGCCACCGCCCCGAAGAGGATGCCCAGGAGGACCGCGGTCACGGTACCGATCAGGCCGACCATCATCGAGATGCGGCCGCCGTAGATCGTCCTCGCGAGCATGTCGCGTCCGAGATAGTCGGTTCCGAGCAGGTAGACGCGCTTCTCGGCGGGATTGGTCAATATGTCGGCCTCCACCTTGGCGTAGTCCGCCTTGGTCTTGTCCAAATCCGCCTGGAGATCCGTGCGGCCTTCGTTGATCAGACCCTGGATCTTGTCGATACGGGCCTGCATGGTGGTGAGGGCGACCGCACCCGCCGTCCTGAAGCTGGGCGGAAGATTGGAATGGTACAGATCCAGCTTCGTATAGTCGTACAGAGGCAGGATGGGGGCGGCCACCGTGATGGCCGCCATGATCACGATTATCCAGAGACCCAGCAGGGCCATGCGGTTCTTCCGCAGGCGCTTCCACGCGTCGGCCCACAGCGAGACCGGCTTGACCTGCTGGTTGAATTCGTTGATCGCCTGGTTGTTGTTAGAGGGCATTGCCGTTCTCCTATTTATAGGCGATTCGCGGATCGAGGAATCCGTACACGATGTCCACGAGGAAGTTCATTCCGACGAGAAGAAGCGAATACACAATGACCTCTCCCATGATGAGCGTGTAATCCCGGTTGAGCGCCGACTGGACGAATATCTGTCCGATGCCGGGCACCACGAAGACCTGCTCGACGACCAGGGACCCCGTGATGATGCCCGCGAAGGCCGGGCCGATATAGGACACGACGGGCAGGAGGGCCCCTTTGAGCACGTGCTTCCAGATCACGACCGACTCGCTGAGGCCCTTGGCGCGCGCCGTGCGCACGTAGTCGGAGCGCAGGACCTCGAGGATGCTGGCTCGGGAGAGGCGGGCGATGTAGGCGAAGTAGGGGAAGCCCAGCGTGAGCGCCGGCAGGACCAAGGCGGCGAGGCCGGCGCGTCCGGTGATCCATCCCGTGACCGGCAGCCAGTGCAGCTTCATGGCGAAGACCAGCTGCAGCACGGGTCCTATCACGAAAAGCGGAATCGAGATGCCTATCACGGCGAACGACATGGCCGTATAGTCCTGCCACTTGTTCTGCTTGAGCGCCGAACCCACTCCCACGCTCAGCCCCGCGATCAACGCGAACAGCAAGGCCACCGAACCGAGGACGATGGAGGTCGGGAAACTCTCGCCGATCAGCTCGTTGACCGAGCTTTCCTTGTAGCGGAAGCTGGGTCCGAAGTCGCCGCGCAGGACGTTGCCCAAGTACTCGAGGTATTGCTTATACATAGGCTGGTCCATGTGATACTTTTTCATGAGGTTCTGGATCACCTGCTCCGGCAGCACCTTTTCGCTCGTAAAGGGGCCGCCCGGGGCGAAGCGGATCAGAAAGAAGCTGAACGTGACGATGACGAGCATCGTCGGGATCAAGCTCAGAAATCTGCGGATGATGAACTTGGTCATCGTGTCCTTTTCCTCCGGTGAGGGTTTACCCGCGCGAGGTGGGGCTTGGTAGAAACGCGCGGAGGCGGGGACCGGGCGTAAATCCCGGACGCCGGCTTCGGGCGTCTCGCTCTAAAAAGGCCGCGTAGAACACCGGAGTGTCCTCCGCGGCCTTTCGTCGAACGTCTCCGAGCCGCCGAAAAGCGGCCCGGGATGGTCAGACTACTTCTTGTAGATGTACTTGAAGGGGTGGAACCCGAGAGGCGTGGAATACCAGCCGCCCCACTTGTTCGTGTCGATCAGGTCCTGGTTGGCGTAGAAGTAGAGGGGAATGATCGCCTGGTCCTTGAGCAGGAGGCTCTCGGCCTGCTCGAGCAGCTTCATGCGCGCGTCGCCCTGGGTGATCGCGGCCTGGGTGATGTCCTTGTCGTACTGGGGGTTGGAGTACGCGCAGTCGTTGTTCCCGGCACCGGTCGTGAAGAGGTCGAGGAAGGTGTTCGGGTCGAGGTAGTCGCCTACCCAGCCGGCGCGGGCGACCGTGAAGTCATGCTTCGTGCGCAGGTCGATGAGGGTCTTGAACTCCATGTTGCGCAGGGTGACGTTGATGTTGAGGTTGGTCTTCCACTGCTGCTGGATGTACTCGGCGATCGCCTTGTGGGTGTCGTTGGTGTTGTACACGATCGTGATCGTGGGGAAGCCGCGGCCGTTCGGATAGCCCGCCTGGGCGAGGAGCTTCTTGGCGAGCGCCACGTCGTAGCCCTGGCCCTGCTGCTGGGTGTAGCCGGCCATCGGCGGGACCATGGAGTTCGTGGGAATCTGGCCGCTCTTGGTGACCTTGTCGACGAGGGTCTGCTTGTCGATGGCGGCGGCGAGGGCCTGGCGCACGAGCGCGCTGTTCACCGGCTTGCGGGTCACGTTGAACTCGTAGTAGTAGGTCGCGACCTGGGCCGAGGTCTGGTAGTCGGGGCGGAGCTTGATCTGGTCGATCTTGGCGTTCGTGATGCCGAACATCCAGTCTACGCTGCCGCTCGTGTACATGTTGTAGTTCGTGTCCTGGTTGTCGCTCGAGAGGATCTTGATCGAGCGCAGGTGCACGTTCTTGGCGTCCCAGTACTTGTTGTTCTTGACCATGAACACGTACTGCTGCGGCTTCCACTCCTTGAGGACGTAGGGGCCGTTGGTGACGATGTTGCCCGGCTTGGTCCAGTTGTTGCCGTTCTTGTCGATGGCCCACTTGGGGAGCGGCCAGAAGGCGTTGTGGCAGGTCATGTCGACGAAGTAGGGCGTGGGCCCGATGAGGGTGTACTGGAGCGTATGATCGTCGATCGCCTTGATGCCGACGTCGTCGAAGTTGGTGTCCTTGCCGGAATTGAAGGCATCGGCGCCCTTGATGACCATGGCGGGCATGTAGGCGTAATCGGACGCGGTGGCGGGATCGAGAATCCTCTTCATCGCGTACACGAAGTCGCCGGCCGTGACGGGGTGCCCGTCGGACCACTCGGCCTTGCGCAGCTTGAAGGTGACGGTGATACCGTCGGGGCTGACCGTGTAGGACTCGGCCATGCCCGGATCGCCCAGGTTGGTTTTCGGGTCGTACTGCATGAGCCCCTCGAACAGACCGAGGTCGACGTTGGTGGACGCGATGTCGTTCAGGAGCGACGGGTCGATCGTCGGCTCGGCGCCGTTGGACATGACGAACTCGGCATGGTCGGCGCTGAGTCCCTGTCCGCAGGACACGAACAGCAGCGCCGCCGTGGCCATGAGGGCGAGAAGGACCGGAAGAATCCTCTTCATACTACCTCCTAGAGATGGTATTCCTTTCGAGACTTAATCGTTTATAAACCGATTTCCCGGAGAAGGCAACTCTTTTTTTCTCCAAACCCGGGAAAAACACCAGAGTATGATGACTCGGTAGAATTTAAGTAACTAATTTATATACAATAATTTATTAAAAGTGTATTCGATTTTTCCTTCACAAACATCCCAATTGACTATATCAAAAATATCCGTTTTCTAAAAAATTTGCCGGGAATAAATCCTTGCTTATCCCGTGCTTAGGCTTAAATGCCGTCCAGTCGGGCCGCCATCCTATACAGCTCGAATCGGTCCCGCGCCCCCAGCTTGCCCGTGATGTTCGAGAGGTGGTTTTCGACCGTTTTCTGGCTCAGTTCGAGACTCGCCGCGATCTCATCGGCGCGCTTCCCTGCCGAAAGCAGCCTGAGGACGGCCAGCTCGCGCTCAGAAAGACCGGAGAGTCCCGAGCGCCCCGAGGAGGTGGGCTGGGGCCCGAGTGTCGACTCGTCTATGAAAAGCTTGAGAGAAACGGGATCGAGGTAGTAGGTCTCCGCGACTGCCGCATCGAGGGCGGCTATGACGCATTCGATGCCCGCGTCCTTGGCGACGTAGGCCGAGGCCCCCGCGCGAAAGGCGCCCGCGATGTAGTCGTAGCGCCGATGCATGCTGACGACGACGACCGGACTGGAGCGGATCTTGCGCAGCCGCGAGGTGAGATCGAGTCCGCTCGCGCCGGGAAGGCTCACATCGATTATGAAGAGATCGGGATCCGCAGCGCCGCTCTCCAATAGGCCGAGAGCCTCCTCGGCGCTGGACGCTTCGCCGTCGGAGACGTAGCGCGCCGAGCGTTCCAGTATCGCCTTGAAGCCTTCCCTGATGGCCGTGTGGTCGTCGACGATAAACACCTGTTTCATGCGTTCCCCTTTCGGCGCGTGGGTGCGGTAACCCTGAGCGAGGAGCCTCCCCAGGGGCCGAACCCGAATCTGAAGCTGCCTCCGATCATGCGGGCGCGTTCCTCCATGCCGGTGCGTCCGAGGCCGGGGCTCGTCCCCCCGGGCCCCTTTCCGTCGTCATCGACGCTGAGCTCGACGTAGTTGCCGAAGCCGAAGAGCATGATGTGGACGTGCTTGGCCTCGGCGTGGCGCTTGACGTTGGCCAGCGCCTCCTGAAGTATGCGGTACAGGTTGATCTCGGTCTCCGGCTCGAGGTCCAGGTTCCCCATGCCCTCCGAGACGAATCTGATCTCGATGCCCGTCTCCCGGGAGATCTCGGCGCAGAGCCGCGAGGCGGCCTCCGAGATGCCCAGGCGGTCGAGTTCGGCCGGCCTGAGCCCGTAGCAGATGCTTCTCACTTCCTCGATGGCCCGCCCGAGCAGACGGGATGCCTTGTCCGACTCGGGACTGCCGCCGAAGCCGAGGTAGAGCTTGGCGGCGGCCAGATCCTGCGCCACGGCATCGTGGAGTTCGCGCGAGAGGCGGAGCCGCTCTCCTTCCTGGGCCGCGATGAGGGCGCGGGAGAGCGCCCGGTTGCGCGCCTCGAGCGCGCTCGAGGCGCGCAGGCGCAGTTCGAGGATGACGAAGCCCACGATCGTCAGCACGAGACCGACGCCGACGAAATAGAAAAACGTCACGAGGGTGTCGAACTGGTTCTGGGCGTAGTCGCCGACCCTCGCCGCCATGCCGGACAGGGCGGAGTCGAAATCCGAAGCCGCCTGGGTCGCTCCCAGGTCCCCGCGCAGTTCGTCCGTCTCGAGGCTGGAAAAGGCGTAGTTCGCCCGGGAGGCGAGAGAGGCGAAACCGGGATCGGACAGGAGAAGCTTGTGGACCGAAGGACGTGAAGTGAACGCTTTATAATCGTCGAGGAAACCCTCGCGGGGGCGAGGAGTGCTGCGCAGCCCGAACCCGGCCGCCGCCTGGAGCCACTCGTCCCTCAGGGACATGAGCGCCACCCGATCGCTCGCGAAGGCCATCTGGGGCCGCAGAAGGACCTCGAAGAACACGAGGAGGGCGAGGAGGGTGAGAACGGCCATGGCGATTTCGACCAGGGTCCGCGCCTCGATGCGCCGAGGCGGAGCTATGGGGGAGATCGGAGCCGCGGCTCGCCTTCGATTGAATGGCAATCCCACCGGCAGAGTATAGACCGGGCGCGGCCGATCCGAAAAGCGCCGCGATCCGAGCGTCCCGCTCAACCGACTATCCGCAGGGTCGAGCCGTCCCGACCCTTCGTCACCTCGATGCGGGAGGGAATCCGGCTCCGCAGCTCGGCGACGTGCGAGACGATGCCGATGACCCGCGCGCCCCGGACCTCGTCCAGGGCTGAGACCGCGCGGTCGAGCGTCTCGTCGTCGAGCGAGCCGAAGCCCTCGTCGATGAAGACGGCCTCCAGCGAGGCGCCTCCCGATCGGTCGCGGATGGTGTCGGCCAGGCCCAGGGCGAGGCCGAGCGAAGTGAGGAAACGCTCGCCGCCCGAGAGTGTGCCCACCGATCGGTGCTGTCCCGTGAAGGAATCGCGGACGAGCAGGTCGAGGCCGATCTTGCCCTTGCCTACGGCCACGCCCTCGTCCGCGATGAGGGCGTAGCGCCCGTCGGAGAGCTGGGCGAGCCGGGCGCTGGCCCGCTCGGCCACCACCCGGAAATACGCGCCGAGGGCGTAGTTCTTGAATGGCAGACGCCTGCCGGGCAGCTCGCCGTTGAGGAGGGCCGAGAGGGCCGAGAGCGAAGTCCAGCGCCCCTCGAGTTCGGCCCGCTCGTCCTGGAGCCGCCCGCGTTCGGCGGACAGGGCCGAGAGCCGCGTCCGCTCGGCCCGAGCCGCTTCCAGCCGCGACTGGCTCCGGTCGTAGGCCTCGCGGGCCGAGCGCGAGCGCTCGGCGAGGGTCTCCAGGGCGGTCGCGTCGGCCTCGTCCCCGGCGAGCCCCGACTCGAGGGCGGCGCACTCCGCCCGGGCCGCGGCCAGGCTGCGGCCGTAGCGATCCGCGGCTTCTTCCAGCTCTTTCAGGACGGCGGCGTCCAGCGCCGCCCGGCGAGCCGCGGCCGCGTCGGCGAAGCCCGCCGCGGCCAGGGCCGCGCCCTCCTCGGCGGCGGCGGCCGCCGAGCGGCTTTCCAGCTCGGGCAGGCGCCTGGCGGCCTCGGCGAGGAGGGCGGCGGCGGTACCGCGTTGTTCGGACCAGGCGGCCAGGCTCTTTTGCAGACGGTCGAGCTCCGCGGCCGCCGATCCCCGGTCGGCGCGGGCGGCGGCGAGCAGGGGCCGCGGGTCCGCGCCGCCCGAGTTGGCCGCGGCGGTCGCGAAGGCCGCCTCCCGCCCGGCGAGTTCCTCGCGGCGCCTGGCTCCGGCTCCGGCAGCCTCGGCATGCAGGAGCCGAGCCTCCTCGAGCCGGACGAGCAGCTGGGAGGCTTGCTTTCTCCGCTCCTCCATGCCGCGCAGGGTTTCGGCGGCGCGCGCGAGCTCGGCGCCGAGCGCGGCCACGCGGGCCCCGGTTTCCTCGACCGAAGCCAGCCCCTCTCCGCGCTCCGCTCGCAGGAGCTCGTAGGCTTTCCGAGCTTCTTCCGCCGCTTCATGCGCGGCCTCGGCCCTTCCCGCGGCCGCGGAAGCCCGGGACAGGGCCGCGGCGTGGACAGCGCGCGCCGCCTCCACATCCACGTCGGCCGCCCCCTCGCCGCGGGCCGGCTGGGGGTGCGACGTGGAACCGCAGACCGGGCAGGGCCCGCCGTCGACGAGGGCAAGCGCCAGCCGCGCGGCCGCCTCGTGCGCGGCGAGAGCCGAACGGGCCTCGAACTCGGCGGCGGCGGCGTCCCGTTCGCGCTCGGCTTCCTTCGCCGCGCGAGCGAGCGAGGCCGCTTCGGCCAGCCGAGCCGAGGCCGAGGCCGCCGAGGCCGCCAGCTCCTTGGCGGCCCGCAGCTCGGCCGCCGAAGCCTCCGCAGCGGCGCGCGTCTCCTCGAAATGCAGGCGGACCCGCTCCTCCTCCTCGGCGCCTACCTGCGAGGACTCGACCGCCCCGCGCAGCGCGGCCTCGGCCGCGGCCGCCTTCGCCTCTGCCTCGCCGGCGGAGGCGGCGGCCGCGCGCGCCGCTTCGAGCGCGGCCCGAGCCGCCTCGACGCCGGCCCAGGCCGCCGAACCGCGCTCGAGTTCGCCGATTTTCTGGTCGAGGGCCGACAATTCCAGCGCGAGGCGTCCGGCGCGCTCCCGCTCGGCCTCCCGCCCGGCCGCCTGCGCCTCCAGGGCTTCGACATCGGCGCGGCGGCCGGCCAGTTCGGCGGCCGCGGCCGCGAGCTCGCGCTCGGAGCGCTCGCGGGACTCGACGCGGTGGATCGCTCCCTGGGCCCCGCGGGCCGCGGCGATCGCCTCCAGCCGCGCCCCGGCCTCCGGAGCCCGGGCCTCGAGCTCGGAGAGGGCGCGCCGCGCCTCGGCGGCCTGACGGGCCCGCTCGAAGGCGCTCCGCGCCGCGCGAAGGGCCGACTCGGCCGCCGAGAGGCTTTCCAGGGCCGCTTCGCGCTCGGCCTCGAGCCGGCAACTCTCCTCCTCGGCGCGCAGCAAATCGGCGGCGGCCTCCTGGGCCGCCTCAGCCCCGCCGAGCCGCGCCAGCTCGGCATCCACCCGCTGCACGGCCGCGAGCGCCGACTTCGACTCGTCCTTGGCGAGGCGCGCCACGGTGTCGTGCACAGCCACGGGGAAAAGCTTTTCGAGCACGCTCACCCGCTCGGAAGAGTCCATGTCGAGGAAGCGCTGGAACTCGCCCTGGGGCAGGAGAATGATCTTCGAGAATTCCTCCTCGGTGAGCCCGATGCGCGACTCGACGGCCGAGTCGACCTCCCCGATCTTGTCGGCGAGAAGCTTCCAGCCGCCCGAGGCGGGATCCTGTTCGTAGAGCGAGGCCTCGGCCGGCGCGTCTCCGAGCTCGCCGTTCCGCTTCTTCTTCCTGTAGGGCGGGCTGCGCACCGCCCGATACTCGCGCCCGGCCAGGGAGAACTCGAACTCGACGAGGGGGCGTTCTCCGACCTGGGCGTACTGCGAGCAGAGCTGCCGCTCGAGCCCTCCGCGAGCCCCGGGGGCCTTGCCGTAGAGGGCGTAGGTCATCGCGTCGAAAATGGTCGTCTTGCCCGAGCCGGTCTTGCCCCACACCAGGAACAGGGGGTCCAGGCCGTCGAAATCCACCTCCGCCCTGCGGCGGTAGGCGCCGAAGTTTTCGAGGACGAGCCTATGGGGTCTCACGCCGAGCCTCCTCCAGAAGCGCCGAGAAAACGAGGCCGGTCGCCTCGTCGGGATCGACGCCCTTCATCTCCCTATGGAAGGCGCGAAAATCCTCGGCGATGTCGGCTCGGCCATCGCCGGGCTCGCCAGCGGAGTCGCCGGCGACAGGCGCTCCCGCCGGCCTCGGCGAGGCGAGGATCTCGAAGGCCGCCTGCCGCACCGACAGGAGATAGGGGAAGTTCAAGCGCAAAGGATCGACGGGGTTGATCACGGGGAGAGGGTCGGTGAGTCTCGCCTCCAGGTAATCGCCGCGGCACTCGGCGAGGGCCCCGGGTGCCGACAGGACCGAAAAGGGCCCCTCGATGCGCCTGACCGCGTGCAGCGGCTCGAAGGGCTCCAGCTCGGCCTCGAATCCTCCCGGATGCACATCGACGAAGAGAAAGCCGCGCTCGGCCCCGGTCCCGCCGCCGCGCTCGGCCCCGCCGTCGGGCGCGGCCCCGGTCCCGCCCCCGCGCCCGCCGCCGCGCTCGGCCTCGCCGAAGGAATAGGCCAGGGGCGAGCCGGGGTAGCGTCCCCGCGTTCCGGCCGATTGATGGCGATGGAGGTGCCCGAGGGCGGCGTAGTCGAAGCGCTCGAAGAGCCCGGGGTCGATCCGCTCGGCCGTCCCGGAGAAGACGCGCTCGGACTCGCTCTCGGCCCCTCCGGCGGCGAAGCAGTGCGCCAGGAGCACGTTGGCCGAATCGGGAATCAGCCCGCCCTCGATCCTCGCGAGGGCCTCGGCGAACAGCTCGCTCTGCGAACGGAGGCCCGGGAGCCCCCGCCCGCCCTCCCCCTCCCGAGCCTCGCCTTCCGAGGCCTCGGCCGGCGCGCCGAAATCGAACTCGAGTTCGCCCTTCGGGGCGCCCGCGTCGGCCTCGGCTTCGGGCGCCGGGCTCCCGAAGGCTCCCGGGGCCAGAAAAGGCAGGGGCCAGACGGCGAGACGCTCGCCCCCCCGCTCCACCAGCACCGGGCGGCCGCAGTCCTCCGCCCGCGTCCGCAGGTGGACGCCCGCCCGCTCGAAGAGGCCCGCGCCGAAGGAGAGTCGCGCCGCCGAGTCGTGATTGCCCGGGATGACGACGATGACCAGGCCGGGGTCGGCCTCGATCACGCGGTTCAGGAAGGAGTCGAAGAGACCGATCGCCTCCGGAGAGGGGATCGAGCGGTCGTAGACGTCGCCCGCGACGAGGAGGGCGGCCGGGCGGCGCCTCGACAGCAGTTCGAGGAGGCCGTCGAGCATGGCCGCCTGGTCGGGCAGGAGATCCCGCTCATGGAAGATCTTGCCGAGGTGGAGATCGGCGACGTGGGCTAGCAGCATGTGAGGAAGCTAGAATAGAGCCCGGACCGGGCGCGGTCAAGGATGGGCAGGCCGAGGATGGGCAGGCCGAGGATGGGCTGGTCACTTCATCGACAGCGTGAAGACCCCATCCCAATTCGCGGCTGGCGGTTTGGCCTCGTATTCGGCGCAGCGCTTCAAGAAAGTCTCGGAGGGCCCATCGCCCGGCAATACGCCCAAGGCTTTATGGAAAGCCGACTTGGCCCTGCGCCAGTCTTTCCGCTCGAAGAGCTCGAGCCCCTCGTGGAAGAAATCCATTCCCTGGATCTGGTCCTTGGTGGCCGCGGACTTCTCCTCGACTATCTCGTAGAGCCGTACCGGGTTGTTGATGCCGACCACTCGCACGCGGTCCAGCTTGCGGGCGAGAAAATCGGGGCCGGCCGCGTCGAAGGTCGAGCTGCTCGCGAGTATCCAGGTCCCGTATTGCTTGTTGACGCCCTCGAGCCGCGCGGCGAGATTGACCGAGTTGCCCATGATCGTATAGTCCATTTTCTTCTGCGTGCCCATGTTGCCCACGACCATCGGACCCGTGTTGATGCCGATGCGCGCCAGCAGCGGCGACGGGCTGATCCTATCTTTGAGGAATTTCTCGTTCAGCGCGCTCTCGGCCCGTTTCATCCGGACGGCGGCGAGGCAGGCCCTTCGGGCGTGGTCCGCGTATTCGATGGGAGCGCCGAAGAAGGAGATGATGGCGTCGCCTTCGTACTTGTCGATGGTGCCCTGGAGATTGAGGATTATGTCGCTCATCTCCGTGAGGTAGAAATTGAGCAGCTGGACGAGGTCCCTCGGTTCGAGCGCCTCCGAAATGGTGGAGAAGCCCCTGATGTCGGTGAACATGGCGCTGAGGTTCTTCTCGTCGCCTCCGAGCTTGAGGCGCTCGGGATCCGAGACGATCTGGCTTATCACGTCCGCGTTGAGATAGTGCGAAAAGGCGCTGCGGATGAAGGTCTTCTCCCGGGCGGTCCTGAGGAAGCTCAGGACGGCGATGCCGAGGAAGGTGAGAAGCACCGCCAGGCCCGGGGTCGACAGGGGCAGGTAGACGCCCGTGAGGAAAAAATAGGCGCTTCCGCCCGCGATGATCAGGACCACGGCGCCGAGGCCGACGAGCATGGTCGGGATGGGCTGCATGGCCCTGATGATGAGCGCCACCACCAAGGCGGCCGCCGCCCCGACGAGAAGGGACATCCACCAAGGCAGCTCGTTGAGGAACATACCCTGCAGGATCGTGTTGGCGACCGCGGCGTGGGTTCCCACGTTCATGTATTGGTTTTCGAAGGGAGTGACGCCGATATCCGTGGTCGAGGTCCCGATCTGGCCGACGATGCAGAAGGCCCCGCCGAGCTGCGCCGCGAGCCTGGCGCGCTGGGCGACGAGACGGTCCGAGATGGCTTTGCTGTCCGCGAAGGACTTCACGACGTCCGAGCGGATGCCCGCGACCGAGGCGCGCTGCTGGTCATCGAGCTTGCCCTTGGCGGCGGCGTCGAGGTCCGCGAGGATCGCGCCTTCGGCGGGACCGCCCAGGAAGAGCGCGGCGGCGGCGAAGAAGTCCCGGCGCTTCGCTATGTAGCCGTCCATGAGTTCGGGCTTCTCCTCGGCGAGCGCTTGTTGCCTGAGCTCTTCGGCCTGGCGGTAAAGGCCGAGGAAGCCCGGCGCCGTCGTATCGTAGGCGAGGTAGCCCGCGCCGTCCATGGCGCTCAGGTTGTGCACGAGGTCCCGCTCGAGCTCCCGAGGGTAGAGCAGTTCGTAGAACGAAAGATGTCGGAAGCTTTCGAGGAATTTCCTCTTCGGCCAATTGATGACGAGGTGGCTCTCGGCGTCGAGGGGGATGCGGATGTCCCTGACCGCCCCCGAGGGCAGCCTCGCCGATCTCAGGATGATCAGGTTTCGCCGCACGTCCAGCGCGGGGTCGCCCAGCCAGTCGAGGAGGGCCGAGAACCCGAGCTGGGCGAACCAGGCGCCGCCGTAGCCGTACACGAGACTGATGCGGCGGCGCACTCCGTCCGGGTCTATCACCACGTTCGGGAAACCGGCTCCCGCGGCGCGGGAGAGGATGGGCGCGATGGCCGGCCTGATGTCCGCGGCGACGAGTGGATAGTCCGGCGCGACCTTGATCCGCTTGAGCGACGCGTCGCTCACGGCGAGTTCGCGGAGCCCGGGCGGCACGTCCTTGTCCGCGTAGGGGAGCATGTTGACGGTGAAAAAAGCCTTGCCGAAAAGCTCGGCGGCCTTGCCGAGATAGGCGTCGTTGTCCCTCGCGATCGAGCCGATCCGCGCGAGGAGCCTCGAGCGGGATTCATCGGTCAGCCTCTGGAGATCCTTGACATAGTCGCCGGCGTCCTTGAGGGGAATCTGGCGGGCCTTGAGCGCTCCGACGAAGTCGGCGATGTTCCGGTCTATCGAAGCGAACTCGATGTTGAAATCGTCGGGTATCCGCGTGTCGAGCAGATCGGAGTCCACGCCGACAGGTCCCTTGTCCGTGTACTCGATATCGAAGACCGTCCTGGCCGCGCCGAACTCGCGCATGGCGAGGAGTCCTTCGGCTATCTTATCCCTGCCCCAGGGCCACGTCCCGACCCGCGCGATGGCGTTGTCGTCGATATCTATAAAGACGATATTTCGATTTTCGGGAATGGACGGCTTGAGATGCAAGAGGCCGTCGTACAGCCTCCGGTCGAGGTTCACGAGGGGGGCCGCGAGGTTGAGCAGGAAGAGAAAGGCCATGACGGCGACGGGGACGATGAGGATTCGCAGCTGATTCTTGGACATATCGAGGCCTCCGATGGCCGCGCCCCGGGGGAAGCGCTATGTTCGACCGAAATCGCGCTCCTCCAATTCTATATCCGCGGCAGGGAATTGCCAGGGGCGAAGGCGGATCCGTCTTGCTCATTTCGTTCCGACAGCGTTCCCGAACGATATGAATGCTATACATTATTATTTTACTCAGTTATTGTATTTTATTTTAACTTACACGAGACTATATTCATCGCGCCTTTACGTAGGCGAAAATGAGGTGAAGCGGTCATGAAAAAACTGGTTTTCGCCCTTTTCATCCTCGCCGGGGCCGCAGCCTGGGGACAGTCGGCCTCCTTCATGGATCGGGTCCTGTCCCAGGATCAGGTCCGATACGGGGACAGCGCCTATCTGGTGCTCGCGGCCGCGGGACTCATCCCGGATACGGCCGCGCCGGAAGAGGCTGTGGCCTACCTGGCCAAGAACGGCTGGGTCCAGCGCCCATCCGCGACGGGGCCGACGAGCCTGGGCCAGTTCAGCCATCTCGTCATGCGCGCCTTCGGGCTGAAGGGCGGGGTCATGTATTCCCTCTTCCCCGGAGAACGCTACGCGGCGCGCGAACTGGTGTATAAGAAAATCGTCACGGGCGTTTCGGAGCCGGGCAGCCTTCTTTCCGGCGAGGAGGTTCTCCGCTTCCTGGGACGGGCCGCCGAACTCCAGGGGGGCAGGTCATGAGCATCCGCGGCACGCTCCTCGCCCTTTCCCTCATTTCGACTTCCGCGGCCATGGCCTTCGATTGGGGGGGAAGCCTCAACAACTTGAGCTCCAGCCAGTCTCCCGTCCAGGAAGACATAGTCTCGCTCTGGATCGGCCAGGACTTCTCGCCCGCCCTCGCCCTGAAAGCCCAGGGCAGCTACGCCTACCTGAACGAGAATCCCCACTTCTTCGACATCGCCGAGGTCTCGGCCCGCGGCACGCTGCCCCTCTCGGGAGGCTCCTCCGGCGCGCTCTCCTACGCCTTGGGGCGCATCCAGGTCGCCGACAGCACCAGCCTCGTGTATTCGGGCGACATCGACGGGGCGAGCCTCGCCTACGCCGGCGCCCTCTGCACCATCTCGGCCTGGGGAGGCTATACGGGACTCCTCTTCGGCGGAAGCACGCCGGTGGCCATGAGCGCGGCCGACCGGGCCCTCGTGGTCATCGGCGGCGATGACCTGGGCGGCAAACGCATCGTGGAGGCGCTCGGCATCGCCTTCCCCGAGCTTTTTCTCCGGCAGGACCTGAGGGTCGAGGCCGTCGCCGAGCAGGACCGCAATAGCGGCCTCGCCGCCGCGGGCGAGACCGCGGTATCTTCGTCGGCAGTCCCCGTGAACAGCCAGTTCTATACCTTGAGACTCGCGGGCCCCCTCGTCTTTCCCCTGTACTGGGACGGATTCTTCACTCTCGAAAACGGCACGACGCTTACCCCGGGTCCATCCAATGTCTACGCCGATTCGAGCCAGCTCGCCTACATGGGCGGCCTGGGCTTCAGGCTCTACCTCGAAAGGCTCCTCGGCTCCCGCCTCGAACTCTCCTGGCTCTATACGAGCGGCGATACGGACGCCACCGCCTTCGCCTCATCGAACGGTTCCGGAACCTGGAGCCTTTTCGTGCCCGTGACCAACACCTATCTGGGCGAGGTCTTCCAGATCGCTCCCGGCAACGTGTGGCGCATGCTCCTCTCGTACTCCATAAAACCCCTTTCCGGAGCCTCCGCAGACAGGCTGCAGCTTGTGGCGAAGGGCACGGCTTTCTTCAGATCCACAGCGGGGCCGCTCTCGCTGCCGGGCTCCAATCCCGCGACCACCTCGCCCTACCTCGGCACCGAGCTCTTCGGCGAGATCGACTGGCGTCCCTTCTCGGACTTGGGTCTTTCCCTGGGAGGAGGGTACTTCTTCGCGAACGACGGGCCGGACGGCGCCCTCGTGGAAAGCCTACTCCCGGCGAACTATCTTATACACGTGACAGCCTCCTTCAGTTTCTGAAAGGGGCGAGGGGAATCGGATGCGCAGAAAAGTGATATTCGCGTTCCTGTTGGCCGCCTCGCTGGGCTTGAGTCTCGCCTCGGCGCAGGCGAGGATAACCGCGCTCCACGGCAAGGTGGAGTTCCGGGTCTCGGACCACTCGGCGTGGCGAGCGGCGACGGTCGGCGCGAAGCTGCCCCCGGGCGGCTCGATATCCACGGGCTTCAACTCCATGGCCGTGCTCGACCTCGGGCATTCCGTGGTCACGGTCAAGGCGCTCACGAGAATAAGCCTCGCCGAGCTTCAGCAGGTCGGCACGAAGGTGACGACCCGGCTCGCGCTCCGCGTGGGCAGCTTGAACGCCTCCATCAAGACCGGCGAGGACATTTCCCAGGACTTCACCGTCAAGAGCCCCGTGTCGACCGCGGCCGTGCGCGGCACCCAGTTCGACTACGATGGCGAAAATCTCAGCGTGCAATCGGGAACCGTCTCGTTCAGCAACCTGATCGGCGCACACCATTCGCTGGGCCCCGGCGAGCGGAGCGCGACCGGAGGCTACACCCCGCCGAGCTCGGGCGGCGAGAGCTTCGAGGCCGCGAGCACCGTGCCCACGATCACCGGCCCGACCCTGCCCACCGGCGCGGCGGGAGGCGGCGCGGCTCAGCCGACACAGCTGTACATTATCCTGCAATTCAACTGAATGATTCCATGGGAACGGATTCTCCGGAGATAGGCGACGCAAAGGAGAAAACGATGAAAGTTAGGCGGAGTTTTTCGATGCGTCCGGCGGCGAATCTTTTCGCCGTCTCATCGCTGCTCATGATCCTCGCATCATGCGCCCTCCAGCCGGCGCCGATAGGCGGTTCGATCAATGTCGCTATTCCGACGGCCGCTCTGTCGAGAGCGATAGGGGCGGGACCGTCGGGGAGCAACTGGGTGCTCTACTACGCGATAATCCCCGACGCTGAGTACGCATCGATAATTACAGCAAATCCGACAAATGGCTTAACACAAATAGCGCGCCCGGTCGTCAGCGAGTTTTACGGCAGCAGCCCCTACGTCATGGGCGAGGTGGCTGTCGGGTCGCAATTCGACGATACGAGCAACACGAACGGTACCCCCAACACGCAGTATGTCGCCATCGAGGGCATCCCGCCGAGGAAACAGGTCAATCTCATCATTCAGCTCTGGGATGCCAACAATGCGTCGTACCCGGACTATTGGGTCTATAGCTGCGGGTATGGGAACACCTATGCTTGGATCTATCGAACCCAGACCCACTTCGACATCACCGAAGGGGCGCTGACCACGGTGAACCTCACCAACTATAGTTTCGCTTATTTCAGCGGCAACAACTACACCTGCTGAATCGCCCGATCAATCGCGCGCCGCCGCCCCGCTATCCGAGCGAGGCGGCCTTCTTCATCAACTCCGGCCAGGCCTCGAGGAGAGCTGCGTAGTCGCGGCCGAGCGATACGACGATGTCTGCCCAATCGGGCCGGCGAACCAGCTCGTTGGGAATGAATCGCTTTCCCGCGATCAGTCGTCGGCGAAGGGCGACGGCGTCCAGCATGCCGCTCCGCAAGTATTCCGGAAGGGAATCGTCCTCGGCACGGCGCTCGAGCATCTCGATTCGACCGGCGTAGGCGTCGATGATTCCGCCATGGACGAACTCCATCGCCCGCTTCCTTCCCTCACCCACGGCGGCTCTGATGTGAGCGCCGAGTTCCGCGAAACGCGCTTCGCCTCCCAGGGACATCCAACCCGGAGAGGGGCGCAGCTCTTCGACGAGGGCCACGAGGATGTCGTCCAGGCCGGGCACGTAGGCCTCGTCCCCCTCTCCATAGAAGGGAGGGTTGGCCGAGTCGTGCCGAAGGGCGAAAGGCAGGTGGCCGATCGCTCCTCCCGGATTCAACTTCAGATAGCTCGCCGCGAAGAGGCCGTCCTCGTTGTGAAAACAGGGAAAGTGGGGAGGCAGCCCCAGTTCGGGCGCGAGGGCCGCGTTCATGCTCATGAAGGAGGGGTTGCGAGTCAGGCCGGCCGTCGTCGAGCGACGCCAGAGCGCGCGGGAGCGGAGGGCCGAGGCGAAGGAGGCCGCATCGGGGAAAAGCGCGAGGAGATCCGGAGTCGGCACAACTTCCCAAATAGAAGGATTTCGCATGCCCGAATCGCCATAGCAGCCCACCGAGACTATGGCGGGCCTGAGTTCGGCGTGCGCGAGACGATGGACGAAGGCCGGAGACAGGGCCTTCAGTCGGACCCGGCTCTCCGGCCCCGCCACGCCGATCAGCTCGCCGGCCTCGCGCCCGAGGAGCTCCTCGAAACGGGCCAGGACATCGACCGGCTCGGTGGTGACGGCGGCGGCGAGCTCGGCCTCGGATCCGAAAAATCGGAACCCGCCCAGGTGGTCGCGCTCGCTCACGACGAAGCCGGGCTCCGCGTTCGGGGAAGGCGCCGGCTCGCAGAGTATGTCGTCGTCGCAGTGCAGATAGGGCCGGCCTCTCGAAAAGAGAAGGGCCGCGTTGTGGTTGGCGCCGATGGTGGGCGCGTCCAGGCCCGGGCGGCCGAAGAGCGCGAAGTCGATGACCCGCCGTTCCACGCCGCTGGCCGCGGCCAGCCGATCCGCGTAGACCCGCTTTTCCTCGTGGCCGGCATATTCGATCGTGAAGCCGCTCGCGCGGGCGAGGGCCGCGAGCCGGCCGCGGCAGGAGACGCGCTCCCGGGGATCGGGCGAGTCGTCGAAGACCCGCAGAAGCGGGCTTCGGCCGGCTTCGGCGAAATCGCGGATGAAGCTCGCCATGCTCCGCTCCAGGGAGCCGTAGCGCGAGCGGGTCAGCCACGAGGCCGCTTCGATGCGGAGAGGGAGCCGTGCGGGGAACGCGGACCGCGAGGCCGCGAGCTCGCTCCGAAGGCGATCCGCGCCGTAGACGAGCCCCTTGGCCTCGAGTTCGGCGAAGGCCGCGCGCAGGATTTCCTCGCCCAGGAAATCCGCGGCGGCCTCGGGAATCGAAGCGAAATGCTCCTCGAGCGGCCTGAAGTCCGAGAGCAGGCCGAGCAGGGCCGCGGCGGCCGCCGATACCCGCTCCAGGCGGCCGTCGGTCAGATTGTGCACCAGGGCGACGCCTTCGTCCGTAGGCACGAGGAGGTGATCCACGGCGATCACGGGACGGCTCGCGTCGAGCCCGGCCGCGCTCATGGGGCGATCCTCGACGCGGAGCCCGCCGACGCTTCCTCCGCCGCCTCGAAGATGCCGGGCCAGGCCTCCATGAGCGAGCCGTAATCGAGGAGGAGGCTCCCGAGCCGCGCGTAGCCCAGGGTCCGGCCGCCGGCGCCGAGGAAGTCCTCGGACAGGCAGGCCTCGCGGAGGGCCGCGGCGTAGCGGAGAAAGTCGTCGACGAAGTACTCGGGCCAGTCGCCGCTCGCCGCGAGGCTTCGGGCCTCCCCGTCGAGGGAAGCCCAGGCCTCCAGGTGGATCGCCATGACGAGGTCGCGCAACTCGCCTTCGGGCAGGGAGCCCAGCCCCGCGAGGGCCCGGCCGAGCGAAGCCATGGAACGAGGCGGCGCTCCGGGGGCCAGGGGCGCCCACGCGCTCCGGAAGAGGCCGAGCAGGGTCGCCGTCGCGTCGCACGGCTCCAGGAGGAAGCTCTCGGGTTCGAGAGAGCGCGGGCCCTCCGGCTCGTGCAGCAGGAGGAGGGGCAGTCGGCCGATGGAGGGGACGGCCCCGCCGAGAACCGCCCAGGCCGCACCGAAGAGCGTGTCCTCGCCGCGGAAGACCGGGAAGAACGGCGGCGGCGGCGCGCGGCAGTCGATCCCCAGCTGCATGCCGGTGAGGAGCTGGCCGCGCAGGTCGACGGCCAAGGCCGGCGAGCCGCGATGGACGCTCCGCGAACTCCGGGCAAGCCGGTACTCGCCGCGGTCCCTCGCGAGCTCTCTCATGCCCGGAGCGAGCAGGGAAAAGAAATAGCGGGGCCGGTCGTGGCCGAGGTCGCCGTAGCTCCCGGCGCTCGTGAGGCGGAGGGGAGGGCTTCCTTCGGCGAGTTCGCGCATCGCGTCGAGGCGAAGGCCGCCGATGTCGAGCCGTCGGCCCGGTCGCGCGGCCTCGAGCATCGCGGAGGCGAGGCTGCGTCCGAGGAGCCGTTCATGCTCCTCGAGGAGGCAGACATCGACCTCGGAATCCGGGCGGAGCATGGCCTCGATCGAGGCGTAGGGAAAGATGCGCTCGACGGGCCGATCCGAGGAGACCGTCAAAAGATCGCTCTCGTAGCCGCGGGGCCTCCGCGGCCGGCAGAGGATGTCGTCGTCGCTCGAGAGGAATGCCGACCCGGCGTTGACGAGGAGGGAGGCGTTCCTGTTGGCGCCGTGCGTGGGCCCGAGAGCTTCCTCGGGGCCGAACAGGGCGAAGTCGATGAGCCTGCGCGGAACCCCCTTCGCGGATTCGGCGATGCGGGAGGCGAGGCCCGCCTTCTCCTCGCGGCCGTAATACTCGATCTCGACGCCGCGGCCGCGGGACAGCGCCCCGAGCATGGACCGATAGCGCTCGCGCTCTTCGGGAGAAGGCGAGTCGTCGCAGACCTTATAGACAGCCTCCCTGCCGTGGCGCTCGCAGTTGTCGATGAAGCTCTCCATGCTCCGTTCGAGGCTCGCGGGGCGCGAGCGGGTGACCCAGCAGAGGCTGCCGATGCGGGCCCCGCGGCCGCCCGGCTCGCCTAGCCCCGGGCCCGGCTCCCCTCGCTCCGCGCCCGGCTCGCCTAGCCGCCCGGCCGACTCGGCCAAGTCCGCGATGAAGCTCGAGCGCGCGTACAGAAGGCCCTTCGTCCCGAGCTCGGCGAGAGATTCGAGGAGGAGCCCCGACCCGTCATCCTCCCAGCCGGAGTTCGCGAATGCCTCGATGTGTTCCTCGGTTTCGCGCATCGCGTCGAGAGAGTCGAGCACGGCAGCCGCCTCTGTGGGCAGCTCGACCACGAGCCCGCGCCGCAGGTCGTGGACGAGCGCGACCCCGGTCCCTGCCGAGCGGGTCCGATGCGGGACGGCCGAGAAAGCCTCGGCGGGCAGCTTGGCCCCGGCGGTCGGAAGATCGCCGTCGGGATCATCCGACCCTACCGCGATGGAAGAGGAGGCTTCTGTCTTCCTTTTGCGAAAGATACCCATCTCAGGACAGCATACTCCAGG
>Ga0307376_10001285_pt1 | contig 27748 bp, 30 predicted proteins | sample TR2MG_FD_202536 | JGI IMG/M metagenome (GOLD analysis project Ga0307376, IMG submission 202536) | Soil microbial communities from Risofladan, Vaasa, Finland - TR-2 | ecosystem: Environmental > Terrestrial > Soil > Coastal area > Acid sulfate soil | place: Finland: Risofladan, Vaasa | collected...
TGAGATACACACCGTCAGGGTCGAATTTCCTGAACACGTATGACGTGCCAGCGACTTCGTACTGGTACGGTTTCGGGTACTTGAAGTCGTCAGTCGAATAGTGCGCTACGAGGTCCATCCCTATCGGTACGCGCCACGATGATACTGCGCCTGCTGGCTGACTTTCAACATCACATGGCCTGAATACGGCTGCTTCAGTCCCGAGGTTGACGACTACTTTCCGTATGCACGCGATCCCGTCTCCTGCGCCCTTCCGCTTGGCGACAGGCACGATATACGAAGTCAGTGCCGGGATGACGGTCGCGCCCGTGCCTCGCGTATACAGCGCGGCCTTCACTCCGTCGTCGTTCGTCTCTGAGATCGGCGTGCCGTCAGACTCGAAGAATTCCAGATCGACTGCGGCGAATATTCCGTCGATGGAATCATCTTCCAATGATCCAGTAGAATCGTAGATGTAGATGTCGCCGGGGAATACGCCGGTAGACGGAGAGAAGTTGGCGACTTCGTTCACGGAGCCAACTTGATAGTTGTGTTCTAGCGGGCCGACGTAGGCTGTAATCACTTGACCAGACGCACCACCCCAATACGTCAACTCACATTCAAACGTATCGTTCGTATCGACATTCCCAATGCCGACTTTCATTATGCCGTTCACTTCAGCGCCGTCACCCTTGTAGGCAGTGCCAGTCCGCTCTACGAGCGTGCCGTGTTCAACGCCGTCGATCATTATGCGGAAAGTAATCCTGAACGAGTAGGTGCCGGTCTTCAGCGGCGAGGCGATGTCTACGGTGTAAGGGACGTTATATTGTTTAATGTCGGCGGTGCCCGTAGACGTTGGAATGGTAACTGTACCGGATAGGGGGCTTCCGACCGTCAGTTCGTCGTTCGGGAACGGGTATAGTTCCCCTGCGTATGTGCCGGTCTTGGTCGGATCGCCGTCCCATATCCTGACGTTCGGCCACGGCACGTACAACGAAGTCGGCATCTCAAGTGTCGCTGTACCGCTCGACTCTTGAACGGCAGTCGAGCCGCTTGGCCCGAAGAAGTACCCGGTAGGCAGGCCGGAACACACAAGGTCGAGGTCCGTCACAACGGAGATCGCGGAGATGCCGTTGTAGAGGTTGTGCGGCTGAACCATCGAGAAACCAGCGACACCCGTTCGGCCTGTCAACGCGGCATCGGCAGATGACCCGGTTACGCCGCCCGGTCCCGTCGCCCTCACGTCGCCGTCAAAGGCGATCAGTCCACCATAGGTAGTATGTTCCTCTTGACCGTGTTCAGTTGTGACTGGACCGATCAGCGACGTATCAACGCCAGCGACAGCCTTCCAGACTTCTTTCTCTTGATCGGTACGCTGATTGCCGCACGGTAAGGCTGTATGCGGCGAGAAGTCGCGGGATATGTAGTACCCGTAGTTGATACCAGCACTATATTCCAAACGTGCGATCGGTGAGATTTGGTCGCCTTGCGCGTCCTGCTGCACACAACTCGCGTTCTGCCAAGCCGGTTCCCAATGAATACGGTAGTAGACAGCCATATCGCCGACTGCCGTCATATCGCATTCAACGATCCCGTTCGCGTCGTCTGTCGTTAGGACTTTGAATGCACGGCCAGATGCACTGGTTACATCTTTCACTTCCCACGTACCCACGCGGTCAGTGAAGTTGGCGATGTCCAGATTGTTGCGATCGTAGCCGTCCTGATGGAACACGGCACCGAGCGTCGTGCGCTTCATGGTGCCTTCAGGGTTCGCTTCCCCGGCAGTTCCAGCACCAGTCGCCGTCACCTTGCCGTCGTAGCCCCAAGAAATGTCTGACCCGATCGCGATTGAATTCTCTTCGAGGCTGATGGCTGTGTATTCGTATATGTCGAGATCACCTGCACTGTCAGCACTGCAATATTCAGCCGCCGCCTCCGGGCAGTTGAGTCCGCCAGCCAAGTTCTCTGTCGCGCTTGGCGGAAGCTGTGCATCGCCACCTTCGCGGGTCTCTACCGATGCGCGTGTGCGGCGGCTGCTGGCACCGAGAATACGACTCAAGTCATTAGACTTGTCCTCGATCTCGATTTTCGTGCTGCCTTCGACGAGCAAGTCGCGATCAACGCGGACAATCCGCGTAGTGAAATCAATGTCTGCGACTGAATCAACGATCCTGACATCGCCACCAATCAGGACTTCGTTGACGGTGTAGTTCTCGGGATCGAGCCGCCTGAAGTCGATGATCTGTACGTCGTAATCTTCTGCTGGCGTAGTCAGTCCTTCCAGCGCACGCAGGCCGAGCGTCCACAGGTCATTCGACGAGAACCCGCCATAGATGACTTCGGTGAATGACGGCGTGCGGGTAAGCTGAATAGCATCGAGATAGAATGCAGCGACAGGCGCGAGCGGGTCGTCTGGATCGCCAGCGCAGTACAGTGACACTTGGAATACCAGACTGGTCGCACCAGCCTCGATCATCCGGGTGTACCAGTTATCATCGGCTTCAGCGCCGGGGTTTACACCGAACGATTCAACCCATGCATTCTCAGTCAGCGTTTCTGCTGGCTTGTCGGGCGGCGGGAATACATAGCCCGTAACAAGCTCTGTAATCACCATCCTGACGTGCCCGTTTTCGACACCTGTAATACCATTGTCTGCGACGAATAGCTGCGCCTGCGCCGCGAGGAACGGGTTGGCCTCAGTCGGAACGATCCGAATATTCTCTGTTACGATGCCATCGCCCGGCTTGGCGAGAATATATGCACTGGCCCCACCGTGCCGGGTGTATAGCGCCGACGTGTTCTTGTTGATTGTGGCGTTGCCGAGCTTTGTGAATCCACCCGGCGTTTCCGCGTCTTCCCAGTCGCGCAGGAGCGGGTTGACGATGTAGTTATTCACGCCCGGAATGTCGGATCTTTCCAGCAGTGACGGCTTGATTCCGTAATCAACTACCGCAGATGGCAGTTCGAGGTAGGTCAGGTCGCAGTAGATGACCGCACCAGATACGGCATCTGTATATTCACGCTTGAATGACAGCCGCCGGTCGTCCGGCAACGTGACGGTAGTCGCGGTGACGATTGTCGCTGGCAGTACGCTATCCAAGACTTCGACCGCAGCGCCGCTCTTGTCGAGAACGTAGTATCCGTTGAGTTGGTCGTTTTCCAGCATGATCTCGTCAACGAACTGGATCGTCGTGCCCGACTGTGACGCTACACGCCACGATGCGCCTGCCAGTGTGCCCTCACGACCGAATGTCTGCCCCCCGCGCACGTAGACGCGGGTGCCCATGTCCGTGCTGTCTGTGGTTCGTTTTGCGCTGACGAGATTCCCGGCGTGTCTGATCTCAAGCAAGTCGCCGCCAGAATTGATCGCATCGACAAGATCGAGACGGTATCCGGCACTGCCGTCGCGTGTCACGGCGAGTTCAGTGCCGGTAATCGTCGCCAACTCCATCAGAGCCGAGAGCGGCGTGTCATCGTGGTAGATCATGTCTACCGGATCGGTCGGCTGTACGGTCCCCAAAGAGAAGTACGGCTCTGCATACGTCAGGATCACCGCCATATGCTCTGCTGGCGTCAGGCCGTAATACTCGAAATGCGTGGCAGCAGACCCGTCGAATTCACACCGCTCAAGAATTCCAGCTTCGTTGATGAGGTCGAACCGAATCGAGTCGCATTCGAGCTTTACAACTGCCGTGCCGTCGGCTTCGTGGCCGTCTTCGATCTCACGTATGCGCCATTCGCGGATCGAGCCGTCGTAGTATGTCGTGCGGATTACGAGGTTGTGGTCGAGATCGTCCCAGTATGCATATGCACGGGTAAGCGTGAGCGACAGCCGTTCTTTCCCGTTGAGTTCGATGTTCTCGCGTGCGGCGAGAACTTCTGGGAATACGTGCATACGGACACCGGAATCACATTCAACGGTATCCCACAGTTCGACAGACTGGAGCGTGTATTGCGTCGCGGGCATTACCAGTACGCCTTCCGGTACGTGGCTTGTCCTGTACTGCTGCTGACCTCAAGCGTCGGCCACGCCAAAGTCGGGTAGTCACCGTCATACGGATCGAGCGCGAAGAATTCACCTGTCGTCAACGCGGCAATCTGGTTCGCCGCCGCATTGTCGATGATCGTCTTCCTGTCCATATCAATGTCGATCCACGTTCCAGACCACGTAAGCTCCATGCGGGCAACTTCAACTGCGCTGGAGTCCTTGTAGATCAACACCGGGTCCGTGCCGCCTGTCAGTCGAATGACAGGCTCTGTGCGGGCAGTACCCATCGGCATCGCCGTCGCAGTTGTGAATCCGACCACAGAATCGGCGATTGCATACGTGCGTGGATCGGTCAGCAGGAACCGTAGCGACACGTTGTATGCACGCTGCGTGATTTGCGGGGTAAGGGCCGTTGCCTGTACCACCGTACATCTTGCGCGATGTTCGATCGTTTCGTCGTTGGCGAACCGTATATTCACCGTGTCTTTGTAAAGACGATATTTCAACTCATGCAACTGCGCGTCGGCGAGTGCCCGCGTATCCCCGAGTAGATGACCGGACACGATGAAGTTCTTCACATTCACGTCCGGCTCGGCCGTCACTATGACCCGACCGATACGTCCGTGCGCCTGTTGCTCCTTGTAATTGCGCACGCCTGTATCGAAGGCGGACGGAAAGGATTCCCCGATGAATCCGATCAGCGATAGGTCGTATCCATCGACTACGAGTGTTCTTGCTGGCATTATGCCGTCCGTTTCGTGGCACTACCGGTAGCGCGGGTCTCTTGCACGTAGCGATCTGCCATCTGGCGGTCGATTTCTTCCATCACAGACCCGCCAAGCGTTGCGCCGAACTCACTGGCAGCTTCGACATCTTCGCCATTATATGCAACGTCGATTTCAATATTCACCGTACCGATCACGGGCTGCGCGAACTGTGCAGCGGCCAAGAATGCATTCAGCATTTGTTCTTCCGGCGGCTGAACCGGCTGTGCGATTGCGCCTGCCCTCAGTTGGTCGATGAACGACGAGATTGGGATTACCCAGTCAGGTTCCGTGATAGCGGCCCGGATCGCATCCGCTATCGGCTCAATGTCCATGATTACGGACGGTCGAATCTCAAGCTCGCGTACCGCTTGAATAAGAGGCGTCGGATCGGGCAGCGATGCGGTGATAGCCTCGATAGCTTCCGAGATCGTCGTCGTGTCGATATTCGCCTCTAGCTTCACTTCTAAGCCACGAACGGCTTCGATTAGACCACTTGGGTCAGCGACCGCAAGAAGCGTGTCTGACACACCAAGCAGGACTTCAGACAGCGGTGTGAGGTCGATAGTCGGGGCCGCAACGGTGATACCACGGATTGCCTCGACAATCGGGGTGATGTCCGTCTCGTAGCTTGGCCGAATGTCCAGTTCGCGAATCGCTTCGATCGTTCTCGACGGGTCGGCTGTGATCCGAAGGCTCGTGAGCAAGTCGCGGATCGTGCGCTGGATCGGCTCTACGTTGACTGTCAGGTTGGGATCGACCTGAATACCGCTCACCGCTTCCACGATCGGCGCAGCGTCCACGACAAGCCGTGGCTCGATCTCAAGTGCATGAATAGCCCGGACAATCGACTCGGCGTCGAGCAGGGCTTCTGGTGTGATATTCACCCGCTTGATCGCGTCAACCAGCGGCGCGGCGTCGATAACGTAGCGCGGCTCGATACGCAGCCCTTGAATTGCATCCACGAGCGGGCCGGAATCGAGGATCGGCGGCTTGTTCTCTACCGCCTCTTGGATTGCATTTACCAGCGGACGCATGTCGAACTGGGTCGTATGCACCAGTTCGATCTCGGAAATCTGCTTCACTACCTCGTCCGTATTCACGATCTCAGCGAGCCGTAGTGCAAATTCACGCAGGGCTGTAACAATCGGCTCGGCATCGAGGACGGGATTCACGTTGATGTTGATTGCCGCAAGCGCATCCGTAAGCGGCGACAGGTCCACTTCTGACGTATCCTCGATCTTGATGGCTTCGAGCGCGTCCACGATAGCCCGCGTGTCGATTTCTGCATACGACTGAATTTCAATCGCTTCGATCGCCTGCACGATCTCGTCGGGACTGAATACGTTCGTCGGGTCGATCTCGAATGTGGAGATCGCATCTGCCAGCGGGGTCACGTCGATCACGGAACTCGGATCAAGCCGGATCTCCATGATCGCGTCTACAATCCGCGACACATCGAGTGCAGTGCGAATATCGGATTCGAGCCGCTGAAGTGCGTCCGCGAACGGTTCCGTATTCACGATAAAGCGCGGTGTGATCGTCAGCCCGCGAATAGCATCGACCAGCGGGTCGATATTCACCGTCACTTCGTTTTGAATATCCAGCCCGAGTATCGCATCGACGATCGGCCGTACATCCGTGATTAGCTGTGTCTCGATCTCGACATTCCGCATTGCATCAACAAGCGGCTGGAAGTTCGCGATCGTTTCCGGTCTGATCGTCACCTTCTCCAGCGAGTCGATAAGATCACCGAAGTCCGTAATCGGCTGCGGCTCGATCCTCAAGTTGCGGATCGCATGAACCAGCGGTGCGACTTCCGTAGTCAGTTGTGCGTTGACTTCGATCCCGCTCACAGCGTCCACAAGCGGCTGAACGTCGGTCACGATCATCGGCTCGATAGTCAGTGCCTCAATCGCTTCTGCCAACGATGTCGGGTCGTTCAGGATCTCTGGTTCGATCACCAGCCCACGGATCGCGTCGATCAGCGACGAGATGTCCGTGATCGGTTGCGGCGCGATCTCCACCCGCTCAAGTGCGCGGATCATACCTTCGGAGTCCACTTCCTGCGGCCGGATCTCGATGTCAGCGATAGCCCGGATCAATGGCCGAATGTCGGCGATCGTTTCCGGCTTGATGACCAGTGTCTCGATCGCCTCGACGAGCGACTGAATATCCGTGATCGGCTGCGGCTCGATCCTCAGACCCTTAACGGAGTCCGCGAGCGGTCGTAGATCAACATTCAGTGCCAAGCCCTCGACTGCCTGCGCAAGCGGGGCCGTGTCGTAGTCAATCCGCGATTCAAGTTGCTGGTTCTGGATCGCCCGGACGATCGCCGTGCGGTTGATCTTGTCTATATCCGCATCGCCCATGCCAGATAGTCTGATCGCTATTTCGCGTGCATACATCGCGATAGTCCGAAGCTGGTTGCTATTGATCGCGATGGTCGTAAGCACACGGATCATTTCGGCCATCTGAGCGTTCGCCTGAAGCTCGCCGCCGCCTTCGACCTGTACCGGCTCGCCCCCGAGCGCCGCGTTGATCTCAGCCGTATTCAGGGCCGTCATACGGTTCCAGTGTGTGTCCGTCGCTAGCAGGCCAGCGATCCGGTTGCCTGTAAGCTCCGTGATGCCACGGAAGACTTGGAACGAAGTGTCCTCGCCTTCGTCCGCTGCTTCTTCTGAGGTCTTTTGCAGTCCGTCTACAACATCGGTCAGCGAGGTAAGCGCATTGATCCAATCTTCTGGATTGAATTTGCCGAGCGAACCGAGCAGGGCCGGATCATTCAGTACAGCTAGGAACAGGTCATTCAACAGCGATTCGAGATCGCCTAGCTGCGTTGCATCGAGATTGTCAAAGTCGATGGCATCGAGCCGCTGCTGGAATTCGTCCGGCAAGTCCGTCATTTCGTCGAACAGGTCAACTAACCGTTCAAGTCGGGCTTCCGGGTCCACCTTGTCTGACAACTGTTCTTCAAGGTCAATCTGACGCTGCAATCCCTCAAATCCCGCGAACAAGGCGTCAAAGCTGATCTTCGCCAGCGCCTCCATGACGGTTTCAAGTTCGAGAAACGCATTGACCGCTTCCTGCGTCGTATACGGCACGCCCGACATGACTTTAACGAGGTTGTCTACCTCGAACTGACCCGCGCTTGCGATGTCTTCAATGTCGCCAATCGAGATGCCCAACTCTCCAAGCGCCGCGACCACCGCCGCCGTCTCCGCAGAACGCAGCGCCCGGCCCCTGTCTATGAACTCCTGCGCCCTCGATGGGTCGATTTGTGAGGTCGGGTCATCTGGATCTGCACCAAACTCGCGCACCAAGTCGCGATATTTCTCGCCGTATGCATCAAGAATCGGTTGTATCGTGTCTGCAAAACCAGCAACGATCCCGCCGGGCACCTCACCAACGAACTGCGCGAGATCGTCGATCTTGTCCGTCAGGCGGCGCAGGCTGTCGCTGTTGTGTTCAAGGTTGCGGGTCAACGCTTCAAGACGAGCGACTTCTGCCGGGTCAGTCTTTGACTCGGTAAGCCCACTGAGGATGGAAGTGATGCCCGCGAATGCCTGAAGCCCGCCAGTGAAGAATTGTCCGCTGGCGAAACTCTGTACCGCACTGCCGATCTCGATGAATCCGTTCAGAACCTTGCGGCTGGTATCGTTCAGAAGGTCGAATGCATCGGCCAGTGTCAGGACAGCACGGGCACTATCTCGGATCTGCTTACCGACCTTTTTCCAGTCCGTCGCAAGCGGAGGCTCGCCGGAGCCGTCACCGCCACCCACGCCAGCTTCTTCTAGCGCGGCGTTCAGCAACTCCATCGCGAGCTTGAGTTCTTCTGATGCAAGCCCCATCGCCTGCAATGCCGCTACGGTCAACTTGTATGTCTTCAGCAGTTTGATCTGCTGTTTTTCCAATTCTGCTTGTGCTTTTGCCTGTGCTTCTGACCCATCATCGGTAGCGGCGACATCGGCCTTTGCGCGTTCGATGTCTCCAAGCTGTTTCTCCATGATTCCCAGATATGCAGCGAACCGGCCACGGTCTTCATCGCTGATCGCACCGAACAGTTCTGCGACTTCTTCACCGAACTGCCCGATGAATTCGAGTGAATCAGCCAGAGGCTGACGCTGATCGAGGATGGCCTGCCGAACCAGCTTTAGCTGTTCGATATATTCACGCGCACGCTCGGACCGCTCATCGCCGACTTCGGCCAGAATTTCTTCCGCCGCGATCAATTCGTCGATCTGTCCTACAACGCCATCAAGCTCGTCTTTCCATTCCTTCACCAACCCCGGAATTTCATCGAACGGGCCAACACCAAAGAATGCCAGATCACGAACATCTGTGTCGATTTCATCAATCAGTGTCCGTGCATCGCGTAGTCGCTTCAGGCGTGCTTCTTCGTCCGCTTCATCCTCCGGTGTAACGCCGCCACCGCCTCCATCCACGCTCGGCAACGGATCACCGGCTTCGAGGCTGGCAATCGTTTGGCGGTCAAGTTTGATGTCGCCCCAGATGCTCGCGAGCTTTTCGACCTCAATAATTGCCTGACGAACCTTTTCCCGGATGTCGCCAGTCTCGCGGCCTTCTGCCTTCTTCAACTGAATTAGCAGTTTTTCAGCAGCGATCTTCCGCTCGTCATCAGACCGCGAGTCATCGTTGATAGCCGATATATACTGTTCGATGGACTGTAGATTGCCGAGGATAGGCGAAAATGTCGGCTTGCCGTAAATGAGCGTCTTCCAACTCTGATCTAAGCCCTCTTCCCCGAGAACCTGTTGTATTTGCCACTGAGCCTTGTCAGCCCCCTCGCCAATGCGCTCGTACCCATCCGCCACGCCTTGCGTGAAGTCGCCGATAAGCTGTTTACGGATCAGGGCCAGTGCTTCCTCTTCACGGCCGAGCATGCGAAGCTGAAGGATTGCCCGCTCTGTGTCCGTGGTGAGCAGGTAGTTCACTTGCTCCAGTGCGCCGACGACTTTCGGCAGGATCTCCTCGCCGAGCAAAAGCCAGAGTCGGTTGACGTTCTGAGACAAAAGCTGCTTCTGGTTTTGCAGCGCACCCTTCATCTTCAAAAACTGCTTGAACGTGGTGCCAAGCGACGCATTTGCTTTGACCAGCGTCTTGTCGAACTGCTCAAGACCTTCTTTACTGACCGCGATTGCCAGCCCACGGAATTGCCTGAAGTTGGGTGCGAGCTTCACCAATGCATCAATGTTCTCACCGGCCGCTTCGCTGATTTCGTGCAGTACGGCTGGCAGTCCCTTCGATGCGATAGCAGCCGCGCTCATGTCAACGCCGAGTTTCTTGGCAAAAGCACGGGCATCGTCCGTGTTCTTCGCAAAGCCGATCAATGCACGATTGATTGCGGTGAATGATTCTTCAACCTGACCGGTCTGCGATGTGACGGCCGCAATCAACGCCGCTACCTGCTCGATCGGCACTTCCAACAGATCCGCCGTTTTTGCTACAGTTCCGATATTCTTCGCAAGATCAGCGAATTTCACTTTACCGTCCTGTACGGTCGTGAATAGAATATCAGATACGCGGCCAGCCTCACTTGCCTCCAGTCCATATGCACGCAGGACGGTGGTAATCGCATCCATCGCAGTAGCCGTGTCGGTAAGACCGGCTTTGGCTGCGTATGCCGCCGTTTCAGTGATATACAGTGAGTCGGCCAGATCGGTGAATCCGGCAGACGCGGACTGGTAGAATGCATCTGTCAGGACTTCTGGAGCCTCACCTGACCGCGCCGATATGCGTGTAAGTTCATTAGCGATCACCCTGATGCCTTCAGCAGTGATCGGTAGCAGGGTCGAGATTTCACGCAGGCCAGCATCAACGGCCGCGAACGCCGTAAGCGCCTTCCTGAACGCCACAACAGCCACAATACCGACGGCCGTAAGTCCAACGAACAGCGCCGCCTTCACGTTCATTACAGACCCGACAAGACTGCGCATCGCGCTCTTGGCTGTCGCGACGTTAGCGACCAGATTCTGCGTACTGGCAGCAAACCTGAAAAGCAGGGTTGCTACCGGGATCGGCGCTCCTACTCCCATATCGCTAGTCCAAGTCCGTAGGTTGAGACAACTGAACCTCTGCGAGCAGACTTGCAAGCGACCTATTCGACATCAGTTCGCGTATATCAACTTTGTAATGACGCGCCGAGGTCGAGAAGAACACACTCCACCCGACAGGACGGTTCCCGTCCTTATCCGGCTTTCGCGGCCCGACGATCATAGGTATGGGGGTGAGGCGAGACGCATTCACCTGATTGAATGCCGTCAGAATACGAATGATGTCGATAGAATCGAGGTCAAGGTAGTGATGAGGCGGCTCTTTCACCGCTTCACGATCAACGTGAATACCGAAGTCGCACGCTGCATAACACAGCCGCGCTATCTGGAGGGAAAGCTCCCTATCGCCGTCCTCAATAAGTTGCAGCGGCTCGGGGGACATCTCGGGCGTGATAGTTCCGTCCTCGATCGCCTGTCGTAAGGCTTCGATTCGGACCCCGAGCCACTGCACGAAGAAGTCAACATCACGGAACCAGAGCAGGGCGTCGAAAGACTTCGGGTAAACGTGTACCGTTTCACCGCTCATAAGCTCAAGTTTTTCAGGCTCCTCGCGGAGTGCCTGCAATACTAGGGCTTCTGCTTCTTCCGTCCTGCTCTCGTGCCATTCTGAGCGACCCATAAAGCGCAAAAGCTGGCAACGGTAGAGCCACCAGTCATCTTTGCTGGCCCTACGCCCGGCCGATGGCCTATAGCTACTGAGTTCCGATTCAGTAGCAAACTCCCGCGCTCGGATATGCGAGGAAAGACGTTCGCAATCCGATATGAGTTCGCGCTTATTCACGCATCCGGCTTATGCGAATGCCGGTACGTGATACCGCAGGTGCGAGACCTTCATTGCGCACGGCAGGCTCACAGAACCGCCGCGAACGTAGGTAACGCTCTGGTTCGACTCGAACTCGACGCCCCACCCGTGAATCTCGACGGTCGTGCCATCGTTCAGCGCACCGACGAAATAGCAGGCGTGGTTTGCCAGAGTACCGATGTCGTTGAAGGTGATGTCCGCGATGAACGGATCACCAGACGTACCAGTACCACGGATGTTCGCTTCGTCGATACCGAGCGACAGAAGCAAGTTCTCCATGCTGTGATTCAGCAGGTTCGCCGATACACGGCCGTTCACGTTTGTCACCAGCGTCGCATACGTTCCCGCCTGCGTCGCTGCACGAATCTCGGAAGTCTCGACTTCCGTGTCGCGGGTCACACCGTCGTCGGTGATGTCGCCGATGTCCACTCGAACGACTTCTATGACAGCCGCGCCGTTCAGGTGGTCGAAGACGAGTTCGTCCTTCAGCGTGATCGTGCCTGCGCCGGTCGTATCGACCTGATGGACCTCCATGCCGCTTCCGCCGGACACGCGGATCATGTCGTTCGCCGCGAAGCCGGTCTCGTCAGAGACAGTGAGTGACGTGTCCGCTGCGCTTCCAGCAGCAGAAAGCACGGTGCTCCCACCAGCCGCCGCGTCGCGGAAAATGCCGAACTCGGAAACTGCAACCCACAGTTCCTCATTGGTGTTCAGACGTGCCATTGTGGTACTCCTTTTGGTTTAGCGCCGAACCAATAGCCTGAAATCCTCGGTCAGCCTGACACGGCCTGACTCAAGTTCATCCAAGCGTCGGCGGATTCCTTGCGTGACTCTGACATCCAGCCCTTGTAACGTGAAATTTGGCCCGGTCAATATCTGCTCGATCCTGTCAATTATCTGAGCTTCCAGCCCCTCCGACGCCGGTTTTGCATATGCATCCATCTGCATATCCATCACCAGCATGTCCGCTGTTCCTTCCCCACGGTCACTGATTACGAAATAGATAGTCGCTACTGGCGGTTGATGTGTTGCTGGTACATCGCCTTCCGCATCGGCGCGTGCCAGATCAGCGAATTTGACGATCGGAACAGACTTGCCCGTAAGATCGACGAGTCCGCCTACACCGACATCGGCGCGGCCGATATTCATAATCGCCAACAGGACATCGTGTTCGTTATTCGGCATCAGTAGAGTCTCCTCAACCACCTACCGGCTTTTTTGCCGTAGTAATTGCGGATCACTCTCTGTCCCATCCTCGCTCCGGGTCCGCCTCGCGGCACCAATAAACTCGCCGTTTTGCCGATCGTGCGTCCTGCATAATGGCCTGCGGCACGTCGCACGATCCGCGCCCCAAGTTTCTGCTGCTGAAGCGCATCGACATCAGCAAGGCCACGCTGGATTTTCAACGCGCCCAATCGCAGATCCGATACCCACGGACCTCCGAACCCCATTGCCTGTAGCCAGCCGAGATTCGAGCTAATCTGCACCAGCAATCGCCTGATCGACGTAAGCTGATCTGACAGTCGGATTCTCTGTGCCTGCTGCACCATCTCTGAATATGCAGCGACACCAGCGTTGTGCGGTGCATCGCCCAAGACCTTCGCCAGTGTAGGTCTTGCATGCGGGCGTGGCAGAATCACTATCCCCGCCGGATGCGGTCCGAACTGACCACCGCCACCGACACCATATTCAAGGTAGACGAGGCTTTTTGACGTGGTGAACACCACCCACGTATCATGCGATTCCTGCTGCATACCGATCGACTGAACTGACTTGCCTGTATCACGGGCTGGCGGCTTACCCGGCGCACTGGCCGTATGACCGATACGCCGTGGCCCAACAGGAATTACTTGCCAACCGCCCGGTCCCTTCACGGTACGCAGGTGCTGTGTATACCGCTTACCCGTACCGAAATTCACCGATAGCGTCAGAATCCACTTTTCGTAGAAGTCCTTCGCTACCGCCCGCGTTGATGCCTCCGTTGCCTGCCTCATGCCGAATGTTTCCATCATCAGCACTGGCTGACCGGCGAAGACCGCCCAACCGAGGTTTGTGCTACTTACAGGCATCAGCCGAGCGTGTCATCAGAGGTGTCGTCTACTGAATATTCCATCAGTGCTTCCGTGTGGTTGTCGAACCGATTCACAAGGTCGATCCGATAATGCTCACCTGCATACGGGCCTGTCGTAGCTTTCACGAGATGTCCAACATGAATATTCACACTGGGCATCATAAAGAGCTTGTGTGTCGTCGCACGTTGTTGACCAATCGCCGCGAACAGGTCGCGTCCAGATAGCGCCTGTATATGTGCGAGTTTCCCCGTCTCCTTATCAGGAAACGCGGGCACAGATTCCGTCTTGCCGACCGGCACCGAATAGTCGATGTTGCCCGAGATTGTCACTCTATGCGGTAGCAGGTAGCGGCTGATGACCATTACTTGTTGTCCTGCATACCGACAGTGAATATGGAAGTTGGGGAGTCGGCGTCGGCTGTACGTGCAGCCTTATCAGCCACCGAGATCCCGCCTGCATACGGCCCAGAACCGCCCCGCGTCGTCAGCAACTGCATAAGCGCCTTTGCTCGACGCTCGTATGCTTCCGCCTTCTGGCCGAAAGTCTCCGATACCTGTCCGATCCGGTAGCTGGACTGCGTGCCGAATTTGGAAGCAAGAGCGCCGCACGCTTCGATTGCAGCACGCAGCGGGTCGTTGTTGTTGTTGGACAGCGTGAATTGGATCTCGCTGTCTGCGAGCAACGGGTCAGCCGGGTCTGTATCGCCGATGTAGAACCGCACCGCATCAACGGCGTCGAGGTTCGGATCAGCGTAGCCCCAGTACGGCAGATCGTTAGGCATCGTCCTGATGCGCCTTGATCGCGTTCTGGAGATCAGACTTCAGTACGAAGCCATCAGAACCCGTTCCCTGCACCTCGACGCCGAGATCGGCAGCTAGTTCGACCAGTTCCGCCTTTGACAGCGACCCGATGTCATCTGGCACTGTCTGGACGGGCTTCGTCGCCACCGACGGGGACGGACGGACAGGGGTTGCCTGTCCGTCCTCCACCTTTTCAAGCCAACCCATCCCGAGCAAGCCCGAGAGTTTGTGGTATGGCTTCACCGGGAACTCTTCTCCCGGATTGTACCAAGTGTCCCCATCTAAGAGACGACGACGGCAAATGTACTTCACCATCGTTCACCCCTTCTGGTTACGCTACCGCGTCGTCGAAGAACACGCCAAGATCAGTAGCAACCAGCTTCTGATCGAACGCCTGACGCATCTCGATGATGTCGCTGTGATACCGCTTCTCCTCGAACACCTCGATCACGCCACCGAACGCCGCCGTACCCGGAAGCAGGCCCGTCCATGCGAACGTGTATCCAGCAGAAGGCACTTCGATGCCCGGCTGCGGTGCGGCGTAACAGAGCAGCATATCCTTCGAGTTCATGATGAACCCAATGTCGCTCGTACCGCCCTCCGGCCCGGCCTCGTAGATCCCCTGCGGGACCAGAATCTCATCGACCTGCAACAGCGTCGCGAGAATGTCCTTACTCGGCATGCCGAACTGGGTGTATTTGATCCTGTCGATCACGTCGCCGTGATTCAGCAGGGTCGTCAGAACGTCCACACCCATGACGATCTTGTTCGGCCGGTATCCGGTCGCGCCCATGACAGCATCAAGCCGCGCATGCACGAGGCCGATCGGATCGGAAGCCGACTGATTGAACTGAACGAACTCGCCTGCACCCGGCGTCGCTGCGACACCCTGCAATTCCGCGCCCCAGACTCCGGTCGCGAAGAACGTCGCTGCCCACAGACGGTCGCGCTTGATGAGCGCCTGCTGTGTCAACATCGACACGGCTGCGCGGCGCGGGTCCAGCGGGTCATCGTAGTTCGCGTACACCCGCTCATCGATGGCATGCGCCAACGAATACTCGGTGCAGATGTACGAGTCCTCGCCCACTTCGTACCCGACGATGGGCGAAGCGCCACCGAGCGGTCGCGGACGGAAAAGGTCACGCCAGAAGAATCCCTTTGGGAACACGGGATACTTGTCGGACTGCTTCAGAACTCCCACCACCGGAAAGACTTTTCCTGCGATGAAACTCTGAGCCTCTTGGTCATACTTCACGGACAGGTTCGTGAGATACTTGTCTACGTGAAGATCACTTGGAATCGGCTGCGGCATCTTTAGTCACTCCTTCTAGGCGACGCCGCTGGCGACGACGATGGTGAACAGTTCATCTGCGGAAGCGGCTCCAGTGAGCGCGAGTCCGACGATGACATCCGTACCTGTGGCGGTGATTGCCTTGCCAGCAGCGTCGGATGTGACGAATACGCCCGCTACGACGGTAGTGCTGGCAACAACCTTCGTGATCCCGTTCACCACGATGCTGCCCGGACTGCCGCTTGCAGGTGCGTCCACAAGGACGAACCCGTATTCACCTGCCCCAGACAGCGTTCCGTCCAGTTGGACGAGAAGATACTGACTGCCAGTCAGGTCTACCGTTGCGGTGACGTCCCAAAGGTCCTGTCTTCCCTCGTACATTTACTTGCCCTCCTTCGCGTACTCTTTGGAGAGTTCTCGGTCGGCCTTGAACACCTCGTCAATCGCCGCCTCGAACGTGATTGCGCCATCCTGCTCCTTCACCATCTCACGAGCCTTCTGCGCCGCACGCTCATACGGACTCAGCATCTCGTTGTCACCACCGGTCGTGCCCTCTTCGTCGAGAACCTTCGAGACGGCGAGCAGGTTGGACATCTTCTTGAGCAGATCGTCGATGAAAGCCTCGTGCTCGGGCACGTTCTTGTGGATCGCCCGCAAGACTTCGGCGAACTTCTCGTCCTCTGTCGGCAGCTTCAGACCTTCTGCCTTCGACAGATACGTCTTCATCTCGGCCGCTTCTTCGCGCTTGGCGATGTCGGCCTTGAGCGTTTCGACCTGTTCCGCAGTCTCCGTGCGTTCCTTCCACAGCGACTCGATCATCGGCCGAAGATGTTCCGGCACCTTTTCGAGATCGACAGTCCCATCGTCTTTCAGGATGGCGTCGGATTCGTCACCTTCATCATCGGTCCCATCTTCCACGGCGTCCACGACGAAACCGCTCTTGACCAGCAGCGACTTCAGAACTTCCGTGCTTACATCTTCCCTGTGCGCGTTGACCAGCTTCAGCGCACCCTTCAGCGCATCGCGAGACTGCTCGGGCGCATTCTTCAGCACCTCGTCGATTTCACTCTCGTTCTCCAGATCCGTCTCCAGAATCAAGGCGATCAACTCTTCCACGGCAGTATCCCTCTCGTTCTTGGTCAGCAGGAACCGTCGCCGATTGGCGGGACGGTCCACGAGGCTAACTTCCAAGACTTCTAAATTCGTGAGTTCTGGCATAAAGACATACCATCCTCAAAGGACAATTCGATTGCGATTTTTGGGAGATCGTGGCGTCCGTATTGAGATCACGGACAACCAATTCTACGTTAAACATGCATGGCGGTGCAACATACTACTGTTTCGTGGCAAATCCGCCGATGCTGAATCCCGTATAACTTCCTTCTTTCACGCCGGTCCACAGATCATCGTCGTTTACTCGCACGCCCATGAGCCAAGAACCGCTTCGCACGAGTTCGTCACCGAACGCCATATCTGTCGGTGCGATGAAGCTCTCGACTACATCTGCGGCTGCGGCCTCGCGGTGCTGCTGTCCGACGACCCGCGAGTCAATCAGGTATTGATGCGCGGCATGTTCGATCTCTTCCGCGCTCGTGAAATCCATATGCGAGTCAAATGTGCCCGGCTCCATCACGATCCCGTAGACAAGGCGCTTCTCGTCGTCGTTTACCTTCAAGATCGTATTGGCCGTATATGACCACTGGCTCGGGTCGGGGTTCGTGATGTCACTGCTAACAGGGTTTCCGTGCCCGTCAGTAATGACAGTAGATGAGCCTGACTCAACATCCATTTTCCACTTGATCGTGAACTCAGTCGCTGCCGGTAGTTCGGGTGCCGGGATGGGGAACTCGTCCATATCGCCACCGGCACTGTGCCAGTGCAGAAGAAGGGTTTCCCGTAAACCGTCCGGCTTCACGTCTGCTGCTGCATATTCATCGCAGGCTTTCTGTACTTGTCGAAGCGTCTGCCGTTTGGTTGGGGATTCCCACACTCTAAATTGGAATGTCTCGGCGTCGAACCTGTCGCCGACCTCTGCATATGCATGATACGGGAACAGGTATTCACCCTCCCGCTTCATCGACCGCTTGATGAACGCATCCCACCTTTCCTTCGTGGGCCAGTCTAACTCGTCCACGTAGAACATCTTCTGCGCGATCGGTCCCTCGGCAGCGTCCAACGCCTGCTTCACCCGCCGTAGCTTCCGTGCCACTTCCCCCGTGTCGCCATGCAGTCGTACAGCGAGCGGATGCGGGAGCCACGTATCGGCGATGTTGTTGAGCGCACGCTTCGCTACACGACCGAGCGCCACGATGAACTGGGGGTTCATTTCCGCCAGCGTAGCCAGCAAGTATGGTGCATATGCATTCACTTCGTCATCCGTCGGCTCGCGTGCCTTCCCACGCTCATCGACTAACAAGTCCGGCACGAGATTCATCAGCAAGACATCGGACCGTTCAAGTCCGAGTGCCTTGAGGTAGAGATCGTGAAGGGTCTCGCCGCCCGGCCCGCAGAAAGGCCGCTGCCTGATCGTGTCGATCACGCTCGGACTGGCCCCGATGAACGCGATTACTGCGTCCTTCGGTCCCTGCTCTGGGACTACGACCGGCAACTCATACGACGCCATAACGATCTCCTAGCTTCATCTCGTTCGCATTAGGCCCATGCATACGCAGGCGGATACACCGGGGGAGCCTCGACGTAGCCCTGTACTGCGAACGAATGCGCTGCAAGGCCACTGAGGTCATCGTGACAGGTCACAACTAACTGCTGACCCTCTGTCAGCCGGATATGCGTGCCGGATTGCGAGAACAGCCACTGTGCCTGTAGGAAGTCATCACCCGCCCCAAATGCGACCAGAGACGTATCGTATGCAACCTTGCCCCAGTCGGAGTTCGCTTTGACGGACACGCCATCCGTGAGATCGACCAGCGTGGAGCCGTCGTCATCGATGATCTTGACCGTGATCCCGTTCGTGAGCGCCGCGCCGAGACTACCGTAGTCCTCGCCCACGAATCCCGTGCCGTCTTGGATATGCGCGAGCAGGCCCGTGATCCGGTACACCTCATCTGTCTGCGCTTCAAGATAGAATCTGAAAGGGGTCTCCATCGTGCTCGTGCCCGTGCCGTCATCCGTGAATTCGACTGCCGCGCCGCCCTGTGTCAGCGCGACTTGGAACGTACCGGCAGCGACTGTCTCGACGATCCAGTAGTCCGTCAGCAGGGCGAGTTCTGCTGGCAAGCCACCGCCGGAGTTCGTGAACTGGAACGGGCCGTCTCCCGCCAAGTACCCGTGTGTGGCTAGATTCACGAGATTCGTGGCGTTCGTGAACGTCACCACCGAGTCTGCATACAGCCCCGTCGCCTCAGTCGCTCCGGTTCCATCCCCCCGCGAATCGAGATAGCGGGAGAGGATCGTCGGTACACTTCCATACACATCGGGCATTGTCATCCCCCAGTAGTCTTTTGTTTCGCTACTTTCAGATTGTAGCGTCAAGTTCCTGCTGACTCGGTTCGTCGTTTGTTGAGCCGCCCGCTGGCGGTGATTCCGTAGACCCTGTATCCACATCGCTGCTATCGTCAGTGCCGCTATCCGGCGGATTCAGTGGCACGGGCACATCGTCCTGTGTATTCCGGGCACGTAGCGTCGTCGTAGGCATGCCACCTTGCTCGCGCAGGAAGCGTTCAAGGTCGCCATCTGGGAACAGCGGCATGTTCGACTGTGCCAGCCTGAAGACGTATTCACCGAGTTTTTCTAGGTCGATCTGATCGACGCCGCCATGCATAATCCGGGGCGGCGCTTCCGCGCTCATGCCGTTCAGGAGAAGGAGTTTCGGGATTGCATGCTGGTTGAATACGCCCGCGATGGCATTCAGGTATGCATTGATCGCCTGCGCAAACAAGTCGATCTTCGACTGCGCCAGCGCGAAGCTACCGACGCTTTCGTGGCCGAGAAGAATGAAGTCAGCCAACAGCGACATGGCGATACGCTGGTCGTAGCGCGACACGATGCGATCGGTGTCGAACTGTCGCCTGCCACCCGTAGTCAGCAGCTTGAGTTCCCACATCGGGTTTCCGTGCGCATCGTACAGGGCGGGCATGACGATCCCTTCCTGCTCGTCACGCCGAATTCGCGTCGCCACGTCCTTCGCCATATTCAGGGCGGCGAGTTGATCTGGTGTCGCGTCCGGTGCGAATAGCTCGGGCGGTGCCTTCACGACCGGGATACCGGCAAGATCGCGCTCGATCCCGATACCCTCGATCTCCTCGATCTTCTTCTTGAAGTACCACGGCCGGTAGCCGTTGCGCAGGATGGACTTCCCTTCGGGATTGTTCTTTGCGACGGTTGTGCGGAAAAGCAGAGCCTTTTCGATCGGAATGAAGATTTCACTCCGCGTTTCTTCATTCCTCTGCGTCATCCCGAGGATGCCGCCATTCGGATCAAAGCTCCAGCTAACCAGACTTTCCTGCGACCGAATGCCAAACTTTCGCCACCCAATGTTCCCGTCCGTATACTTTGAACGGTACTTGCCGTCCTTCTCTTCTGGACCTTTGCGGAGCTTGAATACCTGCTCGAAGTACGACCAGCCGTAGATCAGGAACGACAGGATCTCGCTGATCGTGTCTTCCCAACTCTGCGACATATCGTTCCGGCACTGCTCAACGTAGTCGGCGCGTTCGTAATCGTCCGGTGCTTCCTCGGATGGCTCGGTGCGCCACGACGCCTGACGCATAATCATGTCTACCGCGAAGATCATCGCACCAACGACAGGATCGTTGCTGCTCATCTCCCGATAAACTTTTACGCCTTTTTCACCTTTTAGCTCACGAAGGAACTCTTCCTCAATGATGCCGCCAGATTGCTTAAGGCCGCTTACGCCGATTTCACCTAGATTGGCTTTGTCAGGCATATCTACCCATTACATTGCGACTTTCCACGGGCTTGAGCGCGTAAAACTAACAGGCATCAACGCGCCCGAGAGGTTTCCATGAGCACAAAAATGACGCCACGCTAGGGCAAGTGCCATCACGCAGTCATCGTACATGCCTTCCGGCGCTGCATATCTTACGCCGGTTCGCGTGTATTCATATTCAAACGATTCCATTTCTGATACAATCGTGCCTTCTGGGAACCGAATCTGCTGGCCTTGTACGGCAACGCGCAGGCCATCGAGGAGTTGCTGTTTGCTAGGACCGGTGAACTTGAACCCCTCGAAGTTCGATATGCGTGCGGTTGCATACCGATAAGCCCCTCCAAGTGCGTCTAATTGCAGATCCTCGACGATCGGATCGCCGACACCCGTCGAGTCGCACAGCGCCCGTACCCTGCCGGTGTATTGAAGGATGCGATCTTTCGTGATGTTCCACGGTGACTGCCACCGCTCAAATGCGCATACACGGCCTTCACGGTCCAGCGCAATCCCGACTGTATAGTCACGCGACTTAGCCAGATCCCACCCCCAGACGACGGGCGGCTGATCCGACATTGGCGCTATGCACGATTTAATCTGCTTGATCCCAAACGGATTACCGCCGTCATCTGACGGCTGGCACAGGTACAGTTCGTTGAAGATGAGTTCTGGTAGTTCTGACTTCGCGTCCTCGATCTCCTGCCAGTCGAGAACCCCGGCTTCAGCGGCGTCATATGCAGTAATCATCGCGTAGTGCATATTCCGCTCACCGGCCTGTGCGCGGCGTGCGAGCCTGTAAGCCCAGTTCTTACGGCCCTTTACGTTGCCGATGAACCGGACATCACCACGAGTCTGCGTAATCGTAGACCGGATTGCATACCACGCCTCTTCTTTGACGCGGGTCGCCTCGTCGATCACGGCTGCATACACATCTTCTCCGTACAGACTATCTGGTTTATCGGCGGTCTTGAACCAGATGAATGTGTCGAAAGGGAGAAGCTGAATATACAGATCAGAGTCGTTCGTCTTATACATTTCTGCTGGTAGTGACGCGGCGACCGCCCGCTTCAGTCGTCGATATGCAATCTTTGACTGCGGGTAGACAGGTGCGACCCACCAGAAGTTATGTCCCGGCCTCCCTTCCAGCGCCTTCTCAAAGATCCAGATAATACAGCCGTGCGTCTTGCCACTCTTCGTAGATGCCTCGCACACACCGTAGCGTGCGTCGCAGAACAGTGCTTCTTCTTGTTTTTTGTAGAGGAACGGGCGGGTGTAGTTGAAGGCAGACTTTTCGGCAGCTTTAGTCATTCTCGATGACCTCTGCCTCTATCACTCGCGGATCTTCAGTTTCAACGAGCGCGTTGTCGCCCATATGCAAGGTGAAGTCGATCGTCTGCTTCTTCTCGTTGGTGAGCGTCGCCTGCGTTCGACGGCCGTAGCGATCAGGCCACTTCCGCTCGGCGAGCCATGCATACGCCTGCCACGTACCATTCTTCCCTGCAACGCGGATCGCGTCGATCGCTTCCTGCTCGAACTCGGCAGAGGCCACTACGACAGCATTGTATAGCCATTCCCACTCGGTGTCGCCGTCTGCGCCAAGCCTGTAGACCCGCCGGAATGTAGTTTCACCAACACCAGCGAGGGCGCAACACACCTTTAACGACTGCCCGTCACGCACGTTGGCGCAGATAACTCCAACGCGAGCGGGCGTCAGCAGCGTCTTGGCGGTCTTTTGCAGAAACGTGAACTTCGCGACTTCTTCACCAGAAATGGCGGCTACCGGTAGGTTCTGTGCAGCTTCGCTCATTTGTTCACCGGGGAGGTGAGAGCGCGGACCATCTCTTCCAAACTATCGAGTGACAACGGTTCCGCTTCGCTTTCGATGAGCCAGTCAATTTGTGACCGTCCGATATTAAGTTCACCACAGTCCAAACATTTCCAGTAGGAATGTGGTCGCATGTCGGAATAGTCTGGGTGGTTCGCAGAACGCACATCCATACGCTCCATCCTGCCACCGCACTCACGACACGCTCGGTGTGCTTTCATATTATCCGGGTATAAGTAGACCGTATTGGTGATCTTATGGCAAGGATCACACCACTTGTCAAGCAACATGCTTACGAGCGGTATATTTACACGATTCTGTCATATGCAGTGAGCGTCGGCTGTTGGCAGTCTTTACCGACCACCTCTTGCGGTAAGCGGCCAGCGTTGGTACATTGGTTCACGCATAAACGCCCAAACTACTGGAGTGGTGCGATGTCTAATGACTGGGTAGTCGGAAATCCGAGTGGCCCCGGTGACACTGTTCTGCCGACCGCGAAGGAACTCTACAAGCAGTTAGACCAAATGACCGATGCGTACAGCGACAACGCGGAAGCACTCCAGATGGTCACGCTCGGCATAATCGCCACCACGCTGATTAGCTGTTTGCAGGAAATGGAGGACATCAGCGAGACTCTGAGGCACACGTACTATGACTCAAAGAGATAGAGAGCGGTTCAGCGATCAGTTTTTCCTGCCGTGGACATCGGTGCGTGAGAACGGCACGCCCGTACCGTACCAGATGGTGTTCACTGACGACGCCGGGTCTATCCGCGACCGCATCCGCAAGATGGAAGATCGCATCGACGAGCTTGAGAAGACCGGGATGCGCGTAACTGCTGCATGGCGAAACCGCGAAGGCACCGCGTTCACCGAGGCAATGAAAGAGTTGAAACGCTGTGTCCGAGCATACTAAGTACCGGACGATCGTCGCTGATCCGCCGTGGTCCTATAAGGAAGGACTGTGGCAACGCAGTAAGTCCCGTGCGAAGTCGCACTACCCTACCCTGTCAGTCCAAGAGATCAGCCAACTCCCCGTCTGTGACATCGCGGCTGACGATGCGTACCTGTGGCTGTGGGCGACGAACCGGCATTTGCTGACGGGCTGTGCGGCCGTCGTGATGAACGCATGGGGGTTCCGACCGCTGACCGTACTGACATGGGACAAGGTATCACTGGGACTCGGGCACTACCTTCGCAACATCACGGAACATGTTGCGTTTGGTGTGCGCGGCAGTCCGGGCGGTTTTGCAAAACGACAGCCGGTCATGCCGACACTGTTCCGCGAGAAGCGCGGCAAACACAGCGCGAAACCGGACACGCTGTACGACATGATCCACGATGTATGTTACGGGCCGTACTTGGAATTGTTTGCCCGTAAGAAGCGTTACGGTTGGGATTCGTGGGGTGAAGATGTTGGTGATCCGCTAGATATTGGGTTCAACCCACGCAGATGGGTGAATGATGTCTGACTTCTACGACCGTGACGGACAGCCACTGACGCTTGACGAATGGGCGGCAGTGATGGAAGATCGAGACTACAGGCGTGTTGCGCTCACCGAGGTCGGTGGGGCGTCAGTATCAACCGTATGGCTCGGTAGCGATCATAACTGGAGCGACGACAAGGGTCCGCCGATCATCTTTGAAACTATGATCTTCGGCGGTCCACATGACGACTTTTGCGAACGCTATTCGACAGAAGGACAAGCGCGTGCGGGACATTGCAGTGTCGTTCGTGCATTGAGGGATGGTGTCGATCCTTGAGCGGAACAATATTCGCGGCGAATGCCCGTATGCATACGATTCTGTCTTGGTGGTACCGGGAAGTTGATTCGCTCACCGAACAGGACATTGAACGCATCCGGGGCATGTGGCTCACGCTCCCGTTTGCATACCCATTCGCACGCTGGCTAGCTGTCCGGCTGGTGGAAAGGATCTGGTAATGGTTTTCGCACGAGTATACCCACGAGAATCAGAGAAGTCTGCCCACGACGACGCCCTATCGTTTGAGCGTGCGTTGTGGGCACTCGGAGCATTGATTCGCGAGAGTAGACATACGGACCCCGCCCAACACGACTCCCCCTATTACGAATTAGATGTTGAAGGATTGAGTGAAGGGACGGCTGTGGATGTATTCATGCGTATGAATGACGGCGACAACTTCCCTCACTCCAGATGGTTTCTCTTCCCCCCTAAGTCTGCAAATGGTTCCAACGGCAACGGCGTAAGTCTGTTCACTTGTTCCGTTTGTCGCTGTCCCACACATCGCCCAACATGTTACGAATGTGCCACTATCGAAGGAGGTACAGGAGAATGACTATCCAAGCATTTGCCGCGCTGATGAAGAAGTATCTGAAGGCGGTGGACCGGGTAGGCACTGCACCGAGCACGAAGTCGTACAAAGAGCGCACGGAGAAGGAACGCACGCTTCGTATCGAGGTTAAGGACGCGCTCGCGGAGTTGGTCGCGCAGGAAGAAAAGGACAAAGAATGGCTCGACGAGGCGAAGGAAGAGACGCCCGCTCCGAAAAAGCGCGGTCTGCCGAAGAAAATCGTCGAGCCGACACCAGTAGACGCAGAGCCGCCGAGCGAAGGCGAATCGAGCACCTGAAAGAGCACGGCTATGTTCTTGTGCCCAAGCTAACCGAGGCATTGTCGGTGATGAGCTTGGCGACGACGGTCGGTATTCAGTGCATAGTCGAGCTAACATCAGCGGGCGGCGTTACGGTATTCAGTGTCACGCAGCAAAAAGTTGACAAATAGCCATGCTGTAGCTATATTCCAGCCAATAATAGAGCGTCGCGGGCGTTAGCGGCCCCAACAGGAGCGACAAACAGGTGCGGACCCACCTCCCCGCCCAACAAATCGCTCGCCCCCGCACGGGAAAGCGGCGCTACTACCCTGATATGTAAAGGGAGTACGGAATCGTGTCAGACTACGTGAAAATGACTGAGCCGCAGAAGGCGCGGGCGCGTGACATCTCCGAAAACGAGACGACTCAGTTCATGCGCCTGTGTAAGAGCATCGGTGAATACAACGAACAGCGCCACATGTACGTGATGAGTGGCGATGAAGAGGCGTACACGCAAATGCGGACCGCGAAATCCAAAATTCGCGCCGAAGTGCTCCGTCTGTGGGAAAGGTGGAGCACGAAATAAGGGGGAACGCAGTGAAAACCTCAGAACAATGCGGAATGTGCGGCGAGGGCATCGCGAAAGCGGTCGAACGGGCGGCGCTGATAGAGAATCAGAGCGGCGGCGTGTTCGAGGTCGTCCAGATTTTCTTCACCTGCCCCGAATGCGGGACGGAATACGTCACACCAGAACAATATTCCGTCAACTTCGACCGGTTCATGGTCGCGCAAGGGCGTGATCCCGTCGAAGTCCGTGCAAACCGTCCGCGCATGCGTCGCATGGATGACAAATGACTACATGCACTGGCCCGGAACGCAGGCCCGTCTACTGCGAGGACTGCGACGAGATGACGGCGAGGACGGAGAACGTGAAAACGAACGGCGTCGCGTACTGTGCGATCGTCTGTTCTAAGTGCAACAGGACGTGGATGACAGAATTGCAGCAACTGAGCTACGATCAAGGGATTATCGCGCACCAGACGATTTATGCAGCGGCCAACAAGTCGGGTAAGACGAACGCAGTCGCAGCAGCGAGCAAATTGCTAGTGGAGCCGCATCTGTTCACGACTGTACCGGGCGGCGGGCGCATCTATCTCGTCGCAGAGCCTATGGCCCACGGCGAACGGATGACCCTTGAGTGGGATCACAATGGAAGAGAGTATTCACTGAACTACTTCATCGACAACCGCCTGATCGCGAGCGCAGTTGATCCGAAAGAAATTTATGCAGCGGCGGTAGCTAGACTCGTGCAACAAATGGTTAAGGACAAATGGAATGTATCTATGCCCTGAGATCAAGGTTGTGTTCCTCGCCCAACCGCGAACGGCGTCGCGCTCGTGCGTGCATTTCCTACAGGCACGGACGCCTATGCGCAGACACAAGCAGTCGGCCGGGCACCATTCCATCGACATCGGCGACTTGAAAGGCTACAGGCGCGAGGGCTATCGAGTTGTAACCGCAGTACGCAATCACTACGACCTGATCGTATCGTTCTACCATCACGCGCCACATTGGTTCAGCCGACCGAAAGGTGAAGAGACGTTCACGAATTACGTGTACGATTTCGCGACCCACGAGAAGAACCAGTATGCAGAGCCGCATGCACTCTACGGCAAACTTCAGCCGTATGCATCGCATATCATCCGGTACGAGAACCTGTGGGACGAATTCAGTGCAGCGACCGGACTGGAAGTGACGGCCGAAGATCGTCAAGCGTTCCACATGGGGAAGTCCGATCGGAAGCCGTACCGTGAATATTACGATGAGGACACACATCGGTTCATCGCAGGGTGGTACAAGCACGAGATGGAAGAGTACGGATATTCATTCTAAGGTGGACCAGATGACTATGTATAGGGTGACAGATCGCACTTACGGCTGTTCGGGAATATTTCGAGGTGCATGTTGTCGAGTCGGACTACCTGCCCCTCCATCACCGTTAAGCGCGAACCGTCACCGCAACAGAAGTGACCAATGAAACGAGCGTTCTGGAAGTCAGTCTCGTGGCGCATCATCGCGACCTGTATCACGGTCACGGTCGCCTACGCTGTCACTGGCAGGTGGGACTTCGCGAGTACGGTCGGACTGATCGACGCGGCCCTGAAATTCGTCTTCTACATCCTACACGAACGGGTATGGGACAATGATCGTATGGCTGACAGGTCAACCGGGATCAGGCAAGACGACGATCGCACGGATGCTGATGGCCGCGTATGTGATCGACGGTGACGATCTGCGTGTGCTCATGCCGAACCCCGGCTACGACGAGGCGGGGCGTAGGACGAATATCGACCGGGCGCAGGCGATAGCTGCGTACCTCGCCCATATCGGCGAGTTGGTCGTTGTGTCGCTAGTCGCGCCATACCGTGACCAGCGCGAAGAATTCAAAGCGAGTCAGAACGTCGTAGAAGTCTACCTGCACACGACCGAGATCCGTGGCCGCGAACATTACTTCGTCGAGGACTACGAACCACCACAGGAGAACTACGTTGACATCGACACGGGAGAAGCCTCAGTCGAAGAAGCAGTACGCATTATTTATCGGGCGATGGCAACCGTGGCATGACGGGCACGACTGGCTGATCCGTCAGAAGCTCGATAAGGGTGTGCCGGTCCT
>Ga0307376_10001287_pt1 | contig 27701 bp, 18 predicted proteins | sample TR2MG_FD_202536 | JGI IMG/M metagenome (GOLD analysis project Ga0307376, IMG submission 202536) | Soil microbial communities from Risofladan, Vaasa, Finland - TR-2 | ecosystem: Environmental > Terrestrial > Soil > Coastal area > Acid sulfate soil | place: Finland: Risofladan, Vaasa | collected...
ATGACGCCTTAAACTACAAACATCAGCCCTGGATAAAAAAATCCGTGTTACCCGAAAAGCAAATCCCAAAAACTGAACCTCCTGAAAATAAGGATGATTAAAGGCATTGGGGCGCAAGTTGGGTTAACAGAAAGAAATATAAGAATAACAGCAGTACCACTGGGGCGAAGAAAAAGCAGAGAGACAGAGTCTTATTATCAGAAACAAAAACGGAGAAAAGAGGCAGCCGTAAGAAATCATATTGAAGGTAAGTTTGGACAAGGGAAAAATGGTTACAATCTCAATGAAATAAGGGCAAGATTAAAGAATACATCAGAGAGTTGGATTGCTTGTATATTCTTCATAATGAACTTGATACTCTATGAGAAGGGATGTATTTTTGGCTCAATTTTAGAAAAGGTCAATGGATCTGGAATCAAAATCATGGAACGTATCGGGCAAATAATAGCCTTATTTATTCCAAAACAAGTTTGTCTGAACAAAAAATTAAAAGTAGAATACTTATTACGCTGACTTTATCAGCAAACCCTAATTAGTCACTATGTTAAATAGCCGCTCGGCCAACCTTAATTGCATTGTAAATTCTTTTGTATGAACAATTTACAAAAGATTTACTTAATGCAATTCGCCCTCACATTGCCACTACACGCTTTTCTTATTGCCTGCGCTCAAAAAGTTTTTCTAATCAGTCACAAGAGTATTTGCAAATTCACCGCCAGCCGGCGGTTCAGTTTGCAATACACTTGTTTTGCCTACCTATTCATTATTCTAATCAGTGTTTATTATAAGTTAATTAATATCTTCTACAGGGTCTTTAAAATTACCTATATCCAAATCTAGTCCGGAATCAATAATGTAATATGCTATTAATAGTGAAATTGAAAGTGAAATATTTGTTCTTGTTTCTTCAACATCTATATCAAGATTTTCAAAAATCTCCACCATAATATTAGGTGGAATAATAATACCAACATGGAAATCAGGTGCATTACCCATCCACCTTATCACTTCTTCTCTATTATAGTAATAAGTAAAATCCTTCAGACTGGTATTCTCAACATTAAATGCATGGTTAATGAATCGTGTACTATTTTCTAAGAAGGAAGTAAATCCCTCAAAATATTGGAAACTTCCATAAAAATGATAGTATTGTGAGTTCTTATAACACTTACCAAGTTCGGGTATAAATGTGTCTGGTAACTCTATTGCATCATGATCTTTATCAAATCTATATTTTTTTGACTTTAGTCTAAACCAATCAAAGAAATCATCAACTTGCTCACCAAGAATATTGTTATATGTGTTATAGTTTCTAATCCTGTATATATTAATTAAACTTTTCTTTGTAATTTTCATGACGCTCAGTTTCAAACTATCATATTTATCTATAATTATTAGTAATATTTTTCGCTACGTTTCCCTTGAACACCAAAGCCTTATCTATAGGGGGTTAATTCTGCAGTACACTTACTTACCTATCATACTTCTAAGAGTCCACTCAATAATTAATTATACGTTTCATCCTTAACCTGTCCTACTGGACTTAATGACCGGCTTTAAAACATCTTCCAGATATATCTCAATTGCAGCTACCCAGTGTGTGTCCTTGGTGTTAATGCAATTTATTAAAATCAATCCACAATTAATATTACATGAGTCAAGAGATTTCATTTGATACTCATCATTTCTCGTGTTATCCCTTATATGTTCAAGTGCCCTTTTACGTGAATTAGTTAAATGCCTACCAACCTTTATTATTTTATCTTCAAACCAGAAAATATAGACGCCAGGTTGAGCAACAATCTCATCTTTTGACTCGTAGGCTTCTTCTAATGTCAACCTGATTAAATTGAATTTATCTTCAATCGGATAGAATTCCTTCTTGAAACTTGATATTACAAACTCTTCCACTTATTATTTATTATTCATTTGCATATGTTAAAGGATTCAGAAATACCCTCTATATGTTACTGGTGTTGAATTACAAATAGAATCAAGACTACCTATTTTGGTAAACATCTTTGCATCCTTTTCAAAGTTGAATAGCCTGAAAAGATGATAGTCCTTTGAATAATCCTTAGAGAACAGTAATTCGTTTTGGGTAAAATAAAATGGGGCTTCTTTACTTAATTTGGTTGTCTTCACTTCAACATACTTATCCTTACCATTGCTATATTTAGATAAAATATCAAATCCGGCTCCATTACCTTCCTCTTTAGCTATCCATCTAACAGTATCAGCTAGTTTTTCCTTTCCTATTCTTCTTAGTTCCCATTTCTCAAAATATAATACAAGCTCCTCCCCTTTCATGCCAAGATTTCTGTTATTTTGCTCTCTTTCCAGATAATTTACTTTTATTGGATTCCTATTATACGATATCCGGGGTTCTTTAAATTCCTTAATTTCAGGTCCTTCAACCAAAATATTATCAAATTGCACTTTTACTGGAGCGATGACTTCCTTCTCAGAAAAGATTCTGAATTCATTCTCGATATCTTTATGACCAATTAGATAATCTAATACTTTATCCTCTAATACTTTTTGATAATTGTAACGTGGTAAATAACCTATTATGAAAGGCTGACCAAGTTTTGCTAGCACCGCACTAATATTCTGATGCTTAAACTCAATGGAGCCTTCTGATCGATTTATTAAAAGAGGTAAGAGACTGTGTCTATGGAAAGTCTTATTATAGGATTCTCCAGCTAATTCTGATTTTAGCATACTAAAGTAATCCTCAATAATTAATGCAATTTCAATATCTGACCAATCTGCTGCCATTTTAATAAAAAGTACAAAATTATCCGGTCACAACTTTCTTTACGAAGTTACTCAAAATCTACACTTTCTACTTTTATCTTTTTCCTTTTGTCCCCGCCGAAGCGGGATCTCCGCTGCGCTTCGACTTTTATCTTGGCCTTCTGCTCCCCGTTTTGCCTATAATTGGCTTCGCCGAGCTCCGCTTTGCTCGCAATGACGCTACAATAAATATTGGTTTGTTATAGTCTTCTACCAAATTCAGTAAACCACACCGTCATTGCGAGAATCCGCCATGCGGATACGAAGCAATCTCAATAAATTTCACTGGAATCATTTAAACATTATGTCAAATAGAAACAAAGAATACCGTGATTAATCATAGCATTAATGCAGTGATTATTCTAAATATGCATGTTCTACTGATTACTGATTACTTTTATCTACTATCCTGGCCTTCCTCTCCTCACTTTATGTCATCAGATGATGGTACTAATCTTGCTTTAAGATCCGGATCACTCATATCCTTATCCAGAGGGAACATAGGCCTATTGATTCTCTTATAATTAAGACGCTCCAGATCCTGATCTACACCTCCGGGCGTTAGAGCCATTATCCAGTCTGCCCTCATATTATATAGTTCGGGTACTAAATAACCAATTTTTACAACGACAATATCAGTTTTCCGGGGATTGAGACCTAATCTGGTAAAATCAATCTCCCTGTGATACGGCTTCCTCTTCTTTGTGACAATTACATACACACTACCAATCTTTACAACGACTTCAGATTCTGCATATATATCTCCATGTTCGATAGCTTCTACTGTTCCGGCTAACTGTAATGGAGGAGCGTAACGAGCGTCGACAACTGCCCCTGCATATGCGTCAACTTTGCCACCAACACCTGCTTCAATGGCCTTTTGTACAAATTCCGGTCCTGGTATAGAGGCATAAATAAGAGAAGGTCCGTTTTCTGATTTAAATTCGGGACGGGAAAGTATTTCCTGCAAAGTCCAGGTCACATCCCCTGCCCCACCAGCTGTTGGATTATCACCCATATCGCTGATAATAAAAGGATGCTTTTTACTCACAATTGCTTTTTCAAGGCAGTCATCAAGAGAAGCAGTCGGGGCTACAAACACAAACTCTGATCTTACATCCCAGAAGCTTTTCGCTAAAAGCTCAGCGCCACTTATCACTTTCTCTTTATCATCACCTGTTACCATTACAACAGCATGATTGCGAGGTTCGTCGGCCCATGCATATCCAATCCATATCGCAGCATCAACAATTCCTTCCTGATCAGCCACCGGTGCCACCTTTGCATATAAGCTCTTGCCCGGTTCTATTCTTGTGCTTGTCTTCTCTCCGGGTAACAATACAGGCACTGGAATCCACGCTTTATATGCAGGTTTCCCTTTTCCGCTTTCTAATCTGTATAAAAGATTTTCTACTGCCCTTTTTTTAGATTCTATTGCATCTTCATGCGGTGCTAAACGGTAACAGGTGATCAGGTCAGTATTTTGTGCCAGTCTCCATGAAACATTTCCATGTAAATCCACTGAGGTTGAGATAATGGTTTCCTTACCAACTACCTCACGAATTCTGATGATAAAGTCACCTTCCGGATCATCAAGGCCTACAACACTTATTGCTCCATGAATATCAAAAAAAAGGCCATCATACGGAGCATTTTTTTTAAGCAGATCAAGTGTCTTCGTCACCAACGATTCGTACGCCTCCCGGGTAACAATACCTCCGGGCATAGCATGACCCCTTAATGTCGGAATCCAATTCGCCCGGCTTCGATCGAGCGAGTCAGGAGACAAAAATGGATAGTATGTGAAAATGTCTTCACCCGTTTTAGTATGAAAAGCTTCTTCAAGGGTAAGTGCCGGCGAAAATGTACTTGATTCTATGGCTAAGCCCGCAATGGCAATACGTGGAAGTTCCTTCGTTTGAAGATTATTTTTTCTCTCTTGCAAATAGGTCGGTTGACTAAATCCAACTACTGCGAATAGCTGAATAAATATTAAAGTGAAGAGTATTTTTATCATATCAGTTCCTCCATATATATTTCGATTAATTTAGTTTTGTCTCGTCCTAAAATTAGTTGTCACTTTTAAGTGTGACAAAATTGATTTAAAGTTAAGCAAAAAATTAAATGGGTTCATATCACGCAACATGGTATTTTATCTGCAACCCTGTAGGAAATTATGAACCGAATTCGGCGCAAATTCATTAGCACCTACCACATTTTTGATTGAATAGCTACCATCCGAATTTTTTGTAACACGACTAACCCAAAAATCAGCAACCTCTTTCAGTACCGGATAACCCTTTTGAGTTAACCATTTTATATCCTTAGTTATTCTGTAATAGTTCCAAAAAGCAATACCAACATCTGCCGTAATATGATGTTCAAAAGTTCCTGTCAAAGCAAAGGGATGAGTAGCTTCCTCTCCTGTATCGTCACTTTCCCATGGGAACATAGCTCCTTTGTAATCATAGTTGCCAGCCTTTCGTTTTGCAGCCTCTAATCTATCTGATCGGTAATTGACAAGTGATCGGGCAATATCTTGATTAAAGACTAAAAGCGGAGGGAACATCCATAGCTCTGTATCCCAAAAAATATGACCATTATACGGAACTTGTAAAGATAATCCCATAGGAGCAATACTTAAATCTGAATCGTCTCGCCCAAATGCATATAAATGATAGAGAGCCAAACGTACATCCTGTTGCGATTGCCTATCCCCTTCAATAATTATATCCCCTTGCCATAACTCATTCCAGAGATCTTTATGTTGCTGTAAAAGAACATCTCTTGGAGTTAACAAGTTAAAAATTACCAAACGTTCCGGTTATGAAAAGTAGGCGACCCCGAAGCACTTAGCTTTCAATTTAGTACTTAAACCCGCATTACGGTTGGGCTATGAAGCGTGGCGGATACAGGAGCATTCACTTTCAAACCGAGTTGAAGTTGATACCAGCTACAAATGCTCAAAAAACGACTTCCCCCGCCATGCTTTATGAGCCTTTGTTATGCCGTCGTGCTTTATTCTAAATCAATAATTATCTGTATATTCTCTTTAACCAATTCAATTAAGTCTTGTGGTAAATCTCCCACTTTCTTTATGAGTCTTTTATTATCTATGGCACGAATCTGGTCAATCATAATGTCGCAGTCTTGATTTAGTTTTGCCATCCCTCTTTTAAGATGAACTCTTAAAATTTCAGAATCCTTTTTTATATTTGTTGTGATGGGACAAATAATAGTTGAAGGATGCGGTATTTTGTTCAATAAATTAGTCTGGACAACTAAAACAGGTCTGTTTTTTCCAGGTTCTGTTCCAATCTGCGGATTCAAATCTGCTATCCATATCTCAAATTGTTTAATCAACATAATCAATCTCCTCAAAGTCTTTAAGTACTGACATCGAATCACCTTTTACTAATTCAGATTCCTTTTTAAGTCTTTTATCAAGAATCAAACGTCTCTGAAGTCGGTTGTAATAATCTAATGCTTCGTTAATATATCTATTTCGAGGTTTTTTCATTTTTGATAGAATCTTTTCAGTTTCCCTGAAGATAGAATCGTCAATTTTCAATGATACTGTTTTCATGATATTTAATTTATATATCACAAAGGTATGTCAAATAAGTATATTCTCCAATATTTTTTGATTTTTTTGCATGCCCCATAACGTGAGTCTGTGTAAAAACTCATATTATTCCTAAAGATAGTTCACAGGAACGTAACAGGGATGTTTTGTCTGCATAAATATTTTCTGTTTCCGGTGTGAACAGGAATTTACATTTTTCTGAAAAGTGATCGAAAAGGCTTAAAACAGGCCTGATTAGTATAAAAAAATCTGACAAACAGTACTTCTTCAGTACCAGAATGAGTTTTTCGGCATCTAATATCGATATACACCGGGTCAGGTTGTATCCGATAAACATCAACCCAACCTCTCCCAGTACATTGTCTTTTTTTCTGACCAGGGCATGTGTAAACAGTATGCATCGCATTGCCTTGTGGCCAAATATAAAAGTCTTGTTCCTTATCATAAACAAAGCTGGTAATGGGATATAGTCCAATAGGGAGGATGTCCCTCTTCTTCGCATTCAACATGAGCAAATCCAAAGCTTTTCAGATCAATGGCATCGACAAATGCATCGACCACGCGAACAAAAGACTCAGAGGTTATATGCAGTAAGGGATTGCGGGCTACTTTCCTGTCCACCGACACCGAAGTTTGAGCGGGGCAGAATGCTTGAATTACCACTGAAACCCTTATTGCATATAGCCTTTGTTAGCGTTTCGTTATTTTATCAACTCATATATATCTTTCGCCGCTTTATCATTTGCTGTTGCAATTTCTTTCAGGGTCTGTTCTTTATTAGCTTTTATGCCATTTTCTTGTAATTTTTCTAATAATTCATTAATCTCCTTATTGTTTTCAATGGCATACTCTTCAAGTGTTTTTTTCCCAATTCCTGTTCCTGCCATTCCTGAAAGTGATTTACTTGTGATTATATTATAAATCTCTATTGGTGGTAAGTTATTCAAGATTCCTATTTCAGTAAGATTCTCACTTGTATTATTAAACTTAATATTATTTGCATTTAATTTATTAGTAATCTTATCAATACTTATACTATCTGATCTTTCAGATAATTCAATCAGTGTTAATAATTCAGCATGAGGTATTGGTGGTTCCGTTTCCGTATTTTCCCATGATTCTGTCAAATACTCGCCAAAATCCATTACAGTGCTAAACGGTGGTATCGAATAAATTATCCCAAGAAAAAAAAGAATGGTGAAAATAGAAGATAAATAAAGTTCTTTCTTTTTGTTTAATCCCTGTTTTGTTTTGCTTTTTAAGTATGAAACAAAAACCTTCCAATTGATGGAAAATAGATGAAAAATAGACAGTATTACAAATGTGTAGGAGAAAATAGTATGTATTGCCTGCCACTCTTCCTTAGAAAATCCAAACAATTTCCAGTTTACCCAATGTGCAATTCTGCCAGCGGGAGATAAATACAGTATAACCCCGGTAATAAAAATTATTATGAACGAATAAAGCAATCCAAAACTTATAAATGCTCTCCAACTAAATCCTTTTTTAATTTTATCCATGATTTGCCTTTTTATTAATTGGTATTTATGTTTTTGTGTATAATGAACGCGAACGCCGCGCTAAACGAAGTTCCGCACTGAGGGCGATTCCGCTAGAGCTTGCTCTAAGCGGAAGTAAAGCCAACAAGGGCGGGATCAAATTGCGTTTAACGACTTGTTCTAGCACGTTTTCAAAAAACCGGGAGTGCGAAGCACGGAGGGATTTTGATCTGCTTTAGCTGAACCGAAGGCCAACTAGTTGGCCGAGCTCGGCGAAGCCAATGTGCCTGAACGTAATAGTATTTTATCCATCGTTTCTGCAAGATACTACAAAGAGGGGATATATTCTTTATCACCCGACAGAATAGCTCTTAATAAAGAATGATGGATAAAATATAGTTGGAATTATCCGCCTTTGCTATGGGCATGGCATTAGTCACTTGTCTTTTGTCTTGTGTCTCCCCTACTCTTCTTAGCCTATAACTGGCTGCGCCGAGCTCCGTCTATTAATTCATGAATAAGCTCTGTGGAGCTATGTATTCACTTGAATAATAATCTCCATGATTTCCCGAGCATGAAATACAATGTTAAGTGTATGATAAGCAGGCTATTGCGTGACTAAGAGGGTTATTGAAAATATTTAGAATACTCAGTTGGGAGTGATTCCAGGCTCTGCATTTCGATATCTTTATAATATACCTCGGCCGCTTCACTTTGTAACTGAATTTTTCCTTTGATCATTGGGATCTTTGTTCCGTCCTCTATATATCTTGAATTTCTAAGAATCATAACTACATGACCATTTACAATGTGTAAACTTTTATCCTCAAAACATATTAATTCTATTGTATTCCACTCTCCTTCATCGTTTTCATAGTTTGCATTACGAAGGCAATAACCTGATATTCCTCCTTCACCCATAGGAATAAAAGATTGACTTTTGTCAGCAACAGGGTTCATAATACCTTCCGGAATAAATGCTTTAATATCAATTGCAGAAGTTGCCTGATTCCAGTAATCCCCCATGTGACCTTCCATAATTTGAAATTCCTGTGAAAGCATCCATGATCGCCAATATTCAGCACCCAGCGGTCCTATTGAATTATATAATATACCAGAGTCTTTCAATAATTTTTTTCTTGGCTCCCATTTCCTGTCACCCCATTTAACTTTTAGTTTGAGGTGATAATTAGAATATTCTTTTTTTGTGAAAAGGCATCCATAGATTTCGCCACTAACTCTTAATACTGGTTCATTTTCCTCTTCAAGTACAGTGAAAACGTTGTATCCGGGCTGGTTTAATCCTATTGGAGGAATTAAGTTTCCGTCTTTGTCTTTAGGCGCTTGTCCGTCGTATCCAATTTGATGTTTGAAGCTTAGATAAATATCCCAGTGAGATAGATCTTTGTCCAATAAATTGGTTCAATTGGCTTCTTCCTTGCATGAGCAAATGGTTATAGCTGTTAAAACTAGTAGTATTAAGTTCCACATGTGATTTAATTTTTTCATTGTCCGTAATATTTGTGTATATTCATTGTTACATTTTCTTTCGCTCGGCGAAGCTTCATGCTTCGCCGAGCGCCTGGTGCATTAGCCTTACATTTATAATTAGTAAGCTCCTCTCTTTTTACCTCGTGTAGATTTCTGTTCTTTTCTTAAATCATTTTCGGTGATATCTCCTTTTTTAACTCCTCTTGATCCAACAGTCCTAAGCTCCTCATTTATTATTTTTTGCTTTGTCCATGCACCCTTTCTTTTAAACCAGTGACTGGTTTCGGAAAAATCAACATCACCTTTTGTAATATGGTCAGCGTGAATCAGTTCGTGTCCAAGTCCAATCTGATTAGCTCTGTTCTTCCCAGACACATTACCTGTCACAGGATCCTCTGTAAGTATATTCGGATTAGAGGCTGGATCAAAAATTACTGTTGCATTTGAACCTCTACCATTTTCTGCATCTAATTTGTTATTAAATCTTGCTTTATTTCCTTTACCTCCTTCTATCTTTATTTCAGTAGTTTTTTCTCTATTAATGAGTCTGTTAATTAGAGTGGTCCCTTTTACTTTATCCTGTGTTTTGCTTAAAAAAGTAGAAGTAGATACAGTTCCGGTTGCAGGATCGTAATTTAATCTAAGATCCGATAATTTCTGGAGATGTTGTAAAATGACATTTTTCTGTTCCACAGTACCGCTAAGAACAATTTTCTTACCATCCGGATCAATGAAAATAACCGGATTATTCTGGCAGTAAGCATATGGTGAAATTCCTGAATATATTTCTGTTAAAGGATCAACTCCCAACCACACACTCACTTTAGGATCATAATACCTGGCACCGTAGTAATAAAGTCCCGTTTCACTATCCAGCTCCTTGGCATTAAACTTATAAGGGCTATCCCATTCGGCATGCTGCTCGGCAAAAGTTTCACCAAAGGGAATATAGGCAATAAATTGTGTAACATCTCCCCTGATATTTGTAATATAACTTGCTGAGCCAAGATGATCGGAGTGGTAGAAATAGCGAAGTACTTCCTCAAAATTTCCATTTCCGACAAAACCAAATCCGGCTTCCACATTATCATTAGTAACTTCGTCGCCCCATTGTATTGGTGCTCCAGGTGGACCTCCTTCCGGTGCAAATATGGGCTGATGAGGCCACCCACGTGGAGCAACATCTTCAGGAATACCCGGGTCAGGATAAGCAGTACCTGAAAATGCAGGATCGGTATATATCCCTTTCATGGTTGCTGGTCCGGGAGGATTACCTGACAGGCTTTCATAATCATGTTTGGCATTCATTAGTTGTTGCTGACGGTTAATATAGTTTACTTCCCCCGCGGTAATTTCAAAAATACCAGAACGGTACTGGTTCTGGAACTGGCCATTGCCTATCTTACTGGATACTCTTGTATTACCATTATAGTAATGTTTTGTAAACCTCTCATTCTGAAATACAAAATAAGGACTGACATAAACAGTATAATTGCTGGCGGAATGATTTATGATACCTACAGGTGCACCATTTATATAGACTCCCTCTGTCCCACCATGGCTCTTTAATACTCTTTCTCCTGAAGCATCATATACATATCGGTTCAGATAACCATTGTCAGAAATTAAAGTCAGTCGGTTTTCTTCATCCCAAGCCAGCTGCCTGTAATCATTGCTTACCGTATCCAGCCAGCTGGTCTGGTTACCGTTTACATCATATGTAAAAACACGATCTCCAATTTCTGTAGCTGCATTGGGCTGTGGACCTTCGTATTTGTACTCAAAATCGTAGGTTGTGGCGCTTTGTTCTTCATCATTTATATTATGTGTCTGGGTTTTTTGCAATATATTACCCATAATATCATATTGCATGGTAAGCGTATAATTGCCTGCTTCATTCTTTCCCCTTAATTCCCCTGAAGCCTCAGTAAGCCTGTATAGTTCATCGTATGAATATATATGCGATGTTGCCCCTCCGATATCTGCTTTAGCTTCAGCGCTGTTAGATATACCCAGTATGTTACTTAATGCATCGTATGTATATGTGTTATTCATTATCAGGTTGTTGTTTGAACTAACGCTCATTTGTGCCAGCCTCTGTCGTTTTGGTTCATAATTAAATGTTGTAACAGAACCATTTCCGTATTGCATATATATCTGTTTCTCATATTTATTATATCCAATTCGGGGGATATATGAATATGAGCGTCCCTGTTTTTCACCATCCATTTTTTGCAGGTTTCCAGCACGGTTATATGAGTAAGTCACTTTTTCACCATCGGGATAGGTCATTGTCTGTACACGGTTCCATGTATCATATTCAGCACTCCATATCCATGTTCGCATATCAGATTCGCCAAGTTGAATGGAGCGAATAGATTTAATTACCTGGCCGAGTGTGCTATAGAAAAACTCCTGCCCGCCACTTGCATCCTCTGATAGAACAACACGACCTGCCCTGTTATAAGGTGCTCCGGATTCTCCATATGTATATTGTACACGGTTTTGAATATTCCTTGGGTATATAATTTCAATCAATCTTTCGTGATCGTATTTATAGTTTATGGCACCGCCATCAGGTATCTGTTTTCGAAGGTTAGCAGTAATTTTCTTTATAATGTTACCGGCTCCATCATATATAAATTCTGTCAGGCCGGCATCAGGCTGATTAACCGATGTTCTATTACCAGTCATATCATATCCCGATATAGTTTTATTTCCTTTGGGATCAGTTACTGAAAGCAATTCTCCAATGCCATTATATTCGAAGCTGGTACAGATATCGCCTGCGTATGATTTTTTAATTGTTGCTGCCTGTCTTCCGTTAGCTTTGGTATATGTGACAGATATATTGTTTAATGCATCGGTCAGGCTATCGGAATACATTATTTCACCATTATAATCTCCTATATTGTAAGTATGAGAAGTAATAGAACCATCAGGCAGGGTAACCTGTAAAATGCGATCCAGTACATCGAATTTTGTTAAGGCAGGTTGTATGTTATCAGGAGTATTATTGTATGTTACAGGGTTTGCAGCTGATTCAAAAACCGGCTGGTAAGCTTCCGAAACCCGTCCAAAAGCATCATACATAACCTTCCCTGAGACTATATAACCCGGAGTATCATCTGAGGCCGGATCTTCAAATAATGAAGCAGATTTCTTTACCTGTACAGGACGCCCCAATCCATCAGAAAAGGTATATGTTTCGATGTTTGAATTATAAATACTATCATAATGCAATGTATGGGCATATGGTATTTCTGCTTCCGGATGGTATTCAAATGCAATGGTATAGGGTCTTCCTGAGGCCAGTTCATAAGGTCCGGTTAAAGTCATCATACGTCCGCAATCATCGAATGTGTATTGTATGTTCTGATTGTTTTTATCTGTCACTTCAACGGGCATACCCCATTTGTAATCGTATTCAGCTGATGAGTTATACCCATAGGCATCTGTGATATCTGTTACAAAAGAATGTACAACCTGATCATATTCATACTCATACCACATCCGTTCGCCATTGTGATTGGCAGGTCGGGTAATTCTGATAAGATTGCCATATTCATCATATTCCATATCAAACTGAGCAGTTTGGTCACTGGTAATAAATTTTGTTATTTGAGTTATATCACCAAACTCATTTATTGACGTTTCAGATTTTCGCCTGAGACCTTCAATTGTACTTACCTCCTGTTTTGAAGGGACAGAATACAAGTATTTGTCAGCATTACTATGATACTGAATGGAAACAGAATACCTGTCATTTGCATTTCCGGAGGATAAGTCGGTATAACCTGAAATATTACCCAGTGTATCGTATTTATATGTTATCCGTGTTGTGATAAGCGGCTCCGAAGCTCCCCGGTAAGAAAACTGTCTGGTCTCTTTGAGCGCTATGAAGAGAGGTGTACTATCGCTTTGTGCAAATATTTCGGGAAGAAGTTCACCAGTATGGATATTACGCAAGGAATAAATGTTTTGTGAACCTTTTTGATTCCAGCCTTCACTGTCAGTAAGTGTTTCGAGGAGCAACATACCTTTGGAATAATAATCGCTGTTGCTAAATTGCTGTTCCACTGTTCGGTATATATTGTTATCGTTCCCTGTATTGTGAAAATGAGTTTTAACAGAACCAAAGCCGTAAAATTGTCGCTCGTGACGATTAAAGAACCCATTTTCATATTCGAATGAAGTAAAAGTTGTATCTAAACCATCACCCGGCAGCCCATCAAACATTTTCACTGATGCCAGAGCCATTTTTCCGCCTGGATGGCTATAAACGGCTGGCGTCAGCAGGTAATCAAGAGTAAAGTTACTGCCCATTGGATGCTCTACAGTTTTAAGGACATTAGTACGGAAGATGGTTGATAATCTTACATTTAGCTCATCTTCTTTATCAGATGAAAGAAAATCAGGCATCCCATCACAATCGATGTCAGTAAGTTGTGTCAGAGTATGACTAACTCCACTGCTTACCGAAGCAGAAGGATTAATACATATTTTTATGAAAAAAATCGGAATAGCAATACCTACAGTAAATCCGGCGTTAGCTGATTGTCCTACAGACTCTCCGGCATCCAGAGCTCCAAGTCCTATCCATTCTATGGGAGATGCAAAACTGTTGCCTGTGTTAAAATAAACACTATTTCCTTTAACCATATCTGGCAACCCGTCAGCATTAATATCCATAAAGGTCTCATTCGCTTCATTATCAGTCTTAGAGAAACTGACACCAGCTGTAATACTTCCGTTTGAAATATTTACCCCAATACCACCTCCATAATCCTCACTTTCACCTACGCAAATTGCATCAAGATTCCAATGCTCTGCCGGTGCAAATGAATATCCCAGGTTTAACCTTACTGTACCATCAGAGTAGATCTTATCAGGCAATCCGTCGCCATTAATATCCAGCCAGGTTTGATTTGTATTGTCATTATTAAGTGTGAAACTACCACTTAAACCAACTGATGATTTAGCGGTTTCCTGGGAAGATTCTGCATTATCATTGGTTTTGGAATTATCGCTGGTTTTAGACTTAACGGTTTTTGAAGGAGATTTAGAACCTGAATTATTTGCTTTAGCATAAACGAAACTTCCGCCAAGAGTAAACCCATCAGCTTCAGATTCTGAGTAATGGTCACCCAGAGAATGATTAACTGAACTACCTGATAAAACGCCTTTTACGTCTGTGTACTGAATATTATCCGTAGAGAGCAGATCTGGGTATCTGTCACCATTCATATCCATCATATCAATAATCAGATTATCCTCTCCCCATGAATGACTGTATGATAAAACACTTAATCCTCCTGCTACACTATAAGAAGAGCTTTGAGATACTTTTGTAATTGCATTAAGTCCAGATGCTGAAAACACAATTGGTTCTACATATACATTCTTTTGACCTAACCTGGAGCTCGAAATATATTCCGGTAAGATATACACCTGTTCGTCAGTACCCATAAAACAAGATTTCACTGCATATGGAATCATTATATTAAATACCTTACCCAGTGGATTTTGCACTCCTGCCAGATCAGAAGTGTCTTGCATGGAGGCAACATTATCATTTCTGATATCACTAAGCCTTAAAAGATTTTCATCTATCGGAGAGGTGGCACGATCACCATTCCCATTATAATCAAACTGGCCCCATCCATGGTACAGGTTACCAAATATTACATCCGCCGGATCGATAGGGCTGAAAACTGATGCTTTGAGAGGATTTAAAGTATCTGAACCTATTATTATATCGGCAGTATCAAGAGGTGCTCCTAAATCGAAATCTGAAAAATAATATTCAAAATAAAGAGTATCCCAAAGTTGTACATCAGCAAGTAAAGTATCCTCACTTTTGAACTCATCTCCACCAGGGAAAAGATACTCTTTCTTTCCCAAAATTTTATTTTTTACCTTCACAGCCAGAATAATATCATCACCAGGCACTGAGGGGACAAATGTCAGTTTTGGAGTAACTTTCATCGGATGCGAAAAATCATCAATAGTGTCCAGTCCTAATGAGAGCATAAATGAAGTATCGGCAATTATTGGGATCTCTTGCCTTATAGTATTATTAAACATGTTAGAAAATTCAGGTACGGATTTAAAAGATAAAAGTGGGTTACCATCATTTCCGATAAGTGGAGTCCCATCATCAATCCGGGTATATTCAACATAGTTATCCCATTTAATATTACTCCAGTCCACATTTGTTGATGACAAAACCCTGAACTGGATAAATTCATTTTTCAATACCTCAAGATCCATATTGATCGAATCATTTAAAATAACTGGAGAACAATAATACAAGCTATCAAACAAATAGTGAGGGTTTCCAAGAGTATCTGTTCTAACAATTTCTAATTTTAGGCTATCGGATGTAACCGGCTTGGAGAAGGCAGTTCTAATTTTGATAGCTCCTGTTTTCGGCATACCTATCGATTGTTGTCCGCTTAATACAAAATCTTCAGATGCTTTAAATCTTCCAATTTTTTTCCTGTTACTATCTTCCAGACTTACCAGTGGATCAGATCCGTTTATAGTGTTAAATAATATTTCCGGATCCCAGTAAACCTTATCGTAAGAACCATTAAACCTTGACTGAACCCTGAAATATAACCGGTCACCTCTGTTTATCGAAATCAAAGCTATAACGGGCACATGAGCTGTGTAATCACCGGAGTCAATCTCAGTACTCCACAGTTCATTTCCGTTTCTCTGGATAGCTACTCTGACACCATCTTTATATTTGTCAGTTCTGGCAATACTGCTGGTATCTTCAACCAAATGAACCGGAGCATTGATGCTTATTGTTCCGTTATATGGCGCCTGCCACATTCTAACCGCATCATGCAAAGGAAATTGTTCTTCAAGTTGGGCCTGCTCTACAGCAGGATCAGGCAGAATACTCAGATCTATCTGGCTATTGGCATATAATGGGTTTGGAGTTAATTCGCTGGTGGATGTAAAAACAGGATCACCACTTTCATTCAGATGGTTAAAATATACTACACCATTATCAACCAGGTCAATTAGTCCATCTGCATTAAAATCATCAAAATATACATTGGTTTTGGTTTTTGAATTAGTATTGTCAAATCCTATAAAACTTGATGGAGGATTTGCCTGAACGCCCCATCCGAAACCTGACGTTTTACTAATGCTAAAATTATCGATTCCTGCCACTAACTTTTTCTCTCCAAACATCTCCTCACTGGGATAAGAAAGCAAATTAGGCCGATAGTAAACTCCATTGCCTTTTTTATAAACTTTATCAGGAAGACCGTCCCCATTCAGATCAATTAATGTAAGGAAACCTTCATTTTTGGAACCCTGATATGATACATTTCCTCCTGCAGTCATATCTTTAAGGAAGAGTTTACCATCAAGTAATCCTACCGTAGCAGCAACACTACCTGATCCCCCTACACTACCTGAACCTCCTAATACTGAAATATTATCAAGAAAAATATTCAGGTATGGACTTTTCAGGTTATCGTCAGGCAAGTTCCATTTCTTTTCGGAAGCAAATGGAACTTGTTCATTATTCACCTGTATATCATTATAATAATCGAAGCTATGGGTGTAAAATTGGTTACCGGCAGCATCGAATTCAGTTATACTTTCAAGTAGTGTCTTCACGAAGACGCCATCCCTGTATTGAAAAGTATAGCTACGTATGGCTTCGTTGTTTAATGTTATGCTTATCCGACGTAATAATTCCTGATCGCGTTGTATAAAACCAAAACGAGCATTTATACTTATATCTTTTCGTTCGTATGGATTAGTTTCGTCATCTCTTACAAAAGTTATTCTGTAAGGTCCTGATGTCGCCTCATGACCTGTATAAGTAATTTCATTGATATAGATTTGTTGTCCACATTCTACAGGTTTATCATACATATAGCTTACAAAATTATTATGCAGATCACGTGTTTCCGTTAATGCCCAATATCCAATATTACCATTATCATCCATAGAGACAGAATTGGTTATTATACCGGTTCCCGGTAACCCTCCGTAGAAATTTCTGAGTCCGTCTTTTGCTGTTACTTCCCACCAATAATTTGTAGGATTATCGCCATGCCTGACAATTTTTGAAAAACTTCCCTCAATTCTGGAATAAAAGCGTTTTTCAGCTTTTCGGTCAATATATTCACCGCGATGCGCAACCGGTGTAAGCTGCGACCCGGAAAAAAGATAAGTTTCTGATTCCTTATCAGATAAATAGCGAGGCACTCCCCATGTAACATCAACCGAAATACCTGGTACATTGACTCCCCATCCATAACCTGTCCAACCACTACCTGCACTGCTATTATATTGAAGTGCTAATTGGGGTTGCAAACCAGAACGGCCATCAGGTATCTTAATAGGATATGACAATAGAGCATCACCTTCGCTATTTGCAACAGGAGCAGCTATTAGTGTAACCCCTTCAGTTGGATCAGCGGCTTTGATATCTTTTATTTTTGTTGGGACAAATCCTTCTGTTTCCGGAGATTCAGGTACTTTTATTATCCCATTTATCATGTCGGTGAAGTGTGAAGTACCGGAAACGATTAAATTTAATTCGTGGTTAATACTGACTCGCTCCAGGGCTTTCCATTTGTTATCATGCTCATCAAAATAATATGTATAAATATCTTCCGCAGAAAATCCTTCCGGAATTAAGCTTTTATCGAAAGCCATTGCAATAGTGGCAGTTGAATCGAAGAGCATTCCGTGTGGTAAAAAGCGGTAACCCGCATAGTAATATTTAGTTACATTGATTATTTCCTCTGGTATGAGAGGCAAATCTTCAGCCAGTAACCCTGTGATTGATAGCTTCTTCGGTTTGTTCAGACCACCGACTGGCACACTAAGTGATACACCATCCATGGTGATACCGTTCTGTACTCCGGGCACAAATTCTGCTGATTGCATAGTGCGTCCGGGAATAACGATACTGTAATTAACCGCAGGTATTGTAGTTTTTTTCTTCTCTGATTTTATTTCAGGATTTGTTGTGTTAAGAATTAATGGTTCCTGGTCAGATATTATTTTTTGGGATTGTGATATTAAGAAAACTCTGTCGGAATTATCAGATTGTTTACAGCTAAAACAAAACAGAAGGCCAATAACAGTTGTTATCAAAAAAACAGATCTCCTTATATGAAAAAAATTATTCATATAGCTGGTTAATTGAGTAGGCTTAGATTTTCTGAAATACAATTCATCTACGGTCCATTTTATTTTACTGAACAATTAATTTAAGACTCTCTTTTTCAAATTCTGATACCAATGTGATGAGGTATATACCTGGCTGCCGGATTATATCGTTATACAAGTAGTACTGATCATTCTGCAGTAGTGTTTGTTTCAAGATCTTACCGACCATATCGGAAATAACAACATTTACATCTGTTACCCGTTCAAGACTCAAGCGCAGTATAAACCACCCCTTTACCGGATTTGGAAATAGTTCAACTTTCTTAAAATTTGATTTACCGGTTTGTCTTATATCAATTTCAAGGATAGAACTACAGTTATTATCGTCGGTTACAGATAAAACATAATTACCGGGCTCCTTAATTAATATTTCTTCATTATTTACAAGTGATCCGTCAGGAGCTGTCCATGAGTAAAAATAATTTACTGCCGGCATTCCATCCGAAGCGTCCAAAATAAGGCTTTTCCCTTCAACAAGCTTGTAAGTTTGGCTCAGTTTTGTTTCCCAGACATGAGTATTGGAAACCAATATCTTTTCAGTAAATACCTTTTGATCTGCATCAGTCACAAGTATAGTATATGCTCCCTGGCTAATGTTTTCGAATATATGATCCCTTTTGTTTTCTAACGATGATAACTGAAAACTTCTGTTAGAGATACCCTTGAGGATAATCCTGAAGGGAGGAACTCCTCCAGCTATTTCAGTTTGTATAGCCCCCGATTTTATTGAGGAACATGTTGGTGATATTAAAGTACTCCTTGCAAAAAATGAAGGTGCAGCAAGAAGTGTAAACAGATCAGTACCAGATTGATCTGTATCAAATTTCACTGAATCGAATCTAATATATCCTTCTGATGAAGAGATGGGCATGCATTGAATATATCGGGTTTGTCTGAATGGATATTTTCCCGTTCCGCTATTGTCCACCATCAGCCAATATATCTCACTTTCCTTCAAAGGGTCTATTTCGCTTAATGACAGCTCATTGATTTCAAGATTTATAAGATCACTTTTAGAATTGTAAGTAGAAATTTTCCATTCCCGTTTCAGCTTCCGAATTTCCGATTCGTCATCAAAACGGAGCGGCTCTCCATTATCACCCCATATTAAAAAGCTATTATTTTTCAAACCACTTAAAATTCCTATTTTCATCACTCCCGGGGTTTGTGTACTCTCGGATGCTAACTGGTTCAGTCCAGACATGTCATCTCTTCCTATACCTGCAATATTTCGACTGAAAGATGCATTCATTTCAGCATCCCAAATTACCTCTCCACTACTATTCAGATAAGATGCCGGTAATTCCTGGTTTAATGAAATTCCATATTTCAGGGCCAGGTAGCTTTCAACCTGCTGGCGTTCTTTAGGTGATATAAACCTGTTAAAAAGAATGACTTCAGGTATTAAGCCACTATATACTAATACAGGTAGTTGCTGACCACGTGGTGGTCGTCCAAACTTAAGTCTTCGTGATACTGTGTCTGAATTTTGTGATTTGTTCCGGGTATATGAATATATTTTTGGACTAAGTTTCATATTAGCATTATAGGATGCGTAACGATATACATCCAACGCTGCCATTCTCTGGTCAGTTAATACCATTTCGGCGGAGTTATCATTTTCGACACTGAGAATTACCCTTTCCGCGAGTGTATCATTTGCCTGACAAACCGTAAACAGACTGAACGATGCTAATTTTCCAAGGTTGAGGGTACTGTTTATAGTATTGCTCCCTTCACTGAAAAATAGTGCCGGATTATTATTTATTGACCTGTTCTTTCCTTTAATAAGCAATCCTGTTTCTATAGTGCTTTTAAAATTTAAATTCGATTTCCATTGTGCCTCACCAGGTTTCGTCCCTTCAGTGATTTCCCAGACAGAGGCTCCCTTAACACCTCCCGGCAATGAGTTCTGACTATAGATAGAAACAAAAGGAATAAACAATATAATAAATATAACTTGCTTCATATGACGTATTTGTAAACTTTAGAATCAGGTTAATATTATCATATTTCAGAAAAATTTCATGTTATAAGGTAATGCATATCCAATTGTTATTTGTATTATGCGACTTGCATTACTATTCTCGATGAAATGAAAATTATTAACCTCTGTTTCCATGACATCGCTAATACCATAATAATATCGGGCATCTACGGACAAACCATTTGAGAATTCATAACCTGCACCCACACCCAGACAAACGTTGGTACGACCCTTTAAAACATCACGCATTTGTTGCTGAATACGTATATCCGGTCCAAACAGGTCCTCTCCGTTTGATGTATAAAATATTTTTTCCGGCGTTAAGTTAAAACCTATTCTCGGCCCCGCTCCTATATGAAAACTGTTGAATAAATAAGCTTTGTACCATAGTTCCAGGTTAAAATAATCATACCTAACGATGAAATCATAATTAAAATCATTGATATCAGAATAGTGCAATTTGTTACCCAATCTTGAATAGGATAATTCTGAATAAATAGCAGAAATGGATTCTTCAAATTTGTAGTTCAAATATATACCTCCGGAAAAGCCCCATACACTGCTATTTTCAAACGTATAACCGGTGTAATATGATTCACTCACCAGTACCTTTGATAAATCGTTTATTTTTGTGTAAGCGCCACCTGCTTTCAGGCCAATTTGCAGAAATTCATTTTTTTCTGTTTTACGACCGGGCTGTGCCTGGATGCTCATAATTGTTAATAAGAGAATAAACAGGGTTAATGCTTTTTTCATCTGTACAAAATTATTTTTAAAATGTCGGATGGAGCTCGCATGTTGATTTTGTTCATGCAAGATTGTGTTTTTAGCTAAACATGCTCGGTTCATATTATGTAGATATTGATTTTTTAAATACTGTTCAAGCAATATATCTTCACCAATTTAAGCATTTTTAAAGTTTATCACTCATTAGTGATACGTTAACTTTTGAATTTTGACTTTTGACTTTAGCCCATAACCTGTCTTATCCCTCCTATCCCTTCCGCGCTTCTTCTTTAATACGTTGAATATGTCCACGGCCTAATCCTTTCACTTCACAGCCAAGCTGAAAATACCGCAGGATTTTATCATCCGATAAAATTCCAAAACAGTCAATAATCGCAGCAGGCTTACCAATTGTCTTTACCACTTCATCGGGATCCAAATCAAGATATGCCTCATGACGGACAGCAAAGATAACTGCCTGTGCATCATTCAGGGCTCTGTTTAAATCCTGCTCAACACGAATTCCCTTTAATTTTTCCTGATTGCGAAAGAATCGCGCTTTGCTCTGTCCCTCAGCAGGATAAGTATCCTGTTGCTCAAACTCCCACCAATGTTCAACGTAAGGATCATGTACTCTGATTTCAGCTCCCATCTCTGCAAGTTTTCGAATTACTATCTCCGAACCGCTGTAACGTGTATCCCCAACATCTTCACGATAGGCTGCTCCAAGTACCAAAATATCCGAGGCTGCAATCGGCTGACCCATATTACGCAATGCATCACGGGTAAGCTGTCCCACATGTAAACCTCGTGTATCGTTTATATCAATAGCCATGGGGGTAATTTTAAAAATATCATCCTCAAAGCCAAGGATATGCTTATAAGCCCAGACACCCAGCCCCCCATCCTTTGGCAGGCAATACCCACCGATACCTGGTCCAGGAAAGATCATATTACTGTGTGTCGGCCGCACTTTAATAGCATTTATTACTTTAACCAAATCCACCCCATTACGCTCCGCATATAAGCTCCATTCATCCAAAAAAGCAAGAATGGTGGCCCTGTAACTGTTTTCGACAATTTTAGCTGTTTCTGACTCTATGGGCCGATCCATAACTGTCAAAGGAAATTTATCTGTATTCAGTACTTCATTCAAAAATTTAACTACCCGCTTTTTCGCCTCTTCATTTATTCCGCTGCAAACACGCCAAAAATCGCGAATACTGGAAACATAATTACGTCCGGGCATAACCCTTTCATAACTATGGGCCAACAATGGATCGGATTCAATTCCTCGTTTCTTAAATATCTTTTTCATTATCGGATAAGCAACCTGTTCAGTAGTTCCGGGTGCAACAGTTGTTTCAATCAAAACGAGAGCATCAGGTGGTATGTGCTCGGCAATAACACCTATAGAAGCCTCCAGGGCAGCCATATCGGTTTGGCCGGTACGGACATCACCCAAATCCTCTTTGATATAATCACACTGCACGTCAACAACAACAACATCAGCCAGTTTCAGAACATCAAAAGTAAAAGTTGCTATTAGAGTTTTTTTCTTGTTGACACAACGATCAATCATTGGATCAACTTCCGGATCTTCTGCTTTCACGGGTGAAACACCACGATTGAGCAAAGGAATTTTCCAAAAACTTCGGACACTAGGACGCTGCATGCCTATTACAAACTTCGAAGGTTGGCCTTTTTTGTCAACAGTATCTGCTACAATAGCGGCCATAACTGCGCCAACAAATCCTACGCCCATAACTACAACAATTTCACGATTCTGTGCCCGTTCCTGATCAACACGCTTTTTAAGGCTTTCGAATTCGGTCTTATACTCTTCTGGCTTTGGTAATGGATATTTTTCTCCATTGGGACTTACTGAAAATTTTTCACTCATGATATCTCCTTGTTTTTGATTTTAAATCGTAAGTAAATAGAAAATCTTAACTTTATTTAATGACTAAAAATACAAATAATTTCACAATAAAGATGTATTGATTAAAACAGGTAAAAGGTTGAAGGAGTTGAAGGAGTTGCACTTAGACAGGCTTAGCGGCTGATATTTCGTTTAGTGGCTTATTATCAATGTTTAATAAAATATTTGTATGCCAGATAAATAGCTGTCAGAATAATAATAAAAAGTGACATAGCCCCCCAGTTCCATCAACGGCAGTACGACACCAAGATAAATTAATAAATATGAAGCACTTGAAAGCATCGCCAGTTGGAGGATCATAAGGTATTTAAGATATCTTTCAGTAGTCTGTCAAAATCCATACCGCCGGTAGATGTTGAAGAATATCCCAGAATAACAACAATCAACTCTTCATCAGGCATAATATAGATACGCTGACCATCATGACCAACACACATATACATATTTTCAGGTGCTGATGGCACTTCTCCCCCTTTGTTAAGCCAGAAAAATGAACCATATTCGCCATTGCTGGCAGAAGCTTCTGATCTGCTGTAATCTACCCATCCCTCTGGTAATATCCGATCACCACAAAAGACTCCATCATTCCGGAACAACAAAGCAAAACGAGCATAATCACGGGCTGTAGCATACAGATAAGAAGATCCAACTATGGTACCGGATGGATCAACCTCAAAAATGGCATCAGGCATACCTATCCTGTTAAAAAGTTGCTTATGAACAAATGAAAAGTATAATGAATCAGCACTAAACTGGTTACGTAACAAATTACTGACGATGTTGGTGGTTCCTGAGGAGTAGTACCAATGGGTACCTACGGGAAACTCCAGCGGTTTCTCATATGCGAACCTGCTCATATCTTTTTCGCAATGAAGCATAAGAGTAATATCTGATCTGTTCCCATAATCTTCATTCCATTTCAGTCCGCTCTGCATTTGCATAAGGTCATTCAGAGTTATTTTGCTCCTCTCATCACCCTTCCACTCTTCAATTGCGGCGGGTTGAGATATATCCATTTTTCCCTCTTTTACCTGAATACCGATAAGTGCATTAATAACACTTTTAGCCATTGACCAGCTAAGGAAACGTGTATCCTGATCGAATTGTGGCTTATATGCTTCAGCTACCGGAATACCTTTATGAAGTACCAGGAAAGCAAATGCATTACCATTATATGCGTTGTCAGTAACTAACCGTTTTGTTATATCACCAAGAGCTGCCATATCAATACCTGTCAACGTATCAGGTAAGATATCTCCAAGCGGCCAGTCGATAGTATCCTGTGAATATCCTGCTTCAGTGCCAACCGGGTACCTGGCCTTGCGGAGTGTCTCTTCATCAATATCCCGTATAAGTGTTACTCCGAATCCATCTCTGAAGATGGCTTTCGATCTGCCCCACAGAAAATGGCTGGTGACGCTCTTTTCATCATAGTTCACACTATTCCTGTTATATTTTATAAATGAAAAGTTAAGATCAACAGCTTCCACATCCGCTTGCTCCCGATCTGATACAAAAACAGCAGAACAAAGATTCTTGGCTGCGTATCCGGTAATAATCGGAAGTAATGAATTGAGATAAATAGCAGCACCGATGATAATAGCTCCAAGGAGAGATAAGACTCCGTAAAATACTCTTTTTCTTGTCATTATGTGTTAGAATTTACAATTAATAAATAGATTATATCGATTCAGGTGACAAATATAGTTTATACTTTTTTTATACCAATACCGGGTGTATCTGGCAACATTATCTTTCCGTTGCTAATTGTAAGACCTTCAAAAAGATCATTATCAATCAGGAGATTACCATCAAGGTCTGCCCAGTCGACCAATGGGGATAGTTGTGCCGCAGCAGTCACTGAGCAGGAAGTTGCGGTCATGCAACCGATCATCACTTTCATATCAAGCGCCCTGGCCATTTTGATCATAGTATAAGCTGCATGCATACCACCGCACTTCATCAGCTTAATATTAATTCCACTGTAAGCTCCCTGTACACTCTTAAAATCTGCAATAGTCTGTATTGCTTCGTCAGCTATTATTGGTAAAGGGCTGTTTTGTGTCAGCCAGGCTACATCGTCAATAGCAACTTTGGACATTGGTTGTTCAACAAAGACTACACCTTGCTCTTTTAGCCAATGGGTCATGTCAAGAGCCATATTTCTGTCCGTCCAGCCCTGGTTAACATCCACACATAAGGGCTTATCTGTAACACTTCTGACTGCTCTGATCATCTCCTTATCGTTCCCCTGCCCAAGCTTAACCTTTAAAATATTATAAGGCGATGCTTCCCTTACTTTTTCCTTTACCACCTCTGCTATGTCTATACCAATTGTAAATGAAGTATCCGGAGTACTTTCCGGATTAAGCCCCCATATCCGGTACCAGGGTTGATCCATAAGTTTTCCAACCAGGTCGTGAAGAGCAATATCGACAGAAGCTTTTGCAGCATAGTTCCCGGGAGCCAGCTGGTCAATATATTTAAGGATATCTTCAATAAGAAAAGGAGTATCAAACTGCGACAGGGCCACCTTTCTGAGGAATAAATCAGCTGTCGCATGACTTTCACCCAAATACGGAGGCATAGAGGCTTCTCCATATCCAATAATATTATCAAATTCAATCTCTGTCAGCATTACCGGAGTCGTGGTTCTCGAACCTGATGCCAGAATAAACACATGCTTCAGATGTAATTCGTAAGGTTTAAACCGAAATGACATTCCTGAACTAACTCCACTCTTTTTAGTGCTTCCAGTCCATTTCGTATTTCCTAATGCCACATACGTAAAACCAACGCCACCTGCAATTAATCCGCAATCCTTTAAAAATTTTCTTCTAGTTTTCATTATTTGATCCCATTAATTCATCATCAAATCACTAAATCAACCAATCAAGCCTATATCTGCTTCATGATTTATGTTGAAATGTTGAAAAGTAACTGATCCCTTCAACTCTTCAACTTTCATCCGCCGAAGCTTAAGCGAAGATGGACTTCAACCCTTCAACATATCACCTCATCATCAATACCATGGATGTTTATTAACCGGAACAATACCATTATCATTCTCCACTCCCACTATTCGTTTTACAGATAGAAGGGAATTCCTTCTGTAACTATTATAATTTATTTGAGTGAAATCAAGGCTGTTGATCATAACCCTGCCAGAGGAATGTATATACTCATTATCTCCCTTATAAATAGCAACATGAGAAACATGTGATCCGTTGCTATCTTTTGATCCGAAAAAGAGAAGGTCTCCCATTTTTAACTCATTGAACCCGTTTGAAAAATCAACAACAAGTCCATGGTGCTCCTGCAATGAAGCATCTCTTGATATAATTATCCCATTCATAAAATAAACCGATTGTACTAAACCGCTGCAATCAACTGCTTTAGATGACGAACCTCCCCATAAATAAGGAAAACCAAGGAATGTAGCAGCTACCTCTATTATCTTTTCATCATTACTAAAAACCTGCTCTTTCCAACTCCTAAAGTCCATTAACTTTTTAGTCTCCACATAGCCTTCCCGTCCATCAGGTAGTGCAACCTTAATAAAACCATTTGATTCACCCTTTTTTTCCATAATGCTTCCTGCAGTAAGATCTCCAACCACTTCAGGCACTTCCGGTGCACTATATATCGATCCGTTATTATTGAGGAATATTACTCTTTCTCTCTGTTTCCATGAAGTCAATTCTTCACGGGACAATGATTCAACAGACGATTTTTCAGTCCAGGCGATATATTTGTCAGGGGTTTGTATTAACACCCACCAATTATCAGTTTTCAATATCCGCACCGGAGTACCCATAATCGCCTGCGACACCAATTCCGATCTGTGGTCAGGTTGCTTCCTGAAGTTTATCACACTTAAAGTAACCAATCCCCAATGTTTTTCAATATCCAAAGTATCTGGAAGTAGTAAAATACTATCTATAAGCACAATACCTGGCTTACTTAAAGCGTTAATTATCTCCTGTCCGGCTTGAGGGATAGTTGTTTCGCCCTTCAAAATGATTGCTCCATCTTTGTTAATAGTTACACTCACATTACAAATCCCTTCCCGCTTATCAGGAACCCATTTGGCTACAATACTATCTATCTCAGCTTGTGTATCATAATTCATTGAAGGATGACAGCTGTTAAGGAGAATCAGTATTCCTATCCAAAATCCAACTTTAATAAAACCGATTCTTGCTGAGTTTTTCATCAGGAGGTTGTTTAATTTCATCTATTACAAATTTATGTATTTTATTAAGTTAATAAGCACAAGATGAAAAAACAGAATGAAGTATTAATCCTTATTAATTTATTGTTTACTTTTAATTCTACTTTACGACTTTAGTTTTTGTTTCCCACAAATCTTCATACCTGTAATACCTATCAATATCTTTTTGTCTATTATAATGCCTTATTTTCATCTGTTCCAGGCTTTTATCGTATTGTTCC